>Ga0307516_10002020_pt1 | contig 27675 bp, 17 predicted proteins | sample 19_EM_MG_FD_203310 | JGI IMG/M metagenome (GOLD analysis project Ga0307516, IMG submission 203310) | Populus trichocarpa ectomycorrhiza microbial communities from riparian zone in the Pacific Northwest, United States - 19_EM | ecosystem: Host-associated > Plants > Roots > Unclassified | place...
ACCGGACGCTTCACACGGAGTACCCTTCCTCGATAACTATACGAACATCTTTGTAAGGGACGCGCTGTTGCGCGTACCGGGGGTGGGAGACGTTTTTTCCCGCGCCGATGATTTTAGTATGCGTGTCTGGCTGAAGACCGACAAGATGGCTCAATTGGGACTTACCTCGACGGATGTCACCACGGCTATCCAGGAACAGAACCTCCAGATCGCCGCCGGATCGGTAGGCGTACCGCCGCAAAATCCCGCCGCCTCTTTCGAGTATACGGTCTTCACGAATAGCCGTCTGAGCTCGGAAAAGGACTTTGGCAATATCGTGATCCGCTCCAACCCCCAGAACGGTTCGATCGTCTACCTGAAGGACGTAGCCCGGATCCAGTTAGGTAAGTTCAGCTATGCGAGCAATTCCTTCGTGGATGGAAAGAGGTCTTCCTACCTCCTCGTATACCAGGCGCCCGGCAGCAATGCCATCGCCACGGCAGAAGGGATCTACAAGGCCATGGACGCGCTGAAGAAGTATTTCCCAAAAGGCGTCGATTATGTCGTCCCCTTCGAGTCCGTGTCCGTGGTACAGGTGTCCATCAGCGAAGTGGTGACCACCCTCCTGGAAGCCCTCGGACTGGTGACCCTCGTGGTATTCCTGTTCCTCCAGAGCTGGCGCGCCACGCTCATACCCGTATTGGCCATTCCCGTTTCGATCATCGGTACCTTTATATTATTTATTCCCTTAGGCTTTACGATCAATACGCTGACCATGTTCGGGTTCGTGCTGGCGATCGGGATCGTGGTGGATGATGCCATCGTGGTGGTGGAAGCCGTACAGCATTATATGGACGAGGAAGGACTCTCGGCGAAAGAAGCGACCTCCCGTGCCATGAAGGATATCTCCGGCCCCGTCGTGGCCATCGCGCTGATCCTGGCGGCGGTATTCGTACCCGTTGGGTTTATCCCCGGTATCACCGGAAGGCTCTACCAGCAGTTCGCCATCACCATCGCCATTTCCGTGCTGCTTTCCGCCTTTGTGGCCTTGTCCCTTACACCGGCGCTTTGTACTTTATTGCTGAGACCGATGCACCTGACAAAGGAAAGCAGGGGATTGAATAAATTCTTCTTTCATTTCAACCATTGGTTCGGCAGGGTAACGGCCCGCTATACCGTCAGTGTACGGAGTTGGATAAAAAGAGCGCCCTATGCCCTGATCCTGCTGCTCTGTATCTGTATCGGCGCCCTCTTCCTGTTTAAGAACAAGCCCACCGCATTCATACCGACAGAGGATGAAGGAAGGGTATACGTCACCTACGAGATCCCCGAGGCTGCCTCCACCAGCAGAAGTCTTGTGATCCTCGACAGCATGATGCATATCCTCAGCGAGGTACCCGGGATCGCGCATTATGCCGCGCTGGGAGGATTGAACGTCGTTACCTTCGCCACCAAATCTAATAGCGGCACCATTTTCTGCCAGTTGAAACCCTGGGATCAACGGGAAGACAAAGCCCTGCAGTTGGATGGCATGATGGCAACCCTGCGCAAGAAATTGTCTGTGCTCAAAGAAGCCAACACCGTGGTGATCTCGCCCCCGGCCATTCCCGGTCTCGGTCAGACGGGCGGATTCAGCTTCGAACTGGAACAACGGCAAAGTAATGATGACCTGCCGACCTTCGAAAGAGTGGTCAGGAACTTTGTCACCGAGATCAATAAGCGCCCTGAGATAGGACAGGCGTTTACCTTCTTCACCGCCCATACGCCCAGTTATGCGGTGACGGTGGATCGCGACAAAGCCAAGAAATTGGGTGTTTCCCTCGCCGATGTATACAATACCCTGCAGATGTACCTGGGTAGCAGTTATATCAATGACTTTACGATCTATGGAAGGAACTTCCACGTAGTAGCCCAGGCGGATACCATCTACCGGGCGGATATATCGAATATCGGTCAGTTCTATGTAAAGAATTCGGGCGGGGATATGGTGCCGCTCAGTACGGTGGTCAGTTACAAACTGACGGAGAGCGCGCCGCTTATTTCGCATTTCAATATCTTCCGGACGGCGGAGATCAACGGAGGCGCCAAGCCGGGCTTTAGCAGCGGTCAGGCCATCCAGGCCCTGCGGGAAACGGCCGAGAAGGTATTGCCGGAAGGATATGGATATGAGTTCGCCGGGTTGAGCAAGCAGGAGATCGAGTCGGGTTCCAGCACCGTTTACATCTTTGCGCTGTCCGTACTCTTTGTATTCCTGTTCCTTTCCGCCCTGTATGAAAGCTGGTCGGTGCCCTTTTCGGTACTGCTCGCGGTGCCGATCGGTATCTTCGGAGCGATCCTGACCCTTACGCTGATCCCCCGGCTTACGAATAACGTATATGCGCAGATCGGTCTGATCACCCTGATCGGGCTGGCGGCCAAGAATGCGATCCTGATCGTGGAGTTTGCAAAAGAGCGGGTGGACAGGGGCGTGCCCTTGGTAACGGCTACCCTCGATGCGGTAAAACTTCGTTTACGACCCATCCTGATGACGTCCATGGCCTTTATCCTGGGGGTATTGCCGCTGGCCTTCGCCACCGGTGCTGGCGCCGTTGCCCGTAACACCATCGGCTGGACGGTATTTGGCGGGATGTTATCCGCCACGCTGCTCGCCATCTTTATCGTGCCGGTCTTGTTTGTCGTGATCACGCGTATGGCTTACGGTAAGAAGAAACTGGAGGAATTGCACAACCAGCAGATGTCCCTGGCGGAATAACCCCGTCCCCGTCTGCGGACCCCTGTGTCCCCGTTTGCGGGTAACTACGGCCCCGTGATACGCTGCAGTCATACTGCGCTTATCCGTGGAGCGTCGGTTGAGCATAAATGGTTATCCTTAGGATCTGATAGAATCACCTTAGTATTTTTTATAATAATTACCCGGAGCGTCTTTAGCGTTCCGGGTTTTTTTATGAAAGGAGCGTATATTTAATAGCACCTTTAAAATAACCATTAAACCTTTATCGCGCATGACCTGCAAAGCCAACCCCATTGCGGTCCCTGCAATGGAAGAAGGAGGGTTGATCCGGGACTATATCCTGGCCAACCTTACCTCCCGCGACGACCGGCTCCGTATTGACGCGCTGGCCAGGAAATTCCTCAAAAGCCCCAGTTCCCTGAAAAAGATCTTCAAAGCGAATTTCGACCTGCCCGTTCATGAATTTATCGTCCGCAAAAGAATGCAGCTCGCCCAGCAGTTCCTCCGGCAAAAGGAATTGTCCATCTCCGATATAGCATCCATCACAGGTTACCAGGAACTCTCCAATTTCTCCCGTGACTTCAAGACCTATTTCGGCTACTCCCCCCGGGAGTTCAAGAAGAAAGCGCCCTTCCTCTCTTATTTTTCCGGCAGTACCACCCATCTCACCGTGATCTCTGGTCGAAAAGCATCATCCTCACCATGGAGAAAGGATCATTTTGATAAGTTTTAGACCCGTTTTGATAACCCCCCTCTGAGCGTTACTCCGCAATTTTACAGGGTCGGCGGTCCTGGCCACCGGCGCCACCTGCATCCTATTGCTCATCCCTTAAACCTGTGCGTATGCGAAGCGCATATTCGGCCTTCCTCCTGGCTTTGCCATTGCTCTCTGCCAATGTGCAAACAGCCCCCTTTCGCCCCCTTCGCCCAATTCACAGCATTCACCCGGGTCGTCCCCTACAGCCCTCCATAGCCATTGCAGTCTCCCGGTATATGGATATGCCGGAAAGCAGGTATGATACCCTGGATTACGATGAAAATTGTGTTTTTCATCCGCCCGGATTCATCCGGATAAATGGGACCCCAAAGAAAGATACCACCTGCAGCTGTGTTGATAAGCTTATTAAAGAGATCCATCGGCGGGAGGGTGAAGCAAAAAGGGTACAGCTTGGCGTATTGAAGCACGTTATGGATGAGATCAGCCGTCTGAGAACTTCCAATCAACGATATCGGGTCATCGCGGAGGAATGCCCGTTCCGTGAGGTTAAAGGTAAATCGGTTGCTTGCACAACCTTCAATTTTACCACCGGAGAGGTCATTATCTATTTACCTCCGGACACCGGCGTTGGACTTTTTTCACATGAGTTGTTGCATGCGTATCAATTCGAGCAAGGGTCAAATAGCCTGGCTGACAAGGCAACAGGGGACTTATTTCTATTGGACCAAACCGATGAATACGCTGCTTATGAAAGACAGGCATTTTTTGGCGACACCGTAAATAATTTCCGGGAGGATGATGTTTATAAACACTTGCCGGCTAAAGCGATCGAATTCGATAATTTTCGGGATTCCGCAAACACGCTTCTTATCTCAAACCTCATCAAAAAAAACGATACCTCGGGGCTCAGGAAATTATCCTCGGACAAAAAGCAGGCATTCCGTGTCACCTTCGATCATAAGACTTGGGTAACTATTTACACCCCCAAACCCTGAGCCAAAACCTCCATTCCAAAATCCTAAGCCAAACCCTGAACCAATATCCTCAGCCAACGGCCCAGCCCCCCAGCACAAGCCCCCAGATCCCCAGCCCGGACCCAGGACAGCCCCCGGCCTCCAGCTCAGACCCCTGCATTTTTGACAGGGTAGGAGCCCTCCCCGGGCCCTTTTAAACCCCTCATTTTTCCACCGCACATGACCCCGGTTTTTAATTTTCACAGCCTCCACGGGATTTTGTACATTTAATTTTCCCGGCTAAAATTATTGGATTTCCTGGCGATAAATGGCTCCAAAATAGTCGAAAAATAAAACCAACCTGAATAGTATGTTTTTAATATCATAATAAATTGTTTTTCAAATTATTAACAACATTTAATTAAAATTAAAATATATAATAAATAGCCGATAAAAGACACTAAAACCCATTTTTTAAGACTTGCTTCAACAAATTAAAAACAAAGTCGATTTTAATGAACTTACTAACTGAATTACAGTATTTTCCATCTGTTAACTTATATAAAAATTTAAATAAATTTTCAAATATTGTTTTTGAGCAATATGAACACTACCAAAAAATGAGTTTTCGCAACCGCTGCCGCATCGCAGGGGCCGAAGGGGCCATCGATCTGAGCATTCCACTGGTCGCAGGACGCGATCAGAAGACCCTGATAAAAGATGTCAGAATTGCCGGTGACCAACCCTGGCAGGATCAGCATTGGAAGACCCTGGTTTCCTGCTACAACCGGTCCCCCTGGTTTGAATTCTACCGGGATGACCTCGAACGATGGTACCGGAAGCCCTTCGATTTTTTACTGGATTGGGACCTGGCCTGTTTCGAATGGTCCCTGAAAGTCCTGGGAATTTTGATCCCCGTGACCCTGACGGAGTCCTTCCAAAAGACCTATGAAGAAGAGGAGAATTGGGTCGACCGGCGGGGAAAGATCCTGCCAAAAAATAGGGGGATGTTGGCGTCCCCGGATCGGGAAAAGGATCCGACCATCCCAAACTATCGGCAGGTCTTCGAAGAGCGCACCGGGTTCCTCCCCGGACTCTCCATCCTGGACCTTTTGTTTTGCGAGGGTAAGCGCGCGGGGGCATTCCTGGTCACTCCGACCGGAGGGTCTTCACCGGGTTCGCCAGGGCTGTTTTGATGGCCTGAAAACTTACCGTCAGCAGGGCGATCGTTAAGGCCGCAGTTCCCGCCACACCGAATACCCACCAGTGAATGACCGTCCGGTACTCATAATCGGCCAGCCACCGGGTCATCACCCACCAGGCCAGCGGAAAGGCGATCAGGCAGGAGATCACCACCAATTGTAAAAACTCCTTTGATAACAACGCGGCCATTCCGGTAGCGGAAGCACCCAATACCTTGCGGATCCCGATCTCTTTGGTCCTTCGCTCGGCCGTATAGGCAGCCAACCCAAATAAACCCAGGCAGGAGATGAAGATGGCCAGTACGGCGAATACCGCTGCCAGTTTCCCGATGCGGGCTTCCGTGCGGAACAATTGATCGAACTGCTCATCCGCAAATTTGTACTCGAAAGGATAGCCGGGATTATAGGCTTTGATGATGGCTTGCACCTTTTCAATACTGGCTGACAGATCGGAATTTGGTTTCAGTCTTACGTTCAAACTATGATAAGCTTTAAAATTCTCAGACGGGCGATAGAGCAGCAAGGGCGTAGCAGTTCCATACATGTTGCCGAATACAAAATCTTTTACGATCCCCACTACCTTGAATTTCAGGTCGGCCTGGGTAATGACGGAGCCCAAATGCCCGGCCTTTCCCATCAACTTCGCCAGGCTTTCATTGATAACGGTAGTCCCGCTGTCCACCTTTTCACCGCCATAGAAATTCCTGCCTTCCTTTACCTGCAGCCCCATGGTAGCGACATATTCGGAGGACACCGGTTCCCAGTTGATAAAGATCTTTGACGTCGGATCATTGCCTTCCCAGCTCAGCTCGCTCGAATTCGTGCCGCTCCACATTTCCAAAGGGGGGCTAAAACTCATGGATACCTCGTCTACGCTACCCGTCGCCAAAAGGTCGGCCCGGATAGAAGCAAATTGATCCGCCATCTTCCCCTGCATATTCATGTATAGGAGGTTTTGTTTATCATACCCGAGATCCCTGCTTTTAACATGCTGCACCTGCTGATAGATGATCACCACGCAAACGATCAGGATGACCGATACGGAGAACTGGGCGATCACCAGCCCCTTCCGGATAAAGTTAGCGCCGGTGGGAGTGCGGTTCCTCAGCCCTTTCAGGACCGCGACCGGATGAAAGGAAGATAAATGAAAGGCCGGGTAGCTGCCGGCGATCAGCCCGCATACAAGCCCGATGAGCAAAAGGCCTGTCAGATGCAGCGGCTCGAAGGGACGAAATTCCAGTTGTTTGTCTACCAGTATATTGAAGCCAGGCAGGAAAGCCACCACCAGCAACGACGCCAGGCATACGGAAAGAAAGGACAGGACCAGGGATTCGGTAATGAACTGAACGATCAGGGAATTTTTTAAAGCCCCCAGTGTCTTCCGCACGCCGACCTCCTTGGCCCGCTGTCCCGCCAGGGCCGTCGCCAGGTTCATAAAGTTGATGCAGGCAATGATCAGGATGATCCAGGCGATCAGGGAGAACAATTTCACGTATTTGATCTGCCCTCCGTCCTGCTTGCCCTCCGTAAAATTGCTGTACAGGTGCCAGTCATTCATATTCCAGAGCAGGCAATTTGCCTGGGTGTATTCCTTGTCCTTAGGTCTTAGTAGCTCCGTTAACTGCCGGTTGAGGGTAGGTATAATGGTTCCGGGGCTTACTTCTACAAAAGTGGTCAGACCTAAATTGCCCCAGGGGTCGAACCCTTTATATGTTGCAAGGAAATTGTCTAACGGGGCCAGCCAGTCGAAGCGCAGGGAGACATTGGACGGAAGGTCCCGGATCACTCCGGTCACGGTATAATCCTGTTCGTTATTCATCCGCAGGGTCTTACCCACCGGGTCGGCGTCCCCAAAGAATTTTATGGCCATCTTTTGGGTCAGCACGATGGAATGCAATTGTCGGAATGCACCGTTGCCGCTGCCTTTGACGAAGGGTAACTGCATCATGGAGAAAAAGCCCGAATCGACAAAAGAACCTTCCTCATAAATGGATTTGTCACCCAGGGCAAACAGTCTCCGGTCGTTCCTTATACGCGAAGTATTCCTGATCCCCGGCAAGGTCCCTCGGATGGCATTGGACATGGGGCCGGGTACGAACGTATAACTGGAGATCTTTCCTCCAAAGTTCATATTGAGCCGGATCATATAGAGTTCATTCCGCTTGGCAAAGGCGTGGTCGTATCCAAATTCATCTTCCACCCATAAAAAGATCAGGGTCGCACAGGCGATCCCCATGGCAAGTCCCGCTATATTCAAAAAGCTATAGGTGGGTTTTCTCCGGAGGTTCCGGAAGCTGGTCTTTAAATAGTTTTTAAGCATAGCGATCTTTTTGGAGTGTTGCCAGTACGGCTCCCAAGCCTATGCCAGATTTGTATGCTGCTGGTAATTAACTGATTAAATGGAGTATGAAAGAAGAAATTGTCCGGTTTTGATCTCCGGCTGTTCTAGATATGAACGATCACCCTTGGGGTAGTTGCCCGCCTTTTTTGATCTTGTAGTTCTTTGGTCAGGGTACACTGCTGCTGCTGGAGTTGGATACGCAGTTGTTGTATCTTTTGTTTTTGAAGGTTGATCAGGGAAGTTTCACCCGGCTCTAAAGTTTGCAGGGTGCGGTCGGCAGTACGTAATTGACTCTGCAGTTGCCGCAGGGAGTTCGCCAGGATGCGGAGAGAGCTTTCTATTTCCAGCCGCGCGGATCTTTCCAAAGAAGCCAGGCGAAGTCCGGGTTGAAGGGTATCTCTTCGAACCTGGTAGCGGAAAGTGAAACTTGAATTTGGCACAAAAGGCTCTTCCTTATGCGTTATCGCGGGCGGTGCGGTCATGGTTAGCCTGGGTGAGATAGAAGTTTCGCGGAGATCAGGCATCATCGGCCCCACCAGCGTAGCCGATTCTACGTCTGCATCTTCCTCATCCGTTTCTTCAGCAGCTTCTTTATGGGCGGCGAGATAAACGATCTCGTGGATCTCAGGACCGGTCTTTATAACAAGATGAAGGGATTTTGTTTTCACAATAGACTTGATTACACCAGGCTTGCTCACAATGGATCTGCCCGGTTCCAAGGCCTGCCATTTTTCTTCGGCGGGAGGCTCATTCGATACGATCGTCTTCGTCTGGTATTCCAGGGAACTCAGCGGGGCGGGAGACGAACCGGGGGACGAGCTCATTGGGTTAGGGCGGGCAAAAGGCACACCCGACCTGGACAAACTGACAATGATCGTCAGGACTGCAGAAAAGAGAAATAGTACGGAGCGCATACCCGGACGGGTACCCGCATTTTTATGTTTCAGCATTCTTTTGACCCGTTGCAGCAGGAGCTGATCGTTCTTACCGCTGGCAGCTAAGGCCAGTCTTTCGCGGCTTTGGCCATGGGTGGCCAGGGAGAGCAGGGCGGATACATAAGTATGCGGGTCATAACGGAATTGCATCACCAGGTCATCGCAGCGGTGTTCTCTTTCTCTTCTGATATTCCGGATGAGCGAGCGGGAGAAAGGATTGAAGAAGAACAGGTTTTCCAGTACCATCACTCCCAGGTTCAAGAGGTAATCATAGCGTTTGATATGAGCGAGCTCATGCAGGAGGATCGCTTCCACCTGTGTGGTCGTAAGATTATTAAGGGTTGCGATCGGCACCAGGATGACAGGCTTCAAAAATCCAAGCGTCACCGGGCCTTCTACGAGTGAGGACATCCATACGCTAACCTCTTTACGGATGCCGATGCGCCGGCTCGTTTCCGATACGAAGAGTCTTAATGCGGGAGAGATCCGGGACAACCCGGTCCTTTTCAATTGCCCCGCCTGATAATAATGACGGGAATAGCGGATGGAAAGAGTTCCGAGCGCCAGCAAATACAAACAGGAGAGAAAGGGGAGGAGTTGATCGATCCCGCGCAGCAGGTTCGGGGGAAAGCCCGTGGATTCCCCTCTTTGCAAGAGTGTCAGGATCCATTCGCCCGTCGCCAGCCGATCGGCAGGGTAGGCGTAGTTGGCGATAAAACTGCCAAAGCACCAGATCGTCCCGATGCCCAGCAGGACAACGGCCAGACCATGACGGAAATGGGCGGATGCCTTTTGAAAGGCAGTAGTAAAAAGACCATACAATAGCCACAGCAGGGCCATTTGCCATAAACTATCGAACAATGACCATCCCAGCGCTCTTAGTAAAGCGGATTGGGTAAATAGGTGCATGTCTACTGTTTTTTCAGGTTATTTAATAACTGCTGGATCTCTTCCAGCTCCTGTGGGGTGGCTTTATGATCGCCGAGCGCCTGGATCACCAGTTCCGTGGACGATCCGCCGAACAAAGTATTGATCATTTTGCCCAATAAATGACGTTGTGTTTTTTCCTTGCTCACTGCCGCCTGGTAAATATGGGTCTTGAAAGAATCATCCCGTTTTACCAGTCTTTTTTCATTCATGATCTGCATCAGTTTGAGCGTCGTGGTATAACCCACATCCTTTAATTTAGCCAGTTCTTCATGAACTTCCCGTACACTGGCCAACCCTCTCTCCCAAAGGACCTGCAGGATCTCCAGCTCACTTTCCGTTGGTTTTATATACTTGGTCGAAGACATAAATTAGCATTTGAAAGTTAAATTACGATAAATTTCGTAAATGACCTGTTAAAATTAAAAAATTTTGCACGCCCCACCACTCACTCAGCCCCGATCCACACCAACTCCACCTATCGATCCGACCCCACTTAACAGCAGCGGTTGCGGTACTATGGCTCAAAAGTCACCTTTTTTTCGAGCCATTACTCAGTCGCAATAAGATTCGTTGAAATATAAGTGGGAGCTTGGCTTTAGCTTTTGCAGATGAGAAAAAACAGTGGCGTTGAGCGCATAGTACCCGCAAAACGCGAGAGCCTGGTAATAGTACCCGCAAAACGCAAAGCCTGCGCTTTAATAAAATTATTCGATCGGCTTTTCCGGATGTTGCCGGTTATATTCCCGGATCAATTCCCGGGTAGTGAGACTCGAGCCATCATGGCTCCATCCCGGAGGCCGGGTAAAATAGCGGAGGAAATTCCGGGGAGAGCCCGAGCGGGCGGCTTTGCGGAACAATTCTCCCCAGGTCTTGAACGCAACGATAAATGGATTGAAAGATCCGATATTCCGGGTAAGCCCATATTCGGGCCTTTCTTCTTCTTTCTTAAAAGTATGAAAGAGCCGGTCCCAGATAATGAGGACGCCGCCATGATTCTTATCCAGGTATTTCAGATCGATGCCATGATGCACCCGGTGATGCGAGGGCGTATTAAAAAAGAATTCGATGGGCCGGGGAAAGGACTGGATGGTCTCCGTATGGATCCAGAACTGGTAGATCAGGCTGATGGATTGTAGCATCAGCACGATAAAAGGATGGAATCCCACCAGCGGCATCCAGCACCAGAAAAGAAAAGCGCCGGTAAGATTACCCGTCCAGGTCTGCCGGAGGGCCGCCGCCAGGTTGTATTTGCGGGAGGAATGATGCACGACGTGCGAGGCCCAAAACCAGTTGACGTGATGGCTGCAGCGATGGAACCAGTAATACGAAAAGTCGTCTGCGAAAAAAGCAAGCGCCCAATGCCACCAGCGCGAACCATCCAGCGTGAACAGCCGGGCCTGGTAGAGCAGGGTAAAGAGCCCGAAGATCAGGGCCTTGGTGATCAACCCGGTCAGCAGGTTGCCCAGCCCCATCGCGATACTGCTGAAAGTATCCTTCAGTTCATACAGTTCTTTATTTTCTTTATAGGAGAACCATGCTTCCAGGCAGAGCAGGAGGACAAAACCCGGTATGGCATAATATAAGATAGCCGGCGACATGGCGGAAGCTCGTTTAATGTGAAGCTATCGTAAGGTAAGTTTTCCAGGGGGAATTCTGAAACTAAATCCGCGCCCCCCCGCCCGGGAAGGACTGGAACGAAAAAGCCCCTGTGTAGAAACACAGGGACTTTAGGTATTTGGTTCTGATTAGTGTTTATTTTGAAGCCTTAAAGATAAAGATCTCCCTGATATAGGAAAGCTTTTTTTTGTTAAAGGCTAATTAATTTTTCCAACGGCGACCAGCGTCCTGTTACCCTTCACGGGTAGTGCGTTGACAACGACTGCTTTTTCAACTTTTTTGTGCACTCTGACAGCTTCGTCACGCGTATGATGAAGGGTCGCAAGGGTAGGGGCGATCACGAGGCTGACGATGGACATCAGCTTGATCAGGATATTCATCGAAGGTCCCGAGGTATCCTTGAAAGGATCGCCGACGGTATCGCCTGTTACGGACGCCTTATGCGGTTCTGATTTTTTGTAATAGATCTGGCCATTGATCTCTACTCCTTTTTCAAAGGATTTCTTAGCATTGTCCCAGGCGCCTCCGGCGTTGTTCTGGAACATACCCATCAATACGCCGCAAACGGTGGCGCCGGCTAAAAAGCCGCCCAATGCTTCCGGTCCTAAAATGAACCCGATGATCAGGGGAGACAGGAGCGCGATCGCTCCGGGTAATACCATTTTTTTGATAGAGGCTTCGGTGGAAATGGCTACGCACTTGTCATATTCAGGCGTACCCGTTCCTTCCATAATGCCGGGAATGGTCCGGAATTGACGGCGAACTTCTTCCACCATCGCCATCGCGGCTTCTCCCACCGCACGGATGGCCAGGGAAGAGAAGATAAAGGGGATCATGCCTCCGACGAAAAGACAAGCCAATACTTTTGCTTTATAGATATCGATACCCTGGATGCCCGCTACGCCTACAAAGGCTGCGAACAGGGCCAGCGCGGTCAGCGCCGCGGATGCGATGGCAAATCCTTTACCGCTGGCGGCCGTGGTATTTCCAACGGCATCCAGTACATCGGTCTTCTCCCGTACTTCCTTGGGTAATTCGCTCATTTCAGCGATACCGCCTGCGTTATCCGCAATGGGACCAAAGGCGTCGATCGCTAATTGCATGGCCGTGGTTGCCATCATACCGGCTGCGGCGATCGCCACTCCGTAAAGACCGGCGCATTCGAAAGAACCCCAGATCCCGCCTGCCAGCACGAGGATGGGCAGAAAGGTCGATTCCATCCCTACGGCCAGCCCGCCGATCACATTCGTAGCATGACCGGTGGCCGATTGGCGGATAATACTCAGCACGGGGCGTTTGCCCATAGCCGTATAATATTCCGTGATGATACTCATGAGAAGGCCCACGAGCAATCCTACGCCGATAGCGCCTAATACGCCCCATTTCGTGAACTCCAGGTCGCGGAGGGTCATCGTCTCGGGCATAATATAATATACGAGGCCGACACAGGCGAGGGCCGTCAGTACGATCGATCCCCAGTTACCCATGTTCAGCGCTTTCTGAACGGTATGTGTATTGATGCCTGCGGAATCGCTGATCCGTACGAATAAGGTACCGACGATCGAAAAGAGGATCCCGATGCCTGCGATCAGCATGGGCAATAAGATCGGGGCCATGCCATTCAGGGTATCGGTGGGATCGGACTTGGTCTCCTGTCCCAGCACCATCGTAGCCAGCACCGTAGCGACATAGCTGCCAAAAAGATCGGCGCCCATACCGGCTACATCACCGACATTGTCTCCCACATTATCCGCGATCGTGGCGGGGTTACGGGGATCATCTTCGGGGATGCCCGCTTCTACCTTACCAACGAGATCGGCGCCTACGTCGGCCGCCTTTGTATAGATACCGCCGCCGACACGGGCAAACAGGGCGATCGATTCGGCGCCCAGTGAAAAGCCGGTCAGGACTTCTATCGTACGAAGCATTTCATCCGAGTCTACGGCTGCACCCGGGGCGAAAACGGCCCTGAGCAGGATGAACAGACTGCCTAATCCTAAGACGGCCAGCCCGGCCACACCCAGTCCCATGACGGACCCGCCGGTGAAGGACACCTTCAGGGCTTTGCTAAGGCTCGTACGGGCGGCATGCGCGGTTCGTACATTGGCCTTGGTGGCACTCCGCATGCCGATATAGCCGGCGGTAGCGCTTAGGATGGCGCCTAAAATAAAGGCGAGGGCGATCGACCAGTGGGAGTGGGGGTTGCTGTTGCCCATGACAGCGAGTAAGATGGAGGCGATGACGACAAAATAAGAAAGGATCTTCCATTCTGCCTTCAGGAAGGCCATCGCGCCTTCAGCGATATGCTTGCTGATCTCCTGCATACGTTCCGTCCCGGCATCCTGTTTGGATACCCAGGCGAACTTGATAAAAGTGTAGAGTAGTCCGATGGCCCCCATTACCGGGACCAGATAGATCAATTTGTCCATAAGTTGAGTTCTTAAACGGAATTTCTTGAGTCCTTGAACGGAATTTGTCAAGGACGGCAAAAATAGGGGAAAAGGCTCAAAATTGGCTACGTGAAATGAGAAGCCCTTAAAAAGAAAAATCCTTCCGCTTCAGTCAGAAGGATCTTCCATTGAACCTTGAATTTTTATTGACTAAAAAAACAGGGTGAGGGGTTGAGGGTTTAGGGGTTGGGTTTAGGGGTTCGTTCTTCAAAAGACGAATTTGATGCCAAAACAATAATATATTGTAAATCAATATTATACAAAAGGTTGTTCAAATTTATTTTTCCCGGATTTGGAAGATTTCTCCCGGAATGGATCGATCCTTGCTGATCAGAGACGTATACTATTTAAGTTTGATAAAACAACGATTCCCTTCTTTTTTGCGTCTACTATATTGACCCGATAGTTGGACGGGGGGTAAATTTTCGCTAATGCTTGTGAACAGATTATTGATAGGCCTGTGCTTCCTCTTTTTACCGGTAATGCTTCGAGCCCAATGTACGACGCTGGGGCAGACCCCTGCGACCGCGTTCCCCGTGTGCGGCACAGCCGTGTTCACAAAGGATATCGTGCCGATCTGTACGAATAATACGATCCCGGTGGCCTGTAATGACGGGGCTCAGTACTCGGATAAGAATCCTTATTGGTATAAATTCACCTGCTTTAAGGCCGGGACCCTGGGCTTCGGCATCATACCGAAAACGGATGGGGACGATTATGACTGGCAACTATTCGATGTCACCAACCATAATCCGGCCGACGTCTATACCGACCCCACTTTATTCGTCAGTGGCAACTGGTCGTCCAATCCGTCCAGGACAGGGACGGCGGCGAATGCAAAAAGTTCCATCAATTGCGCAGGCCCGCGCTTCCCCAACGTCAATAGCATGCCCACCCTCATCCTGGGCCACCACTATCTCTTACTCGTCAGTCATTTTACGGATACCCAGAGTGGTTATTCCCTCACTTTCGACGCAGGTACGGCCAGTATCACCGATTCGACGGCGCCCGCTCTTGTAAAGGCCGAGGCGATCTGCGACGGCTCGGAGATCAATGTCGTGATGAACAAAAAAATGAAATGTAATAGCCTGGCCCCGGATGGCAGCGACTTCAGCCTGGGAAGCACACCCGTTACCATCGTGGCGGCATCGGGAAATAGCTGCAGCGCCGGGTTCGATATGGATTCCGTCACCCTGGTACTGAGCGCGCCCTTACCCATCGGGGTCTACACGTTGACGGCCAAACTGGGATCGGATGGCAATACGGTGGAAGATAATTGCGATGTAGGGATCCCCGTGGGAGCCTCTTTGCCCCTGATCATCGTTCCCTTTCTGCCCACGCCGATGGATAGCCTCACACCTCCTTCCTGTGCGCCCGACTTCCTGGACCTCGTGTTTAAAAAGAGGATCCGTTGTAGTTCGATCGCGCCGGATGGCAGCGATTTTATCGTGTCGGGTCCTTCGGCGGTCACGGTAGTGGGAGCGGCAGGTAATTGCAGCAGTAGTTCGATCGGGGCGATCAGCCCTACGATACGGGTCCGCTTGTCCGGCCCTATCGTCAATGGCGGACTCTACCAGATCACCCTGGTCAGCGGTACCGATGGCAATACGATCATCGACGAATGCGGCAAGGAGACGCCTGCCGGCGCCAGTCTCCCATTCACACTCAAAGACACCGTTTCGGCGGATTTCACCGATCAGATCTTTTACGGCTGTAAGAGCGATACCATCGTCTTTGATTATACCGATAAGAATGGCGTCAATCAATGGCAGTGGACCTTCGACAGTACCGATAAGGTCACCATCGAAGACCCGATGCGTATTTACCCGGTCTTTGGAGAGAAGTCCGTACAACTGATCGTTTCCAATGGCTTTTGCAGCGACACCGTGAATAAGAAGATCATGCTCGGGAATTTTCTGAAGGCGGAATTTGAAGGGCCCAATATGACCTGCCCGAAAGACCCTGCCATGTTCAAAAATAATAGCATCGGTAATATCGGCTTTTGGACCTGGGATTTCGGCGATGGAAAGGGCAGCGATCAGCAAGTGCCACCCGACCATCTTTTCCCGCAGACAGGGAAGGAGGCCAATTATCCGGTGCGTCTCATCGTAGAAGAGGTCGGATCGGGCTGCAAGGATACGGTGACGCATATCGTGGATGTTTTGAGGAGTTGTTATATCGCCGTTCCTTCGGCATTTACCCCCAATGGGGACGGGTTGAATGATTACCTGTACCCCTTAAATGCTTATAAGGCAGACAACCTCCTTTTCCAGGTATATAACCGTTACGGACAACGCGTATTCGTGACGCAAGACTGGACACAGAAATGGGATGGCAGGATAGGAGGGCAATTGCAGCCCCCGGGGGTATTTGTCTGGACCCTTCAATATACCGACCGGGATACGGGGAAAAAATTCTTCCAGAAAGGGGTCTCCATGCTGATCCGGTAAGAGAAATACCCCAATCTCCAAATCCCAATATCTCGAAATCTCAAAATCTCAAAATATTTCCTCCCCCATCCCCCAAATAAAAAAAGCCCCCCAATCCTCGGAGAGCAATTTCTATTGTACCTGTAAAATCTGAATAAACCTTTTAAACTATTGATGGCCGTCAAGTTGTTATAAGGTAAATATCTTTATTTCAGTGTGTTCTTATTTGTTTGATACACTGGATAGGCGAAAGCGGTGCCAATTTCTAATCGATTGACGCACAGGGGTATTCATCATCGGCTGGGGGTCCTTTCGTTCCCTTTTTTGGAAGAATTTTCCAAGAACGAGTGCCGCGCGTACAATTTTAAGCCCCCGCCATCGTTTTTTAAGTAGTGTTTTTTGCGATATTCTATTGAAAAACTAATAAGATCCCCTATGATCCCCAACATCCGCAACAACCAGGACCATCTGGCTGAAGAGTTCAGGCGTCTGGAAAATTATTTGGTACAGGAAAGCAGGATTGCTTTACTGAAGATCCAAAGCTGGCAGTTTGCCATGAAGACCCCTGAAGTAGGCTTGCATTATCAGCAGGAAGCGGCCGCCATGGTCAAACAATCCCTGTTGAGTTTTGTTCCCAACAGTTTCGTATTGAGCGAAGAGGGTTACTATTACCGTCCCGTAGAGAATTAGTTCCTGCGGCCACCCTGATCTGTGACTAAGAGAAGCTGACGCATTCCTTCAGTTCCTTCTCCGTGTAAGCCATGTTATATTGCTTGAGCACATCCGCCGGAACCCCGTTCCATTGGTTGGGCACATTACCGATATAGCCTACGTCTTTCACGCCGATCTCCGAAGTATAGAACCCGGTCGACGTTAAGTTCCGCATAAGACTAAAAAAAGCCACGCCCTGGGCCATGCCCGGTTTAAGCTTCCGTTTGGGCCAGGCGATATCATCCACCATCTCCATTTGTTGTTCATGGCTGCAATCCTTAAAAGCCTTTTCATACCGTTTGAGGCATTGCATGTCCAGCCAGCGTAATCCGCCCCGCATGGGTGTCTGATGCTGCGGCATATCTTTTACGATAAATTCTATAAAGTCGGGGACCTTGGCGTCCGAAGCGCTGCCGCTGACCTCGTCTTTGGGAATAATAATATCTCCCAGGATCGTGATCGTGGCCATTTCTTCGGGAGTGAAAAAGGTCTTTGACTGCAGTTCTTTCAGATACGCTTCTTCCTCTTTCATACGGCCATCGGCCGGCCCCGCGGGTGCTGCCGCTTTCGCATCTTCGGCTTTTTTATCGCCGGTCTTACAGGCTTCGACAAGAACACCTGCTGATACGCTGCCCACTAAAAGGGCTTTGATCGATTTTCTTCTGTCCATAACCTTTATTTTTAGCGGGAGGGTGGAGTTAGATATTTTGTTTTTTCAGTTGATCGACGATATACTCGCTTGTACGCATAGATAAGGCCAGGATCGTCCAGGTGATATTCTTATCGGCCTGGGATACGAAGGGGCCTCCGTCCACGCAGAACAGGTTCTTACAATCATGGGCCTGGCTGAATTTATTCAGCGGCGATTTTTTAGGATCGTTGCCCATGCGTACCGTTCCGGCTTCATGAATGATATTGCCCGGGGCATGCAGACCGTAATTATTCTGCGGACCATCGTCCCCGCCCCAGGTGATCACGGCGCCCATGGAATGGAGGATCTCTTTAAAGGTCTCCTTCATATGCTTGGCCTGGTTGATCTCGTATTCGGAATGGCTGGTATTGAAACGCAGCACCGGGATGCCATAACGATCTACGATCTTCGGATCGATCTCGCAATAATTATTCACATTGGCTACGGCTTCTCCGCGTCCCGCCATACCGACATGCGCCCCGTAGAAATAACGGTAATCTTCTTTCAGCGAAGCGCCATAACCACCCGCTTCCTTTTGCTTGCCTTTTACTTTGTATCCGCCATTCAGCTTTTCGATGTCCCAGTTAAATCCATAAACGGGCATGCCAAATCCGCCGCCGTATTCGATATGATAGCCGCGGGGGAAATCCAGTTTCTTATTATCCAGCCACCAGGGGGTATATACGTGCATGCCGCCTACGCCGTCTTCGTTGTATCGTTTGCGATCGAATAGTTCGGGGATGATGCCGCCCATATCGGCGCCGGTGGAATCATGCAGGTACCTGCCCACTGCATCGCTTTCATTGGCCAGACCATTGGGATGACGGACCGATTTTGAATTGAGCATCAGCCTTGCGCTCTCGCAGGCGCTGGCGCCCAGGATCACGGTCCTGCCGAACACCTGGTATTCCTGCATATCCTGTTTGTCTACATAGGACACGCCGGTAGCCAGACCATCCTTGTCCGTCAATACTTCCCTGGCCATCGCGTTCGTGATCAGATCGATATTGCCCGTCTTCAAAGCAGGGATCACGAGACAGGAACTCGCCGAGAAATCTCCGTATACTTTACAACTGCGTCCGCATTGCTTGCAATAGAAGCATTGTCCTCTTTCGCTGTTGATTGCCTTGGTGAGAATGGATAGGCGGGAAGGGATCACCGGGATGCCGATGTTCGTAGCGGCTTTTTTAATGAACATTTCATGCAGCCGGGGCTTGGGCGGCGGCAGGAAGAATCCGTCCGGGTCATTTTCCAACCCTTCATTGGTGCCGAATACCCCCAGCATCTTATCGATCTTGTCATAATAAGGCTTCATGTCCTCATAGCCGATGGGCCAATCGTCTCCCAGTCCATCGATGCTCTTTCGTTTAAAATCTTTGGGGCCAAATCGCAGGGAGATGCGTCCCCAGTGATTGGTACGGCCTCCGAGCATGCGGGCTCTCCACCATTCCCAGTTCGTCGTCCCCGGGTTCTTAGTCTGGGTATAAGGTTCTCCCTCGACTTCCCAGCCCCAGTAACAGCCGTCAAAATCGCCAAAGGGCCTGAATTTCGTGCTGGCGCCGCGACGGGGTGATTCCCAGGGGTTTTTTAGCTGCGCGGAATCTTTTTTAGGATCGAACATCGGCCCCGCTTCCAGCAGGCATACTTTCAATCCCGCTTCGGCCAGTACATACGCTGCCATACCGCCACCCGCACCGGATCCAACAATGACGGCATCGTATTTTTTTGATTGCTTTTTGATCTGAAGATCGCCCATATACAAGTTCCAGTTGAAAGGTTGAAATAGATCGGTAAATGTAAAGTTTTAGCAAACTAGCAAAACAATATTTCTTTATTTTCTTTCCTGCTCCGTCTTGTCGCGGATCGCTTTGAATTCGGAGCCCGTTTTCCATCCGGGCCAGGTGGATTCGGACGCCAGTCTGGAGCCTACCAGATACACCAGTTCGATATCTTCCAGACCGCCTTCCAGGTTCCAGCGGGCCGCATCATATTGATCACCGGGTTGATGATAGTACTTGGCCGTATACTCCTCTTGTTTTTCTTTTCCGTACTCCTTTCCTTTTTCCACATTGTCCGTTCCGCCATCGGCCGTCAGGGACGGTACGCCCACCCGTGCAAAGTTAAAATGATCCGAGCGGAAATAATGCCCTGCTTCGGGATGATTTTCCGGGGCGATAGTCCGTTGTTTTTTTGTCACTTCTTCTTTCAGATAATCTTCCAGGTCCGATTGCCCCGCGCCGCTGTAGGTGATATCCCTGGTCCGCCCATAGGAATTGACGACGTCGATATTCAGGTTGGCTACGGTCTTCGCCAACGGATAGACAGGATGTTGCCCATACCAGGCCGATCCCAGCAGGCCCTGTTCTTCTGCCGTTACAGCCAGGAAGATGACGGTACGTTCGGGTTTGTCCTTCCTGCTTTTAAAGGCCCGCGCCAGCTCCAGGAGGGCGGCCGTACCGCTGGCATTATCCGCTGCGCCGTTGTAAATAGAATCTCCGCTGGCATCGGGCTTGCCGATCCCGAGATGATCCCAATGCGCACTGAAGATGACATATTCATTCGGCCTCTTGGATCCCGTGATCTTCGCGATCACGTTATGGGATTTATTATAGACTTCTTTTACCCGGAGAGAAGCGGTCAATTTAAGGTCGAGGGGAAGGGGCTTGAATCCCTGGTGCCTGGCGAGGGCGTACAGCGAACTATCTTTCCCCGCCGCCGTCAGCAACTTGCCGGCCGTCTCTCCCGTGATCCATCCCTGCAGGGCCAACTGGTAGGAAGGACTGCTGCGCGTATCGATATGTAATTTCACGCCCCCGTTCGAACTCTGCACCACGGTGAAAGGGTAGGAGGCTGCAGCGGTATTGTGAATGATAAGACAGGCCTTGGCTCCCTGGCGGGCCGCTTCTTCATATTTATAGGTCCAGCGACCGTAATAGGTCATCGTATGACCCTTGAATAAAGTTGAATCATAAAACCCCGGATCGTTCACCATCACCAGCACAACTTTTCCTTTCACATCGATCCCCGCATAGTCATTCCAGTTATATTCCGGCGCGACGACCCCGAAACCCGCGAATACGACCTCGTCCTTGTTCAGGGTGGCGAGTGAATCCGGTCTTTCGGTCCAGAGAACATAATCGTTCAGGTTTTGAAAGGATAGGGTTCCCTTGGCGGTCTGGGCATGCAGGGTCGCAGGACCGGCGGGGCTGATCTCCACCAGCGGAACATCCTGTACATAACTGCTGTCATTGCCCGTCTCGAGTCCCAATGCCGCAAACGAACGTTGCAGGTAATCCACTGTTCGGGTCTCCCCGGCCGTAAAAGGGCGCCGTCCCTGGAAGGAGTCGGAAGCCAGCACCTGGATATGAGCGGCAAGACTATCCTTGCTGAAGGAAGCCAGCGCTTCATCACCGGCGGCGGAAGAAGGAGCTTTTTCATTGCAGGAGAACAGCAGGCAGGAGATCCCCAGCGAGAGGAAACCCCTGGAAAAGAGTTTTGTCATATGTTAGGCTTGTTTAGAGAAGGAACAAAAATAGCCGGTCGCCGTGAAATAACACGGGGTTAGGGGAATTTTATCGGCTATTAATTGGCTTAGTGCGATTGGAGGCCTTCCTGGTGCGAGTGCAGACCGTTTTAATGCGTTTGCAGCCAGCGCAGGGCCTCCGATTTGGCCGGGTCGGCATCCTGCGGATTTTGGGTATTGAGGGTATTATTGGCGATATACTTATCGGGAATGATACTGCCTGCACAGATCTTGCCCGTGCGATCGGCTTCCTGGCAGACGGTAAGCACCAGCATGGAATGATCGGATAAGGTATAAGTGGCATTGGCTGTGGTCAACCCGGCCGTTGGCTGGCCATAGAAATAAGCCTCCTCCTTCCCCCTGAAAGCAAGGGCGACGATCTCCCCGGCGCTGATCGTCCGGGGTCCCGTTAATAAGATGATCGATTTACGGAGGCTTCGGGTCTCATAGTGGTTGTTACTTACGCGGCAGAGCACATGTCTGCCCTGGAGAGCCGCGCCATCCCGATACGTAATGGGGATCTTTTCATTCGCGGATATAAAATAACCGCAGACGCCGTTCCCGAGGAGCGGGCCGATGCCTGCCAGCATGGGCCAGCAGTTGCCGCCCGTGTTCTTTCTCAGGTCGATGATCCATTTGGAAACGTTCCTGCTGTCCAGCCGGGCGATCAGTTCCTGCAGGCTGTCCGCAATTTGCATACAGATCAGCGAGTCGGTGGTACTCACCCAGGGGATCGTCAGGTAGGCGATGCTGTCCTGCAGCCATTCGCCTTTTATTTCTCCGACAAGTTTGGACAGCGGGGGCATCTGCGTGAGCTGTGCCGTATCGCAATTGTAAGTGGCGGCTTTTCCGGGCGGCATCAGGAAACTATGTGCTTCATTGAGCTGGCTGAAACACCAGCCGATGGCGTTATAAGCATCTTCGCAATTACAGGATGCAGGTAGTCGCCCCTTGGCGGCAATGGCCAGTTCCTTCCAGTCGATCGACTCCTTCCGGTAGTAATTTTTCTGCATAAAGGTCAGTGCTTCTTCCAGCAGGCGGGTCGCCGTTTGCTGACAGGATTGTTTGGTGGTATCGGAAAAAGGACGATCCGTGCGAAGAGGCTGACGGCTATAGAGGGAAGGGGAATACAAAAGAAAGCTGGCCAGGATATATAAAATAGATCGGCGCATAGGCTGTACAATTATTAGGAAGCTGACAACTAAGTTAAAATAAGAGTAAGACCCTAAAAAGGAAAGTTTCCATAAATCAAAAAATTCACAAGGTTTTAACGAGGCTTGGCAGGCCTATAGAAATAAAGACGGTACTGTTCTTGCAATCGTATCTATAATTCTTTAACATGAGATCCGCCATTTTAATAAGTTGTATAGGTCTTTGTCTGATTACGGGAGCAGGCTCTCCGTTCGGAACGACCGGCGCTGCCGCACAGACCTCCGTGAGCTTCCAGGTATTCTATGATCAATTAAGTCCCTATGGCGACTGGGTGGACTATCCGAATTACGGATATGTATGGGTGCCCGCCGGACGGGATGGTTTCCGGCCTTACGGGACAAGAGGACATTGGGTGTATTCCGAGGACGGATGGACCTGGGTATCCGATTATAGCTGGGGCTGGGCCCCTTTCCACTATGGCAACTGGTTCTACGACGATAGCTACGGCTGGATGTGGGCGCCGGGGTATCAGTGGGCTCCCGCCTGGGTCACCTGGGGTGAACAGGGTGGCAATTATTGCTGGGCGCCGATAGGTCCCAGGGTCGATATCGGGGTTTCTTTCGGGAGTTACCGCCCGCCCTACCAATATTGGAATTTCTGTCCGCGCGATCGGATCACCAGCGTGAATATCAGCCATTATTATGTGAATAACGTACATAACAGGACGGTCGTCAATAATATTACGGTGATCAATAATGTCCAGCGCGGCGGAAATGGTGGGGCTTATTTACGGGGACCCGCACCGGCTACTGTGGAAAGATTTACCCATAGTCGCATTCATCCCGTGGCTATCCAGACGGCTTCCCGTCCCGGTTCGGCAAGTATCCAACGCGGTCAATTGGCGATCTACCGGCCCACCATCCGGAATTATAATGCAGGCGTCAAGCCCTCCAGGGTGAAAGACCTTCATACCCTGCGACCCATGAGAGGAGCCGCTCAACAACAACAACGCCCGACGCCGCAACAGCAAGCGCACCCGAACCAGCAGGGACCTCCACATCCCCAGGAGCATACACGCCCGACGCCGCAACAACAGCAGCCGCATCCGCAGGAACACGCTCGTCCTATGCCGCAACAACAACCCCATCCGGTGCAACCTCGTCCGCAGGAACATGCTCGCCCCATGCCGCAGCCACAACAGCCGCATCCGATGCAACAGCATCCCATACCTCAGCAGCAACAGCACCCGACGCCGCAACAACAGCAGCCGCATCCACAGGAACACGCTCGTCCCATGCCGCAACAGCAGCAACGCCCGATGCAGCAACAACCCAGACCACAACAACAGCCCATGCGGCAAATGCCTGCCCAGCGCCCGATGCAGCAGCAGCAACCCCGGCCCATGCAGCAGCCGCGCCCGATGCAACAACAGCCCAGGCCTCAGCCACAGCCGATGAACAAGCCCGCCCAGCCCAACCCTCCTCCTCAGAGCGGCAATCCGCCGCATGAGCATCATGGATAGGGTCGCAGGCACGGCTATAAATTTATTTGGCGACGGGAGTTAAAAAAATTAAATTCGTTAGTTGCCAGCTATCTGAATGATCGCTATCTAATGAATAAACTGACCCATATGCACCAATCCCGCAGGAGCTTTGTAAAGACCAGCGCCCTCGCCGTTGCCGCCACCAGCTTCTTTCCAGGCGATCTTTTCGCTTCTTTCAGAAATAAAAGAATAACAGGTATCCAGCTTTATTCCGTTCGGGACGATATGAAAAAGGACCCCTCCGGGACCTTGAAACAATTGGCCGCCATGGGCTATAAATATGTCGAGCACGCCAATTATATCGACCGGAAATTTTACGGCTATTCAGCTAAAGAATTCAAAAGTCTGCTGGATGGTCTCGGCCTCAAAATGCTCAGCGGCCATACCAGGCTGGAATCCCACCATTGGGATGCAGCGAAAAAAGAATTTTCCGACGCCTGGAAAGCCACCGTGGAAGATGCCGCCATCGCCGGCCAGCAATTTGTGATCAGCCCCTCGCTGGATGAAAGCATGCGCAAGACTTACGACGACCTGCTCCGCACCACGGATATTTTTAACAGGAGCGGCGAATTGTGCAAGAGTTCCGGTATGAAGTTCGGCTACCACAACCATGATTTCGAATTTAGCAGCGTATTGAATAATAAGAAGGTCTTCGACATCATCTTACAGAATACCGACCCTGCCCTCGTGGCCCAGCAACTGGATATGGGCAATCTCTACAACGGAGGCGCCATCGCCATCGCCATCGTCATGCAATATCCCGGGAGGTTTGAACTGATGCACGTAAAGGACGAGATCAAGTCCTCCAATGCCAACGAAAAATATGAAAGCACCATCCTGGGGGAAGGGATCGTCAATACCAAACAGGTCATCGACCTCGGTAAAAGATCCGCCGGCACCTATCAATTTATTATCGAACAGGAATCCTACCAGGGAAAGACCCCGCTGGATTGCGCCAAGGCAGACCTCGCGATCATGAAAAAATGGGGATACTAAGATCAACATCATCCAAAAATAGGAGAGCCCCGGCCAAACCGGGGCTCTCTTTTATAAAGGGAAGGGGTAAACAAATATAAAGGATGATCTCATTCGGAATACACGAACTTCGCTTTCTTGTCCCCGATCAATACTTCGAAATCCCCGGGTTCCGTCACCGTCTTCAATTGCGCATTTACAAAGGCCAGGTCATTCCTATCCAGCGTAAAGCTGAGGGTCTGGCTCTCCCCGGCTTTCAGGAATATCTTTTTAAAGGCCCGCAGCCTCCGCATATTCGGAGTGATGCTGGCATACAGTTCGTGTGAATAGAGTTCGACGGTATGCTTGCCATCCCGGCTGCCCGTGTTCTTAACGGTGATACGGACGGTCAGCGGCTCCCCGCCCTTCAGCTTATCCGAACTGAGCTGCAGATCGCTGTAGGCAAAGCTGGTATAGCTCAGCCCCCATCCAAAAGGGAACATAGGCTGATAGCCTTCCATATTCATATCCGAATTGAAGATCTCCCGTACGTCTTCCGTCGGCTTACGGTCATAGAGCACCATTTCGCCCATGCTGCGGGGATAGCTGAAAGGCAGCCTGCCATCCGGGTTGTAATCCCCGAACAACACATCGCTCACGGCTTCCGCCGTCTTTTTGCCGCTCCAGTAGGCCATCAGGATCCCCTTCATCCGGGGGGCGATGCCAGTGATGAACCGGGGCCTTCCTTCCGTCAGCACAAGGATGACGGGCTTGCCCGTAGCCGCCGCTGCATTGGCCAGGTTCACCTGCTCTTCCGGAAGGGCCAGGTCGCCGATATTGCCCGGACTTTCCGCATAGGCGTTTTCTCCCAGGCATAATACGATCGCATCCGCTCCTGCGGCAGCAGCCTTCAATTTCATCGTATCGTAGTTGTCCGCGCTGCCGAATCCCTTCACGCTTGTAGTGATCGTATTCGATGCGCCGATCTTATCGCTGATGGCCTGGAAAATAGTTTTGCTGTCCTTGGGATACCATTGCTCCTCCTTACCCTGCCAGGTATAGCTCCAGCAGCCATTCAGGGCGCTGATGCTTTGAGCGGAAGGACCCGCTACGAGGATCTTCAAATTCTTTGCCAGGGGCAGCGAACCATTTTCGTTCTTCAACAGGGTCATCGCTTCCCGCGCTGCCTGTAAGGCCAGGACCTGGTATTCCCCTTTACCGAAATTAGCGCTCGCCGCCGCTTCGGGATAAGGGTTGTCAAAAAGCCCCAGTTTATATTTTAACAGCAGTATTCTTTTCACCGCATCATCGATCCGGCTTAGAGGTACTTCCCCTTTCTGCACCGCCTCTTTCAACAGGTCGAAAAAGGAGAAATCCATGGGCACCATGCTCATATCGATCCCCGCATTGATGGCCAGCGCCACCGCCGCCCGCGGGCTGTTCGCCACATTATGCCGGGTATGCAGGCGGATGATATCCTCCCAGTCCGTGACGATCACCCCCTGGAAGCCCAGTTCCTTGCGTAAGAGGTCCGTCAAAAGGTATTTACTGCCGTGAACGGGCACCCCGTTGATCTCGCCGGAATTGACCATCAGGGTCGAAGCGCCCGCCTTGATCGCCGCGCGGAACTGGGGCACATAATACTCCCGCATTTCGATCTCCGGGAGATAGATGGGCGTGCGGTCCTTACCCGTACGGGAGGCGGAATAGCCCAGGTAATGTTTCATACAACTGGCCACGGCCGTCGGGTTGCGCAGACCGTCTTCCTCATAGGCTTTTATCACCGTGGCGCCCATCGTCTTGCCGATATAGACATCCTCGCCGTAAGTTTCGGGGAAACGCGACCACAAGGGCTGACGCCCGCAATCCAATACGGGTGCGAAATTCCACCGGACGCCCGACGCGCGCAGTTCTTTAGCGGCCACTTTCGTGACGGCAGCCGCCAGTTCCGTATTCCGGGTTGCGGCCATCCCGATGTTCTGCGGGAATAAAGTGGCGTCCAGCGTATAGGTCTGACCGTGGATCCCGTCCAGCCCATAGATGACGGGGATGTTCAGGCGGCCTTTTTTTGCTTCATCCTGTATTTGCGTGATGACGGTATGCCATTGGTCCACCGACAACGCATGATTGGTGACATTTAAAATAGAGCCTACTTTATAATCGAGCACAGCTTTCTTCAGCGCCGCCGGGTCCAGGATGCCATCCGTTTGGGTAGACACGACGCCCAGCGTCACCTGGGTCATTTGCCCGATCTTTTCATCCAGGGTCATTTTTTGGAGCAGCGCCCCCGCCTTTTGCTGGTCGGCTGCGGATTGGCTGAAGACAAGTGCGGACAGGAACAGGCATGGGAGGACAATGGCAAGCTTTTTCATCGTAATGGTGTTAGATCAGTGATAGTTAGACAGGTTAAAAATAAGGGATAAGGACTTTCCCGGGGCATGAACTTTTGCCAAATATGCATACTAATCCAACCGAACCCCAAAATCCCGAAATCTCCAACTCCCGAAATCCCCATCAGGTCTGTTCCTTCAACTCCTTCAAATAGTCATATTGCAGGTCTTCATGCAGGGTGGCGATCACCGTGCGGATCTTTTTGAGCTGACCCTCGTAAAGGTTTACAAGGACCGGGCTGTTCTTGATGGGAATACCCGACTTTTTGATCCTGGCGCAAAAATAGGTGAGCAATTCCGCCTCCACCTGTGCGGAGCCCGTATAGCGGATCTGTTTGGCCGTCGTGCGAAGGATCTTACGCAGGCTTTTTTTCGTGAGGTAGAGCGTAGGGCGGGGGAGTTCTTCGAAACCCTGGTCGATCTCCC
>Ga0307516_10002021_pt1 | contig 27660 bp, 18 predicted proteins | sample 19_EM_MG_FD_203310 | JGI IMG/M metagenome (GOLD analysis project Ga0307516, IMG submission 203310) | Populus trichocarpa ectomycorrhiza microbial communities from riparian zone in the Pacific Northwest, United States - 19_EM | ecosystem: Host-associated > Plants > Roots > Unclassified | place...
CCCCCCCCCCGGCACGATGACTTGCGAAGCATGGACTAACGTTCGCAGGACGAATATGCCAACCACATTGACAACGGTGCCTTCACCACCTCCGGCGTTAAGGTTGTCATGGCTATCGCCCAACAGGCAGCGTCTATCATGGGACTCACCGCGCCGCCGAAGTGGGCCGACATCGAGCGGAACATGTTCATTCCGTACAACACCAATGCCGGCATCATCCCCGAGTACGCGCAGATGAACGGCAGTGTCGAGATCAAGCAGGCGGACGTGGTGCTGATCAACTACCCGCTCGAATTCCGCTTGAACGAGAGCCAGGCTCTGAACGACCTCGATTTCTACGCGCGCGCCCAATCGCCCGACGGTCCCGCCATGACCTGGGCCATGTTCGCGATCGGCGCCCTGGATCTCTCCCCCCACGGATGTGCAAGCTGGACCTACTTCGTCTACGCGTCGCAGCCGTACCTGCGCGAGCCGTACTATCAGTTCTCGGAACAGATCCTAGACAACATCTACGCCAACGGCAACACCAACCCCGCCTTCCCTTTCCTGACGGGTCACGGCGGATTCCTCCAGATTCCGACTCATGGCTTCACCGGCTACCGTCCCCGACTGGATGCATTCTACCTCGACCCGTCGATTCCTCCACAGCTCGAGGAAGGCGTGACCGTCAAGGGAATGAAGCACCACGGCGCCAGCTTCAACGTGCGCGTGACTTCCGCCAACACGACCATCACGCGGCGGCGCACCGCGACCCGCAAGCAGCCCTCCGGCCCGGTCACTGTCCGCATCGGCTCGCGCAACGAGATGAGCGGCGACTACCCGCTCCTCCCCGGCGAGACGCTCGTGATCCCAACTAGACGCCCGGACCTCAACGGCACCGACATCCCGGGCAACAAGGCGGAGTGCAAGGCTGTCACGACGGCGGACCCGTACGTTCCGGGCCAGTTCCCGATCGGCGCCGTGGACGGCAGCAACCACACGCAGTGGCGGCCGCACTCCCCCGCGCCCGCCGAGCTCGTCGTCGACCTCGGCGTGGTGACGGACATCAACACGCTCAGCATGAACTGGGCCAAGTGGCCGCCACTCAAGTGGGCCGTCTACGCCAGCAACGACACCACCACCGCCGCCGCCGAGGAGAAGGAGTGGACGCCCGTGTACGCCGCCGACCACGTCGACATCTCGGCGCCGTGGCGACCGGAGGACGTCCTTGAGGTCACCATGCAGATCGGAAACACCACCGTCGTCGAGCTGGGCGCCGACCAGAATCGCGCCGCCCGTTACGTCAAGCTCCGGGTCGAGGGCGACCGCAGCGGCGAGAACGCTGGTGCCACGGTCGCGCAGTTTGCGATCCTGTAGCATCGACGATTACATATTTTGCACTACTTGTCCTACATTTGGCGTCGCATTGCGTTGCATTCCACTGTACTACATACCCCCCTCCCCACCTCAACTTGGCATATACACCCAATGTCTCGTGCGGGGGGTTCCCTTTTATTTGGACATATGAAAGCACATGACCGCCGAATGGCGATGCGATGGCTGTCTATAGGTAGATTTTTTTTTTCCCCTTTTTTTTTCTTTTTCTTTTTCGGCGGTATGATATAGTCTACAGAATTGGATATTCGTGTAGTTGTCAGCTTGTCGTTTTGACATGTTCATTTCGCCCGCGGTATAGATCGCTCTTGCTGCTTGGCCGGTCCAGTACATAACTGTGTAGAGTAAAGGTGCGAGTCTCGGAGATCCCATGAGATTTGAGCTGATGACGCTGTGGATTGCGCTGTCGATCTGGTACCTACTGCCCATCACCTTCAGCGGCATGACGGAGCCGACCGCTATACCGTAGATTGTTAGAGAGACACTGCATATAGGTGGGTACGGATAGATACCCGCCACCATCGCCGCCCAGACCGACAGCCGATCGGCGTGTCGACGAGCGGAGTGATGATGCATGTGTGAGGCGTGCACGCTCTCTTCCCCCTTCAGCCTTCCCCTTCTCCGCACGGCTGGGAAGACGCCCTTGTGCCTACGTGCCACGCCATGCTTCCCCACTTTGCCTTTGCGCGGGCGGGCGCAGTTAATGTTTGATCGAACTGGGGAACTCTATCTCATCGTGTTCAATCATAGCAAATCACTTCCGATTCCAGAGATGACGCGAGATGGGATGAGATTAGATGGTAGATAGCTAACTAGCTCACGGCAAGTTCCGCACGGACGTCGTAAGACTGAGCTCACCGCAAACCGCAACCCCCACCTCTCGCCTCGCCGCCATCAAGCATCACGATGCCGTTCCGCCTGTCCTCCATCCCGCGGCCGCGAGCACGGGCCCGCGTTCTACCCGCCGTGCACCGCCAGTTCCCGCGGCCATCCAGCCATCCTGCGCACCAGCGTCGGCAGAAGCCGCCACTCCCCTCCTCCGTCCCGGCGCCCACCCGGTCGCACCAGCCGACGATCTACGCACTGTCGACGCCGCCGGGCAAGTCGGCGATCGCGGTGATCCGCATCTCGGGCCCGTCGGCGCTGCAGATCTACACGTCACTGACCGGCGGCGGCGCTCCGACGCCGCGGCGCGCGCTACTGCGGGCGATCCGGCACCCGCAGACGCACGAGGTGCTCGATCCGGGCGCCCTGTGTCTCTTCTTCGCGGGGCCACGCAGCCACACGGGCGAGGACGTGGTGGAGCTGCACGTCCACGGTGGGCCGGCGGTAATCCGGGCGGTTCTCGCGGCGATCCCGCTCGCGACCAGCGGAGATGCGGTGGCGAGGTACGCAGAGCCGGGCGAGTTCACGCGGCGCGCGTTCTACAACGAGCGGCTGTCGCTGCCCGCAGTCGAGGCGCTGGGCGAGACGCTGGACGCCGCCACCGAGGAGCAGCGGCGGCGCGCGGTCCGCGGCGCCGGCCTGGCGGAGCGGTACGAGGCTTGGCGGCGTCTGCTGGTGCTCGCCCGCGGCGAGCTCGAGGCCCTCATCGACTTCGCCGAGGACCAGCACTTCGAGGAGAGCAACCGCGAGCTAGTCGCCGGCGTCGAGCTGAAGGTGCGCCGGCTGCGCGACAGGCTGCGCGTGCACGCGAGCAACGCCGTCCGGGGCGAGCTGCTGAAGGACGGGATCTCGCTGTCGCTGGTCGGCGCGCCGAACGTGGGCAAGAGCTCGCTGCTCAACACCATCGTGGGCAGGGAAGCGGCGATCGTCAGCGCCGAGGCGGGCACCACGAGGGACGTCGTCGACCTCGCTGTCGACGTCGGCGGGTTCATGGTCGTGCTCGGGGACACCGCCGGACTGCGGGTCGACGACGTCGGCGTGGGGATGGTCGAGGAGGAGGGGATACGGCGCGCGAAGGCGCGGGCACTATCGGCGGACGTGGTCGTCGCGGTCGTCGACGCGGACGGGTCCGTGGGCCTGCGGATATCTTGCGAGCTGGAGAAACTCGTCAACGAGGTCGAGGAGGCGGGGAAGGTAGTGGTCGCCGTGGTCAACAAGACCGATCTCCTCCCCCACCACCACTACCCCCACCACCACTCGGACAGCCTCCCGATGGACATCGTCCGCCAGGTCAACGATGCGTTTCCTAACATCCGCGACGAGCGCGTGTTCGGCGTCTCCTGTCGGAAGGGCGCGGAGCGCGGCATCCAGCGACTGCTGGACGGACTCACGAAGATCTTCCGGCAGATGACGAGCCCGCTCGGTCCCGCCGATTCCGGGGCGTCCGCGGCGGAAATGTGCGAGAGCATCGGCGCCACGGAACGGCAGCGCGTGCTCGTCGAGGCGTGCATCTCGTTCCTGGACGACTTTCTCGGGATGGTCGAGGGCGGCGAGGATGTTGACGTGGTCGTTGCTGCGGAAGAGCTCAGAGGCGCGGCCGAGTGTCTGGGCAGGATCACTGGGAGGGGCGAGATGGCCGGGGACGTGGAAGAGGTACTGGGTGTTGTGTTTGAGAAATTTTGCGTCGGAAAGTAAAAGGTATGGACGTAGATCAATGCATATATGTATACTGAGACCGTGAAGCAAAAAAAAAAAAAAAAAAAAAAAAAAGGAACCTCTGACTATGGGAGCACATAGCAACTCTATATTCACACGCAGTATGTAGCAAGAAGGAAATCGGGAAAAAAAATAAAAGGGATAAAAGTGCTAAACACATGTACACACGCCGGCAAAGAGACAAAAGAGAACCCCGAAGCCAAACCTACAGTTACGAGAACGAAAAGGAAAGGAAGAATGAATTCGACGCAAGGAAAACCAAACGCAATGTAAACAGCTCAAGCCGGACATCCACCGCTTCACATCGCCTCCCTGAAAGCGCTCCTCCTCGAACTATCGACGCTCGGCCGTCCGCCCTGAATCCTGACATCGCCGAAGCCATCCTTCCTCACGACATCCTGATCGAACGGGTTCTTGCCAGCGACGGTGGGCTCGTCGCCATAGTCGACGTACACCTCGGTACCACGGCTCCTGCTCCGTCCGCGGTCCTCCTCCCGTCCAACGCCGAGGTCCTGCTCTCTACCGCGGGGCGCAAGTGCACCGATGACGGCCTCCTTGACGCCCTGCGAAGCCCCCTGGTACTCCGTCGTCTCCTCGCGATCCATGCGGCTATCCCAGGCGCCCTCGTCGAAGGCGCTGCGGGCGCGGGCGGAGCGCTCGTTGGCACCCGTGTATCCGCCGCGCGAGGGCTTGAGGAAGCCGAAGAGGCCGCCGGCGCCGGACGCCGCTGGACGAGTCGGCTCGTAGCTGCCGCCGCGCGGTTTGCCGGGCAGACACGGGAGGAACGAGTGGATCGTTGGTCGCGGGAGACCCAGCGCACGGTGACGAAGGAATGTTCGGATCTGGAGACCTTGTAGTCAGCACTCACTCCTGCTCATCTCACGCATCGGAGGGATGGCTGCTCACCACCCAGGCTATCACGCCGACCACAAAGACGCAGGCAATAACGATGCCCGCAATCGCGCCCCCGCCCAGTGTCTTCGGCGTGTGTCCAAAGTGTGGATGCGTTGCGCCGTACGGAGGATGCGACGAGTGGCCGAAGTGGGGGTGGGTCGCACTGTAGGGAATATCTGAGCGGGGGAGGATCATGGTTGCTCTGGCCTGTTCCACTTGTATCTATCCGTGTGCGTGTGTGTATGTGTGTAGGTAGGGGTGTCAGTGAAAAGCAGTTTAGTATCTCGAAGTGTTGACCCGTCCAGCAGTGTGTGTTGTGGATAATTTTGAAAGTGGAAGAAAGAAACGACCTGGAAGGAATGTGAATGAATGTGGTTACTGAAAGCGTTTTGTGTGTGGTTGTGTATAAGAGCAGTGGCGGTGGAAGCATTTTGGAACAAGGGGTATCATCAGGGGGCATTGGTGACGGAAACGGGAAAGGAGCTATTGCCGCCCTCACCCGCCGTCAGTTGCCAAGCCAAGCCGTCGCAGGGCGAAGAGCACGAGCCTCTTGGCCGCCACCGTCCCCACTTGCTATGTTTGTTACGTAGATAGATACTTCTCTGGTGGAATCAAACCTCGCTCTGTTCTATCCGATCAGCAGTGGGGAACCTCAAACCAGCAGCAAACCCGACCTCTCCAGCTTAGGTATCTACCACGCTCACTAGAAATGCTCTTCGCGCCTGGAGTATATACCTATCTACGTACTTGTTAACTGCTTATTTCAGAACCCGCGGCTTGTTTCAGCCTTGCAAGTGTCGATGCCAAAAAAAAAACCAAAGATCGAGCGAGGCGTATCTGGCTTACTCGGGGTCACCGACCATGACGGATAGGACGCGGCACGTGACCCTCCTACCACTGGAACTGATGCTTTCGGATGTCCCCTTCTCCTGTGTTTCTAGTGCAGGTTCTGACTCGTGCACTCAACACACGAAATGTTCAAGTTCAGGGACCAGAGGACCATTATCATTATAGTCACTGCCCTTGCTGGGCCGCATGTCATTGATAACGAGAGGAAATAAACACAACCAACGCCACCAGCAAACGGGAAAAAAAATAAAAATCTCCGCCCAAACGCCATCAGAACACCCTCCAACCATCACTCGTGGACCATCATCACTGCCAGCCATTACGTCGTCGAACGCACCGTACTGCGCTCGATTGCCGAATCCCTCCTGTCGTCGTTCTCCTCCTCGATCCGCTTCTTCTGTGTTCTCGCCTGGAGGCTGGTGGAGGGCTCCCACACGAGGTCCCACTGGAACATTTCGGGCAGCGCCAGGCTGCGCTCCCTGCAGATCTCGTAGTAGCTCGTGAGCAGGAACGGCTGCATGAGGCTGGGCATGAGGTCGCGGCTGCTGAAGACGACATCCTTGCTGCCGGTGAGACGCTTCATGTGCTGCAGGTACGCCTTGACGCCTCGCTCGCTCCTCTTCCACATCATCATGCCAGGCGCAAGCTGGCGGCTCGCGCCTTGCGGCGGGATAGCGGTGAAGGTCGTGTAGTGGTGTGGGATCGGCGGTGCCGGCGGTCCCGAGACGAGTGCTTGCGCGAGCAGCGGCGTGCCGGAGAACAGGTGGATCCCGCTCGTGGCGCGCGGGTTGCATTCGATGGACATGATTCCCCTCTCGGTCTCAACGAAGTCGAACGCGAGCTGGCCCACGACGTCCGAGAGTCTCCTGGCAATAGTCGTGGCGTAGTCCTCGATGTCCGGATGCGCCATCGAGCGGAAGTAGACGCAGCTGCTCCCGTCGATGGTGTCCTGCACTGGGTACAGACTGAACGCCTGAACGCGGCCGAAGCGGATGACCATGTAACTGCAGTATCGCTGTCCGGCGATCCACTCCTGCGCGATGTACTCGGCGCCCTTCTCCATGTGTTCGACGCACTCGCTCGGCACTTGGTCGCCGCGCCGCAGATGGAAGACGTTGCTTGCCGCACGGCCGAAGACTGGTTTCACCGCCCAGCCATCGCCGCCCGCTCCCGCCTCCGTATCGGCGAGTACCCGCTCGACATCCTCGCGGTTCCTACACAGATGGGCCTCCGGCCGCCCCAGTCCGATCTCGCCGAGCCACTCGGAAAACCTCCACTTGTTGTGCAGCATCAGCAGCGTCTCCCACGGCGGCGCCAGCATCCGCTTCAGGATCTCGGGGTGCCTCGACTCGGCCAAGTAAAATATCTCCTCGTGCATCGGGATGATCAGGTCGATGTCCGCATCCTTGACGGCCTCGACGATGCTGTCGATGAAGCCGGGCGCGTCGACGTGCGGCGACGGAACGAAGTACGACTTCTTCACCGCTCGAGAGAACCTACACACGTGGTAGTGCATCGGGTCTGCGACAAAGACGGTGTGCGAGAGCAGGAACAGCTGCCGCGCGAGGTCGAGCGAGACGGGGAAGCGCCCATTGGTCAGGAGGATGCGCAGGGGATGCGGATTCTTGCTGCGGCGGGAAAAAAAGCAGGACATCGTATGCAGCCGCGATGGCAGTGTGCTGAGTGTGTTTCGTGTTGGGTGCGTTTCGTGTTCCGTGTGCTTCTCGGGCTGTGTTCTGTGTCGGCAGTAGCTGGGGCTATCGATTCGCAGAGGTTCACCGCCACAGGTTCAGCTGGGCCAGGAGTTGTTCTACTTGTCCCTCTCAAGCACCAGCCATCGATGGACTTCTGTTCTTATGTATGCTCTCGCGGGCGATTCGAAATGACAAGGTCGCACTCCACATGACGTCATATCCCCCGCCAACCACCGCCACGAACACCCCACATCGACGCAATCTTAACGCACGGCTGCGATGCCGGCTGTCATGTATGTAGCTATCTGCAATCCGGCGGCAAACATCTCGCCAGCGAAAAAAAACGAAAACGGGCGATCTCGACTGCTGGGGAACGAGGACGATCGGTCGAGCGAACGACTTTTTTTTGTTCCTTCATACTATCTATGTACTCGCATACAGCCTTTCTAGACTAGGGCGGCGCACTTTTCATCTGTCCCAAGCACCAGCAGATGTGAAGCGCACCAAAGAAACCACAAAGGACAGGAATCCGAACGGAAAGGAAGAACAAAAGAAAGCCGACCAGCCTTCCCACACCCGCGGCGGAAAGGAAGTCTAGTACCGCCTGGCTGCATCTCCCATCGGCGGGGAGGTTGCGGATCCTCCACCGGCTCTTCCTCCTCCCGCCTTTCTTAAGCACCTCTGCCCACAGGATCTCCTGCTGGGCCTTCCACTCGGGGCCCGCCTTGAAGAGGTGATCCTGCGTCTGCGTCTGGCACCGGCGCCACCAGCACTGGGCAGTGGGCCGACTCTTCGTCCAGTTGAGGCATTGTCCGAAGAGGCAGTGGCCTGTCTTCAGCTGATAGAACCTTGAAGTAGGCCTCTTGGAACTCCCAGCCACTGTGCCGTCCGGCCTCTGGCTTTTCGGCATTCTGTATTTCGTTTTGGAGGTCCCTTCCAGCCCATCGCCGGGCTTCCGCCCACTGCACGAAATCTCGGAGATTACAGGGCGCCAGATGTGGCGACGATGGCGACGACCATGATGATCCACCGACCGCACGTGGCCCCGTCGGACCATGGCGATATCATGCACAGTCCTTCCCCGTTCTTCGCCGCCCGCCGCGACCTCTCGCAGTCCGCCGGCGGCCCGCGGCAACTCTCTCTGCCCCCGCCTACCCTTTCCCAAAATTCGCAAGTAAAGGAAAATTAACGACTGGCAACTTGCATCGCGACCCAAAGAAAGGACAAGAACAGAAAAGAAAAGACTCTTTTGCTCCCACCACCTGCTCCTCCTCACCCTCCGCGTCCCCCTCATCTTCCATTTCCTCGTCCTCTCCTCGGCCCCCGTCCGCATCTCACTCCTGCGCTCCTCGACCGCGTCCCCGTCCTTGGTTCGGTCCTCGTCCGCGAGTAGGTCTCGGATCTTGAACGGTTGTTCCCTTTTCCGGTATCTCTCCGCACCTCCGCCCACAGAATTTTCTGCTGTGTCTTCCATCGTTTGCCGTTCTTGAATAGGTGCTCCCGTGTCTGTGTCTTGTACCGACATCACCCGCATGCCGCCGTGTTGCCCAGTACGACAGTGCTCCGTTCTGAGCTGATGGAACCGCTCTGCCAGTCGCTTTGATCCCCGGGCCACCGCTCCGTCCGGCCGTTGGGTTTCCGCCTTCTGTACTTGCTCCCGTTGACTCTTTCCTTCGACCAGTTCCACGCTTCCTTCTGAAATTTCGCGCTAGTGACCTGGAGAGGGGCATTCGTCGCCCCCCGCACCGGTCTCCATAGCCCAGCCACTCGACTCCCCGCACGTCTGGTTCGTCTGCCGCCTGTCTCGCCCGCTCATCTGCCTTCTCGGTGCCTTCCACTCCACTGTGGGCCGGACACCACCGTATTTCGATGCAGGTGTTCGGCCTTTCTGTCCCAAGCTTCGCTATCCTCTTTCTCGCCTGTATGGACTGCTGACCTGGACCCGGGTCTTCCGACGCCATTCTTCTGATTGCGGCCTGCGCATCCGTGAATATTGCGACCTTCTCCGGGACAGTCTGTCTTTGCCCTGCCATTTCCAAGGCTCTCGCTAACGCTGCACATTCTGCATCATAGGCCTCCTGGTTGTAGCCCATGTGCGTCTTGATGCTCGCCCACCGACCTTTGCTCTTCCAGGCTACCGCGTACCCTGCCGCCCTGCTGTTAAGCCTCGACCCATCGGTGAAGATCGCAAGGCCCGCTCTGTCTCGTTCTGCCTGTTTTCCAGCTGCTGGCCGCAGACTCGACTCCATCGGAAGGGCTCCCAGATTGGTTTTCGGAAGCACCCCGTCACGTTCCGCGCCTCCTGGTTGACCAACTTCTGCAGTTCTGCTGCCCCTCCAGCAATCCCCTGCTTTCCTTCCCCACGCCACCACAGCTCATTCCCGTACATAGCCACCGACTGCACACTGGCCACCACCACCTCCCTACAGTTGACTAATGTGAGGCCCATCTTCCCTGTCAAACGCCGCAGCTTGTCAAGGCATTCCGTCCCTTCTTCATCACCATTCTCTGTTGATCTCTCAGGGCCAGGTGGGTCCAGCCATATCTCGCTCCTTTTTCTGCTGAAGAGCACTGCTTCGCTTTTCTGGTGGCCGAAGGTTACCCTATTCCCCCCCAACTCACACGCCATCCCAGCCGCTTCTGATAGCGTCCTGGCCACTTCTTCACCCGTCTTCCCTTCCGCCCATCAGGAGATGTCGTCTGCAAAGAAAGCGCTTTCACCCCCTCGCACCTTCTTTCCACTTCGGCTGATATGCCGGACAGGTAGACGCAGGATGTGGGCAACACTGACGTTCCTGATGTTGCTGGAATACAGAGTGATCTCTCATGATCTTTGAAGATGGTCGCTTCAAGCATTGCGATTCAGGATGCTTCCACAGACATCAAATTAAGTCGGGCAGCGACAGAAGGCGAGAATTTCCGTTCGTTGGTTATCAGAATTAAGCGAACCCTCTGGGACATCTAAACGCAGAGCAAAAAAAAAAAAAGCTCGTTCGGATCAGAGCTACCAAAAACTGAAAGAGTCGTTTCATGCAGAGGAGAAGACTTTTGTGATGATAAATTAAAGGAACCCCTCTATGGCGGGGTACTTTGTGGGTACCATGGGGTACGAATCAAAATGTTGCTCAATAGGGAAATATTAATAGATGCTAAGGAAGCTATCTCCAAAGTAATTACCGAACACAGTAATACTTGTAACTTGGCATTGCACATTATTCAACGGCTCCTTAAAAAAAAATAAAAAAATTCATACTCGCATCTAAGTAGATGGCGCACTTTTCTATCCAGGTTTCCGCCTGTCCCAAGCAGATAAAATGCGCACCACCACAAAGGAAAAGAGTCCGACCAAAAACAAAGAACAAAGGAAACCACGTCCCGCCCCTCACCCTCGCCTGCCGATGCCGTGAAAGAGGGCGTGGGTAGGAACAGCGACACCCAGTTCCCCCGCGGCGCCCAGCTCCTCTGCCTCCGCCCTCCTCTCTTCTTCCCGCTCCCAGCGCTCCCACCAGACCTCGCTCCCCGCAGCCGGCACTAGCTTTCCCACATCTGTAGTAGAGAGGAAGTCTAATACCGCCTGGCTGCACCGCCCATCGGCCAGGAGGTCTCGGATCCTCCACCGACCCTTCCACTTCCCACTTTCCTTCCGCACCTCTGCCCACAGGATCTTCTGCTGGGCCTTCCACTCAGGACACACATTGCAATGGCTCCTTAAGGTGTCCTGTCTTCCAACTGTAGGCGCTACTCGATGCCGCATTTCCCTCCGAGTTAATGCAGGCGTCCCCAGCCATATTCCCCACAGAGTGCGTCCAAATAAGCATTAAGCGCCAACCGTCGTGCGCCGTCCGTCGTGGAGGCGAGTTCAGTACTGATCGAGAAGGACACGGCTACGATATGTAGGAATTCAAGTCGGAGAATCAAATCGGAGGCCCGGTTCGGAGAAAAAGGGAGAACCAAGATAGGTGCGTACTTTCGGAATCAGGTAGTGTAAACAATATATCTCACGCCGAGGTGCAGATGCAAATTTCACGAGGTATTTAACGGCCATGATCTGCTCGCTCGAAACGGACCAGTCAACCAGCAACCGTGAGAGCAGCAATGCGGGTCTCTCTTTTCCTCCTTCCGGCGCTCTCACTCGTCCTTGCGGTTCCCGTACAGCACGAGCCATATCTCGTCGTCGAATCGCACCCTGTCCCCGAAGGGTGGCGCCCCCTCCCCACCGCCCCCTCCCCATCCACGCCGTTCACCCTCCGGATCCACCTCACAAGTCCGCACTCCCTCCTCGAAGACGAACTCCTCGCCATCTCTGATCCCACTCATCCCCGCTACGGTGACCACCACACGCAGTTGTCTCTCCGTGCGTTCACTGCCGCCGCACCAGAAGCCATCTCCGCGGTCACCGCCTGGCTCTCCGCCCACGGCCTGAAATCCTCGCTGTCCGCCACCGGAGATGTTATCAAAACCCACGTATCACTAGAGCAGGCCGAATCGTTGCTGGGCACGAAATACCACAAGTATGAGCATAGCGACGGCCGGACGATAGTGCGTACGACCGAGTACTCCGTCCCGGTGGCGGTCAAGCGGTTTGTGGAGATGGTGCAGCCAACGACCATGTTTGGGCTCCGGCAGATGGGTTCGACTCATGAATATGTCGATTTGGCTGCGTCCGCCAGCGGTGTACCGCCTGCGCCGGGATGCGATTCCGCGATCACGCTGAATTGCCTCGCCGACTTGTACGGCTTCGCGGGATACAAATCGACAGGAAGGGCGAGTGTTGGGGTGTCGGGATTCTTGGAGCAGTATGCGCAGTTTGACGATCTGACGACGTTCCTAAAAACATACAACCCCGCTGCCGCCGATGGCAATTTCTCGGTGGTATCTGTCAATGGCGGCATGAACCTGCAGAACGTGACCCTACGCCGCAACTTCGTGGAAGCAAATCTGGACATCCAATACACCGTCGGCATCAGCTACCCCGCGAACAACACCTACTTCACTACTGCCGGCCGCCCCCCCATCGTCCCGGATCTCGTCGTGACGATCAATAATTCCGAGCCGTATCTCGAATACCTGGAATACCTGCTATCCCTGCCGACGCTGCCGAGCGTTCTCAGTACGTCCTACGGCGAACCCGAGCAGACCGTGCCGCTCTCCTACCGGCTCTCCGTCTGCAACCAATTCGCCCGCCTTGGTGCGCGGGGTGTCTCCGTGATCTTCTCCAGCGGCGACGCCGGCCCCGGCGCGTCGTGCAGGACGAACGACGGCAGAAACAGCACACGCTTCCAGCCCGTCTTCCCCGCTGCCTGTCCCTGGGTGACCTCCGTGGGCGCGACCATGGGCGTTTCCCCCGAGCGCGCGGTCTCGTTCTCGGGCGGCGGGTTCTCGAACACGTGGGCGGCACCCGCCTACCAACGGTCCGCCGTCGAAACGTACTTCCGCACGCAGGCCGCCTCCTGGCAGCCGTTCTCCCGCTACTTCAACAGGACTGGCCGCGGCCTCCCGGACGTCGCCGCGCAGGGATGCAATTTCGAAATCATCTTGGCCGGACGCGTGGCGCGTGTCAACGGTACCTCGGCGTCGGCGCCCGCGTTCGCCGGCATCATCGCACTCGTCAACGATTACAGGATCCGCAACGGCAGGAAAAGTCTCGGATTCCTCAATCCAGTGCTCTATCGCAATGCCAAGGCCTTCACGGACGTCACGCACGGCAGCAGCGTCGGATGCACCGGCCTCAGGGGCGGATCCCCAATCGCGGGAGGCCCGAGAATCGTCCCCGGTGCCGGATGGAATGCTACTGACGGCTGGGTGAGACGGAGTGATTGCACAGTGGCAATTGCGATGCTAACTTATCTGGATGGGCAGGACCCCGCTACAGGCCTTGGAACGCCGAGGTTTGGGAAACTGAAGCTCATCTAACCAGCAAATATACGAGGCCGAGGCGACGGATCGGGACGGTGCAGCTGTGCATCGGGTGTACATATCATCTGGGGTGTGTTTGTGCCGCATCGGTGTTGAAGACTGGTCCTGCTGGCCAGGAATATGTAATTGCCGCATCACCGGAATCCCATAACTTGTCCAGATAGCGTTCCTGGTGATATGGCAAGTCGCAAACCCCCCACACGGCGATCTACACAGGACGAGCAACACCCATAGCAACCGTGCTTTTGGGAACCGGTCAAAATGTACGCCGCCATAGTCTATGTAAGCAGATTGCGAGTATGAATAAACCAAAAAAAAAAAACAGCAACCGTGCTCGCCGAGGACAGTAAACAAAAACAGGATTCAAGAAACCCCGTTTTTGTTTTATTTATTCGTTACTCGCATGCGACCTAGCTAGACCATGGCGAGAACATTCCTGCCTGCCGTCCATTCAGAAACCCCGTCACCCTCGAGTTCGTCGGCCGAACGAATTTGCCGAGTGAGAGTGGGTGATCGCCCACGATAGCGTATCTACATATGCCTCTAGCGCACCAGACGGCCCGATTATGTAAGGCCACGTTGCAGGTCCGGAAGTGCAAACTATTTCCTCACGTTATCCACCGCTAGTTACCATCTCTCTATCATTTACATATATACACACTCCACAGATAGGGTAGGGACGTGTGCATATATTGACGGCGCAGTCCTCTACGCGTGTCTCACGGCATCCGCTCCGCGTTCTCCTTCTCCTCGCGTCTCCCCCACGGCAACCGAGATTTGGGTGATGACCTTCCCCGTGTCCCGGGCTGGAGATCACGATCGATCGGGTGCGAGTGATGGTGCTGTGAAAGAAACACACCTATACATACTCTGCATGCATGCCGATGTACTCTAGATACTCCAATCCCGCTGGTCGCGTCCGGCGTTTCACCACTCGCTCTGTGATTGCCGGAGTGGGGACATGCCTCCCTTTTCCCTGCAGCCCCCTGTCGCGTGTTGGTGGGTTCATCAAACTCCGCCGGTACTTGGACTAACGATAGTTAGAGCAGATGGACATGTTCTGTTCGCAAGTGGCGGGAAGGAACTCGCTGTTCTCCCCTCGATTTCTCGTGTTCGCGGTGGTTTCATATTGCGATGGTGTTTTATCTGATGGGCTCTCGCAGCGAGCGGAGATGCTCTGCTGCTCTGGAGAGCACTTACATAAGCAAGTTAGCACTCACGGTCGACGTGGGTTCTCGCCTCCCCTCTCTCTGCTTCCCCTTTCCGCCGTCGCGTCCCCCTTGTCCGGACCAAATAAAGCTTGCCTGCATACGCTTGCCATATCGTGTCGACGTCTTGGACCCAGGCCAGAAGTATGTAAGATGCATCTATCTGCGTGCTTTAGCTCCCTTAGCGAGCGAGTCGTGAAATTGGGGTGCGCTGAGAAAACGAGAGTATGCATACATAGGATATAAAATCAAAATGGCAGACGGTTTGGAGTGCGAGTGGCCCAAGCGCAGGGAGCGTCTCTCATCCCTGCTGGCTTCGACGGACAGCAGCCAGACGTGCATCTCCCGAGCAACGGGTGACACACTGTGCAGAGAGAGAACCCCCTTCCCCTTCTCTTGTTTGCCCGCTCCCTCCAATCCGTTCTTTCTTCTCCCCCCCCTTTCTTCTCCAACATCTCGCGCTTCTCAACTCCTTCAACTCGTCCACTCCTTCCACTCTCCACTCCCTTCCGACACTCCTTCGACTCCGACACCATACGTGAAGATCCAACCCTCCCCTTCTCCTCCACCAACACCCCCCTCCGAAAAAAATAATATACCCTCCACCTAATACTCCACATCATCCCCCCCCCCCCCTCCCCCCCTCTCGTCCAACGATTTCAAACGAACACGAAAACAAGACTCAAGTTACACGATACACCGCACGAACGAACACAAATGTCGTCCCCAACATGGCCGGAGCTCAAGGTGGACCATCCCATCATCAGGCTCCACCAGAAACTGCCCGAGATCCTAGCTGCTTCCGAGGGCTACAACTCGATCTGGGGCCTGACCCTTATCGCTCCTCCTGTCGCTGCTGAACCCACTGCAGCAACCGCCACTACTGCCATCGCCGCCGTCCCTCCTTCCGCCGTCGCTGCCCCAACAGAAGCCGGTCTCGCTGCTGACTCGGCATCCGTCGCCTCGGCCGACAAAAAGCCTGTCCCGCAGCCCACCTACGGCACCGCCTTGATCCTGCAGAAGTTCTTGCGCGCCAACGCGAACGACGTCTCCAAGGCCTTCTCGCAGCTCAAGGACACCATGGTGTGGCGCAAGGGGTTTTTCTCGCCGGGTGGAGAGAGCAGCATGGGTTGGAGCGACTCGAAGTTTGACGGCATGGGATACGTCACCGTGATCAAGCACAAGAACGGCGAGGAGAGGGTGATTTCCTGGAACATCTACGGTGCTGCGAAGGATATCAAGGCTACGTTTGGTGGGCTCGACGAGTTCATCCGGTGGAGGGTTAATCTCATGGAGGAGAGCTTGATGCGTCTCAGGTTGGCGGAGGCCACGAAGCCGATCCCCGATTACGGCCAGGGAGATGATCCCTACATGAGTCTTCAGGTCCACGACTACATGAACGTTTCCTTCTTGCGGCTTCCGTCCGAGGTCAAGGCGGCCAGCAAGAAGACGATTGAGATGTTCGCAAGATACTACCCGGAGACTTTGGAGAGGAAGTTCTTTGTGTACGTGTTCGGTTCCTTGTCGATCTGGGTGGTATGACTGATTTTGGCGGCGCAGGAACGTCCCCGCGCTCATGGGCTGGGTTTACAATTTCATCAAGAAACTGCTGAGTAATGCTACGGTGTCGAAGGTATGCTTTTGCCAATTGAGTATACCAAAGGTCTTGTTGCTGACCGCATATTCTTGTCTTTCGCAGTTGGAGATGTTGAGTTCAAGCAAGGAGCTGGTCTCCTGGCTCGGCGAGGACATTCCTAAGGAATATGGTGGAAAGGGCGAATCTTTGAAGTCTGGTAGCAAGTCAGTCCAGAGCCCCAAGGACGTCGACGGAGAGGCCAAAGAGACCGCTGCCACTAAGGAGCAGAGCGATAAGCCCACTGTCGTCCAGGAAGTCCAGAGTGAGAAGGTCGCCGAGGCAAAGATCACCGAGGAGGCACCAAAGGAGGCCGCGCCATTGGCGAACGGCACCACTCCCACCGAGACCGCTGCAGAAGAATCAAAAGTTGCCGAGACTGCCGCCACGACTGTCCCTGAGACCGCCACAAGCGAGACCGAGACCCCCAAGGTCGAGGAGAAGCCAGCCGCCAAGGAGGAGGTTACCCCCCTTCCCCTCACCGAGCCTGTCACTGCCGAAGTCGTCGTTGCCGTGGCCGCCACGCAGCCAATCGCCGAAGTCGAGGTTCGCGAGGACGCTCCTGCTCCCAAGGATGTCTCAGACGTCCCCGTTGCTGCGCCCGTTGCGCTTACCGAGGCCCCCAAGACTGAGGAGAAGAAGGAGTAAACACTCGCACATCATGTTTCAGTATCGATAGTAGTTTCAACTTTTTCTCTCTCTGGCATTTTGGCTAGTGCTGTGTATGGGCGTTCTCCTTTTTCTTTTTGTCTCCCTTTTCGTTTCCTGTTCTTTTTTTTTTCTCTCGTTGTGTTGTGTTTCTCTATCCTTTTCTTTTCGCCGTCGACCGTCGGAGAAGTATGATGGATGGAGGGGTAGATATGGGAGAACAGTAGGGAAGGAAAAGGGAGAAATCTAAAAAGAAATACTGGCGAGAGGACTCAAAGCAGACACCAAAAAATAGCGAGTTTGTTTCTTTTCGTTACTTTTTTTTTATGTCCTGTTTGGATGGAAAGGTGCGGAGTTTCGATGTTGATACCTGTCCCGATTTCACCTTTCAATTTTCCTGTCGATTCCATGCCTTCTGCTGTCTGCTTGCCTCCGCTGTGTGTCTACTCTTTACTGCTCTGCTTGCTGTCGTTTGGCGATGTTTTCTAATGTTTAATGCGTTGTTGGAATTATTTCGTTTTGCACTTGTAAGTACTTTAGGACAAAGGAGTGAGGTGAAGAGAGGAGACGGCTTGGGGATTCCTCCACAGAGGAGAGGAGAAATCAAGAATGAGGTTGGAACAAGCTTTTTTTTTCATTTCTTGTGCTTGCCCTTGCAGCTCGCTCTTTATCGCGTCAAAGCAAGAGTCGTATCTATGTACCGTGGGCGGTGGCCAAGGCCAGCAATGGTTGGCGCCTTGGCGTGAAGGAGGGTCTTCTGTGTATATATACTTATACACTCTATCCCTCGATACCGTCAAGCTAGGTATCAACCACAACTACCTCAGCATTCTCCAGGCCAGTCCACTTCCGGATTTTTCAGTAGGCACATAGCCATGCGCTATTACATATGCGGGTCACTCATCCAAGACGAGGGAGTCCAGTTATGTGTGTGGTCGTTTAATAAGTTTCCAGAGTTGATGGTTCCGAAGTCGGACGTGGAGGATTTGCACGGACCTGGGAAAGGAGGTGAGGACCGCAGACCTGGTAACTTTGTAGTGGGGGGATTTTTTTGGTTTAATCATTTTTTCGTATTGTGTGCTGGCAACATTATTGATATGACACGCTATCTACATATTATTGTATCTATGGTCCAGCCACGGCATCCCGGCTTGCTTTCGTAGCCAGACGCGGATCCTCCAGAAAAAACTCCCTGAGCCGCCCCCGCTGCTACCTCCATCACCACCACAGTCACCAGTCACCACAGTCATCATCACCAAGCCTCCCCCCCTTTCTGTTCCCACACAAGATTCCATATAAACAAATAAACACAGACACGCTACAGCCACACAGAGAGCGACTATATGCTCAATCCTCCACGATGCTCCTCGTGCACACCACTGGCAGCACCAAGATCGGCGAGGTCCGTCGGTACACCGTGACGTACACGCCTTCGTCGGACCGTCTGCTGCCGCTGCCGACGGTGCTGCACCTGCGGATAAAGAACACTGCATCGCTGCCGTTCCGCGCCGCCTACCTGCACGGCCCTTATACGCTGTACGTCTCCGTCCGGCGGCAGGAGTTCGAGCCGTGGCCGAGCACTACCTCCGGAACCAAGGAGAGGGAGGAACAGCTGCACGGCGAGAGCGACAGGGGCAACGGGAGGCAGGATGGAGGGGTTCCGGTGTAGGTGTTGACCCTTTGAGCTTGCGAACCGGGGAACGGAGGAGGGGGGGGGGGGGAAAGTTGATGTGCTGACGGGAAGGTGGGGAGGGGCACAGCTACGAGCCGCATCTCAAGGCTGGGGCTTCGTTCTACGCGACCCTGCCCATCCCGCCGGAACTGATCGCAGACTCGATGCGGCTCTTCCGCGAGTCTGGCGCGCCCGATGCCCCCAACTGTCGCAAGGGATACGAGCATGGCGGACGCATGTCCCTCGACGGCAAACGGACCTTCACTCGCGACCCGAAGCGACGGCGTAGCGTCACGTGGATCATCGAAGTCATCAGTCAGGTGATATTCTCGACCACGGCGACCGTCGGGTACGAGATCATGCTCGGCAGGGACGAGAGGTGTCTCAGCTTCGCGTATCCGTACGGCAGCGGGAATGCCACGCCGCGGCGGAGCAGTGCGGAGGGCGACGATGCGGTGGGGGCTGCGGAGAATGGCGCGCTGTCTAGAGCAGTCCAGGTGAAGCTGCAGGGAACCAAGGAGCTCTGGGAGACGCCACCGTTTCCGAGTTGGCAGGACGGACCGACGAGGGAAGAGATGGCCAGGGATCCGGAGGAGCAGGAGGAGGCACGGGAGAAGAGGAGAAAACAGAAGGTGAAGCGGAAGACGAAGAATGTGCATTTGGTTGTGCTCACGCATGGCTTGCATAGTAATACCGGCGCGGACATGTTGTTCTTGAAGGAGGCGATCGACGAGGAGGAGAGGAAGGCGGCGCTGGTGAGGAGCAATCTCGTCGGAGAGGGGAAGATGTCCGCTGTCGAGGAGGAGAATGCCGAGCAAGTGATCGTGCGAGGGTTCCACGAGAACTGCTGTCGCACGGAGCGAGGGATAAAGTATCTCGGGAAGAGACTCGCGCGATTCGTCCTCCACACCACGCATCCGGGCCATCCTCCACTACCGAAATCGGGTCGCAATAAGCTGCAAAAACCGAGGAAGCCTCATCACCACCCGCATCTGACTCCCAAAGCGAGGGCTCACGACCAGCTGGAGCAATCTGCTGGGTGTGAGGATGTACCGCCATACAAGATTACGAGCATCTCGTTTATCGGCCACTCCCTCGGAGGCCTGGTGCAGATGTATGCGATCGCCTATATCCACGCGCACTCGCCCAACTTCTTCCAGGAGGTCAAACCCGTCAACTTTGTTGCGCTCGCGACACCCTTCTTGGGGTTGTCCAACGAGAACCCGCTCTACGTCCGGTTCGCACTCGACTTCGGGCTGGTGGGTAAGACGGGACAAGACTTGGGCTTGACGTGGAGGGCTCCCAGCGCGTTCGCGGCGTTCAGTGGGAATGGGATGTCATCCAGGACCGTGGGTGGAGACGGCAGCTCCAAGCCACTACTCAGAATCCTGCCCACGGGACCGGCGCACGGCGTGCTCAAGATGTTCCGCAATCGGACGGTGTACGCGAATGTTGTCAACGACGGCATCGTCCCACTCCGGACCAGTTGCTTGCTATTCCTCGACTGGAAGGGACTCGGCAGGGTCGACAAGGCCAGGAGAGAGACTGGTCCCGTTGGGGGTCTGGTTGAGTGGGGGTGGGGACAGCTTGTTAGTAGCAGCGTGGCTACCTCTACGAGCAAACCGACATCACCGGTAGGTTTCATGTTCTCGGGCGGCCTTGGGAATACTTTCTGGAACAAAAGTGGAGAATCGCCCGCTTCCTCGACAGTGGCGCCTGATATCGTCATCGACACTGCTACGGAGGAGCCAGCGAGCCAGCAGCTTCTAGAGAACAATCCGATTACAGAAGCACCGTTCACCAATGAACCTTCGGCAAGGGAGCGGAGCCAACAGCAGGAGACTACCTCTGCATCGTCCTCTCAGCCCTCATCTCCCAGCATCAAACCGGTCCCTAATCCGTTCAGCTCGCTCCTGACTCTCCTCCGCCCACATGCTGGCAGCAAATCGAAACCGGCAGGTAAGATCTATCACCGCTCCCAGACTCAATCCACTCTGTCCTCGGCGGAATCCTCATCCTTGGACCTGACCTTTGCCGCACCCGGCGGCGGCGGCGAGCTCGCTCTTGAAGCGCCGCCCAAAACCTCGATCTTGGAAGCCGCAGGCGATGTCCTCAATCCACCCCTTCCCAGCACCGAATTCCTGATTGATCCCACGTCGCGTCCGCAAACAATCTTCCACGACCGCGTCTACCACTCGGATGAGATCCCGCCGCTGCCCCCCTCCAGCCGCAGCGCCAGTCTTGGGCCCGCGGTCTCCGCGCCGGCTAGTAACATTTCCGTTGAAGAAAAGATTGCCCGCGCCTATCACAAGGACATGGCCTGGCGCAAAGTCCTCGTGCGGCTGGAACCCGACGCGCACAACAACATGGTCGTCCGCCGGATGTTCGCCAATGCGTACGGATGGCCTGTAGTCCAGCACCTGGTCGAAACCCACTTTGGCCTGAGTTACGAAACTATCACCCCGGACGCTCTCGAGGGCTGTCAAGAGCGCGCCGATACCCCCGATGGACCATCCAGGCCCAGCTCGTCGGCTGTCGCGGGTGCGCCTTCGGATATCCAGACCCGCCGCCGCAGCGGCACGATCGATACTACTTCCTGGACTCCGGAGGCATTCAATGTCTCGGACGACGACGCATCGGCCACCGACTCAGAGGAGGATGCCAACGCCGAAGAGGTACTCCAGGCCTTTCTCGGCCTTCCCCCGACAGCCTCGAAGCAACAGCTCGAACGCGGAACCACAGAGGTGTCGAAAGTCTCCGCCGAAGCTGCGGGGGGTGGTGGGCTTGGCGCGGGTGGAACGGTCGGCTTGGGACTGCGGAAGCTCGGCCTTGGAAGTGGCCCGGTCGGCGGTTGGGGGGAACGCAGGAGGAGCGGCGAGAGCGAGCGGAGGAGTGAAGCTGTGAGGATGCTGGAGCGCTGCAGTAGTACTGGAAAAGTGAGACAGGGTCGCCGGATCGGTGTCGCCGGGAGTTCGAGGAGCTCGAGCAGTAGTCCTGCGAGTGGTGGCGGTCGTGAGACCCGGGCGGAAGCGGAAAGGCAGGGGCTGTTGGAGGCGCAGAGTGAGGAGGGACAGGAGGCCCAAAGCGGTGATATTGTTGAGCAGACCGGGGGGATCAGTGCCATTGGTGGCGGCCCGGCGAGCGGGATGGCGGCGGTGGCGGTAGAAGGAGAGGAAGGGGTTATTAGCGGGACAGGAACCGCGGGGAGGTGATGACGCACAAAGCAGAGTAACTACCGGCCACTGAGTGGCGCTCGTTGGTGGAGAGATGGAGAAGACAAGCTGTATATATTTTGGTGTTTGGAGCGGTCATTTTTCTTTTCTTTCTTTGTTTTTCCTCTATATCACTATACCAGGTATGTACCATGCTGCTGTTTTTTTTCCTGCGGTTATAATCGAGCACCTGTGCAACTTAGAATAAATTTGAGCTTTACCTAGAATGAGATTTGAGTCTATCAGGTTACATCACATCGGCCACTCAGTCGAAGACTCGAAGGGCGCCAGTCCAGGTATTTCCGGCGTCGCCAGACGTGAACCATCATTAACGCTCTGGCGGAACAAGTTCCAGAACACATAGTCCCGAGCACGATTCCTGTCCGATGACATGTATTCCAACTCTGCAGGCTCAAATCCCACAGGCGTACGAGTGGCCGTGTCATATTGCTAGGGCCTGGCCCGGGTGGCGATGGTGATGATGAGTCATTGATCGCATTCGGATCATGGCATTATGCACAGTCTGTTCCCGTTCACCGTCCACCCCGACCTCGGTCAGTCCGCAGGTGGCAAGCGGTAACTCGCCCTGCCCCAACCTGGCCCATCCTCGATTTGAAAGACATAAGAAACAACAAAGGGAAGACGAAGGAAAGACAAAAGAAAATCGCGTCGCCTACTCGCTCTCCATCTTCCCCCGCCCCTCTCCGTCTTTTGTTGATGATGATGATTCATTGATCGCATGCGACCCTATCGGATCATGGCGATATTATCTCTCCATCTTCTGTCGGGGCCTGCAATAAGCACCACATCACGTCGGTGTCCGAGCGATGCGTTCCAAGCAGAGAACATCAAGCGCTGCACTCTCCTCTAACCCGAGGTTACTTCGGTATGGTTTCCTCTCCAGCCCTGCACTCTACCCCGCCTTGCCAAGGCACCTTCGTTGCCGCTGTCCACAGAGAGTAGATATGTACCTGCCGATTGCCGAATTACCCCGCTGAGCAGCGCACGTTGGCGTTGGCGTTGATCCAGGGCTCACCGCGGAGGAAACTGACCTCCGTGTAGACATCAGCGAATGTCGTCACCCGCCGAGTCGAACCTCCGGAAAGGCGACGATTTCCCCACGCAACGACGCATGTGGTTTGTCTCTTTGTTTGAATACGAGCGTGGGCGTGGTTGGTTGCATGAGCCCGGCCGCGAGGCGGTCAGCGTCACTCATGCTCTCTCAACGTTAGGCTGAGGTTGCACGCGTAACCCAGCATGCGCTATCATATCTACATACCTACCCTCCACTCAGAGAGAGTACAAGTGCACGCCTTCATGATGCATTGCAACGGTACCCTGCTTGCTCGGGGTTTCCGCGTCTCACCCTCGCCCCCTCTCGGAGTCTGCGCACGGCCGACGAATGTGTTATATGTGCATCTGTGTGTCGTCCGGCAGCAATGATCGGTGCTTCAATATGTGCGTACATGACAAGAAGTCTGCCGGCGCGCGGTTTTTGCGGGTGCACAACGGATCAGATAGCTAGATCGACATGATCGATAGCGTTGCACTACAATCAGATGGTCTGATTATCTCTGCCGGGGTGACCTTTGCGGACAACGCCGGCTACATATGGTCCACGGACTGGTGATGGACCACACGTGTTTCGCAAATCTGGCTAGATATCTATTCCACCAGCTGCCGTGAGCGCAAAGGGCGAGAGCCGAGCAGTAAGTGCGAGTGCTGTTTTCTCTTCTTTCTTTCCCGCAACAGCTTCATACCGTCCCGGAGAAATCTTCCCTTCTGCGGGCATTCGTCTTTCTAAGCTGCCTCCCATGCCGAAGAGGTAGATACCTAATCTCCGACAGACTCGCGGACGCCATCCCGCACGCCCCCGTCTTCCATCACCACCGCCCTCCATCCGCCGACCAGCAAAATCCCGCCGCATCCGGCGTCCACATCATACGACGCGGAAGAAACGAAAACAGAGCTTGACTGGAACCTGCTGGTAGGTCACCATCACTGCCACCCACTTCAGCATGTCGAACCCTGCATCATCGGCCTCGCAGGACCGCAGCAGGCGAGTTCCCTATGGACCACTCACCTCGCCCCACCAGCGTGACCACTCCCCCAACCCCAGCAACGACTGCAGCGGTAGTGACACTCGCACCCATGGCTACGCCAGCTGCGGCTCCCCTCCGCTAGACCACGGGCCGGGGCTCGAGCTGTCTTCGCTTCCTTCCCCGCGGCTTGTTCGTCCCAGCGCTAACCGCCCACTGGACTCTCGTTCTTTCCCCCACTCCTCCGCAGACCACAACGACGACGGAGTGCCTTATCCCTCCGGTTCCGCCGCTGCCGCAAGCTGCTTATTAGACCGTGATCGACCCGTAGCTTCCTCTGCCGTTGCCGCAGCGTCTTGCCTCTCCTACGACTCCGACCACGAGCTAGATCAGCGCCACCACCATCGACCATCTTGTCTACCAAGTCCACGGTCATCGTCGAACCCGTCACGACGGACTGCAAACACCGATCCCAACGGCGGCTTCGGCTTCGGCGCCAGACTATACGATTACATGAAGGCAACAGCGACGCATTTTCCGCTGCTGCGGTCTTCGCCGGCAGTGGGGACCGGCAGCTATGGAGCCCTTCCGGCGAGCTACCAGGGATCCGGAACATCGTCCGAGATTCCCTCGGACGAGGACCATGGCGCATCCTCGGAGGAAGATGAGGGACCGCTGCTATCTTCCGCGATCGACGAGCCAGTCGACGGCAAGCCTCGCAACAGGAAATGGAAGGGTGTGCGCGCTGGTGCGAAAGCGAGAAATGGACAGGTCGACCACCAGTCGGTCTCGGACGACGCCGGGAGCGAGTCCGACGCTGTGGTGAATATCGACGATGAAGAGGACGAGGACGAAAACGATCCCGCGGATAACTCACCGTACGCGGAAGTGCGCGCATCCGTCCTGGCGACCGATGACGAGTCCCTGTCGATCAATACCCCCAGAATGTGGACTCTGTCGCTGCTCTTCGCTCTGGTCGGGTCTTCGACGAACCTGTTCTTTTCGCTGCGCTACCCATCCATATCGATAACCCCAGTGATCGCCTTGTTGCTCGCGCATCCCCTAGGAAAACTCTGGGACCAAGCATTTTCCGATGACCTGGAGGATAACGAAGCCAAACCGAGTGGGATGCTTGGACGGTTGAGGAGATGGCTGGGCCAGGGGCGGTGGAATAGGAAAGAACACGCATGCGTATATATCAGTAGCAATGTCTCCTTTGGCTTTGCCTTTGCAACCGACGTAAGGCTCTCGTGGCTGGGACTGTCCGCAGAATCCGACAGTGTGCCAAAGAAGGGGGGTGAATTTTTTTTGCTGATGATCCTCCTCCTAGGTGATCGTTGAACAAACACATTTCTACCATCAGGACCCCGGTGTCATCTACCAGATCCTCTTGACTTTGTCGACACAAATTCTTGGCTATACATTTGCCGGGTTGACGCGGCAGTGGTTGGTACGGCCCAGTAGCATGATCTGGCCTGGCACTCTGATGTCCACGGCCATGTTCACCACATTGCACGATGAAGAAAACAAGCCTGCCGATGGGTGGAAAGTTTCGAGGTGGAGGTTTTTCGTAAGTTCCATTCTCCACGGTTATCTCGTGATCTGCATTTCGTTATCAGATCATTTGATAAATACGTTTCGAAACTTTTTAGACTTGCTGACCACGACCCAAAGAATTATATTTTCGTCGGGGGCTTCGTATGGTACTTCGTCCCAGGCTTCTTGATGCCGGCGCTCAGCTACTTCAACGCTGCCACATGGTTCGCACCCGACAATGTCGTCCTCTCGAATTTGGTATGCCCACATCGTCGTTCGACCAGCGGGAAGCTTGTGTGTCGCTAACCGCAATTGCAGTTTGGCGTCAGATCGGGCTTGGGCATGCTTCCAATAACCTTTGATTGGTCCCAGATTTCGTACATCGGATCGCCCCTCATGACCCCTTTTTGGGCTGCAGCGAACGTAGTTGGAGGACTGATACTTGTAATGTGGATTATTGCGCCGATCATGTGTACGTGTTTTACTTTTTATTTCTTTTCTTTTTCTTTTGCTCCGTATAATTATCTAACTGCATCACAGACTACACGAATGCCTTCTACAGCTCGTACTTGCCGATACTGTCGAGCGATGTCTTCGACAACACCGCAAAGGCGTACGATGTTTCGCGCATTCTCACCCCGCAGTTTCTGTTCGACGAGGAGGCGTACAAAAGCTACAGTAAGGTGTTTATGCCAATCACGTATGCCCCCCCTGGCCATTCAGTGTCAAGCTGCTTGCTGATGAGGGTTGTTGCAGATATGTACTCTCGTACGGCCTGCAGTTTGCCGCCCTGACAGCTCTTGTCACACACACAGCCTGTTGGCATGGGAAGGACATCTGGCGTCAGTGGAAGAAGGTCATGCAGGAACCCTCCCGACGACCTGCAGGCGGTGCCGGATACGTACCTATCGTGGAACCACCGACCGCGGCAGGTAGGAGGAACGCAAGACGTCGTAGGGGCCGTCGTCTCTCCGTTGTCAGCGACGGCGAATGGGAGGAGATGGTCAACGGCGACGATGTTCACATGCGTCTGATGAGGAAGTACGAGGAGTGCCCGACGAGCTGGTACCTTGTTACCTTTGCCGTTATGGCTGCGGTCGGCATATTCGTCGTCGAGTACTATCCCGTCCATCTTCCTTGGTACGGACTTCTGCTGGCTCTGAGTGTTTGCGGCGTCTTCTTCGTTCCTATCGGGATCGTGACGGCCATCACAAACACCCAGTCCTCGCTCTTTCTGGTCTGCCAGCTCATCTGCGGCACCATCTTTCCCGGACGTCCCGTCGCCAACATGGTGTTTGTTGCGTACGGCTACATCACTTCTACGCAGGGACTGAAGTTTGCGGCGGACCTGAAGCTGGGCCATTACATGAAAATTCCTCCGCGGCTCTTGTTCAACGTCCAGCTTGTCGCCACGGTGGTGGGCTGTCTGGCGCAGATCGGAGTGTTGAACTGGATGTTCAACAACATCCCTAAAATCTGCACGCCGGAAGCATTGAACGGCTTCACCTGCCCGATCGCCCGCGTCCACTTCAACGGTTCGATCCTCTGGGGCGTCGTGGGACCCCGCCGCTTCTTCGGCCCGAAGGAGCTCTACCGCCCGCTGGTTTGGGCCTTCCTGATAGGCGCCATCGCCCCGGTCGGTATCTGGCTCCTTTGGTGGGCACGCGGCAAGCCTCGCCACTCCTTCCTCAAGGCCATCTCCCTCCCGGTCCTCTTCGGCTCCCTCTCGTGGATCCCGCCCGCGACGGGTCTCAATTTTTCCGCGTGGGCGATCGTCTGCTACGTCTTCAACTGGATGCTGCGAAAGCGACGCGCGGAGTGGTGGGGAAAATACACCATGACGCTCAGTGCCGCGCTGGACGCGAGTCTCGCCTTCGGACTCGTCGTCGTCTTCTTCGCCCTGCTGTATCCCAACTGGGAATGGCTTGAAACCCTGCAGTGGTGGGGCACCAAGATCCACACCCGGGGCTGCGACTGGAAAGGTTGTGCGTACAACGAGGTGCCACCTGGTGGAACTTTTGGACCGGGTTTCGGCAGCTGATAGACGGGGGGGAAGGGGGGGAAGGGGGGTTCTTTTGACTTCTTCGGGTTCCGGAGATTTCGGCAGCAGGGAGTTCACGCACTGCATTTTAATTTTTAATTTTTTTTTCGCGATTACATATGTAGATTTTTTGCCCGTCTGATTTCTCGCCTGCCTTTCGCTGTTCGCTATCTAGATATGTAGATATCGCATTTCGCCCCTGCAAATGCTCTTTTCGAAGTCACCGCCCTTACTCGCTAGTTCTGTTGGGGGGGGGGGGGGGGGGGGGGGGGGGAGTTTGGTTTTGTTAAAAATATTTTTCCACCACCGCCAAAGGATAACAATGCCACGCCCCCCCACACAA
>Ga0307516_10002022_pt1 | contig 27659 bp, 30 predicted proteins | sample 19_EM_MG_FD_203310 | JGI IMG/M metagenome (GOLD analysis project Ga0307516, IMG submission 203310) | Populus trichocarpa ectomycorrhiza microbial communities from riparian zone in the Pacific Northwest, United States - 19_EM | ecosystem: Host-associated > Plants > Roots > Unclassified | place...
AATGTTCGGGTTCATGCTGTGAGGTTCGGTTCAGCGGGACGATGAACATGGACACGTCCTAGAGGTTTGGTTCAACCAAACCCCGAACATAGAACCTGAACCCAAGGTGTGGTCCAGGTTCAGGTCCAGGTTCACGGGGTTCTGAACCACACCGACGGCCAGTCTATACTTTACTGTACTATCACGTGCAATGGGGGCCGTCATAAAAGTGCAGTAGAGTTGCAAACTCGAGTCGATCACTCGCTTCCCCTTCGATATTAACACTTTTTGCACTCGGGATGTATGAAGTAATACCATAGCTAATAGTCTGTACAACTTACAACTTTTACCCAAATCCATATACTATTAGCTTCGCGATTACAAGAATTGTCTCGACAAAGAGTCATTTTGGATGATTTTTGTCCATAATAAAGTAAATACCCAGCCTACATTCACATGGTTTCCTCTAGATATTGAGAATACTGACTATAATGACAACCCAAACCCCCAGGGGACCATGGGTTCTTGATGTTGGGATATCCTCTCATCGACTCTCGAGCGTGACATGGTCTTGCGCGCATCAAATCACTGCACTGAAATGGGTTGATCACTAAGCGTAGGACCCTCTCACGCTGTTTGCAACTCCCGACATTCTCGAATGTGCCTGAGCTGAGCTTGAAATAAGATCGTGACTATCTGTGACGAAAAGTTTGCAACTCCCTGTTTTGAGGACTTGCTCTTCCGGCATCCTGCCGACAGCAGCTACTCTGAATCGATTATAATTTTGACACCCGGAAGGGCTAGAACATAAGTTATCGTAGCTGATCTCCAAGTTCGAAGGGCCCAGGACTAAGGGTGACGGAATCCGAGGCAGTTTGCAAAAAAGTTTGCAACTCCCTGGGAATGATAGTACCCAATTATTTTACAACGTGACAATACATTTGTCGTTATTATTTTACGAAGGCGTTGCCAAGTATCTATTGCCAGGATCATGGTGACTGCTTCAAATTGAGTACATGTACTCTGATTCAGAGCAGCGTCGTCACTACAAGTCCAACGTCTGCTTCAATGTCATCCTCAGCTCTGCCTTTGAACGTCATTTCAACGCCAAAGGCTGAAGACAAAAACAAAACACCCACAGCTTCTTTCAAACACGTCCATGCTTCCAAACCCCCTACGCTTGCACCGGGGGATATCTCGAGTCCACACGAGTTGACGGCGTTTGTGGGTCTTTTATTTAATTCATCTGATAGAAGTTCGAATCTTATACCGGTCATGTTCAAGGTTGAGACTCTGCTCGAACAGTTGGACTCTAAATTCGATGACATGTCGTCCCAGATCCTTGAGCGCAGTGCGTCCTTGTCACAACTTACTCTTTTCATTGGATTCTTAACTTAAGGTACTAGTGTCACAGATGTCGACCCGTGTGGACGCCCTTGAGGCAGCGATACAGGATATCATCAACGGCGATACCAGTGTGCCCCAGTCCCCGTCACCGATTCCGACGCCTAGTATCCAATAGTGGCCATCTATGAGGGAATGAAATCGGTGTTTCCGGATCCATGTCCGGTTTCTGGGTCAGTAGCGACCCTTCGAGTTTGGATTGTTCGAGGTACAAAGATCGACATTTAAACATATAGATATGGTTTTAATGCATAAATATTTTCCGATGGCAACTGTGAATTTTGGAACCTTTGTCATCCTGGCGTCGCCAACGTTTTGAATCAGGAGTAAATCTCGCATGCGCCAAAACCGTCCATATCTATGTGGTTGAAGCTAGTTGAAGGCGAGTTTCATACTCCAACAGAATCGCAAAATAGCAGGATCCTTCATCAGATTAGAATACCAAATAACTATTTCGAAGAGAGAGAGGGACGGGGGAGGGACTTGAGGATGCTGGGCAGAAGGCTGACGATCAATGTAACTTGCTTTCGTCCATCAGTTAGGACTCCAATGGATTGACAACAATCGGCAACACTTATTTATCGCCTACACTGCTTCTCCATTCAAGGCCATCCAAAAGGCCAGGGAACTAGTACAGCTTCTGCGCGTATTGTGCCAGAACTATTTCACTGGTAATATTAATCCGCACGTATGATCAGATGTATAAAACAATATTTGACTGATGTCCCCCTTGTCAGCAAGTCTCCTTTGGTGTCCAACAAGGAGCAATTCCGCTCGAGTTTTTCAAAGCCGATTCTACAAGACTTGCAAAGGCAGCCTATTATACCTCTCCGACGAGAGCTGTATGCGAACTTGAGAAGTTCATTGTGGGTTCGTGGTATATATTACATAATAAACCGAACCTTTCGATAAGGGTGGAAGACCCCTCTGACCCCCTCTAACGCCTTCAACTACGCTCAAGCGCTGCTACCCAGTCTCTTTACTTCAACCGACCCGCTTGGAAGTGGCCACCACCCACCTGGACCTCCAAATAATTCCGACGAACCATCTCAGGATGTATATTCGATTTGATCCCAACAAAGTTGTGCTTCCCCCCATTTTAGGGGGACCGCAGCCCCATGCAAGGCATGCCCAAACCTCGTCACAACGCCGGCATTACGAATTCTCCTCAACGGCACGCCTCGCGGGTTTCGAGAATTCGTCGGAATTAGGACCCGACAATGATGCGAACCCGGCGGTGCGTTGAAGTTCCCAGTGCTTGTTCTTCATCTGTTTGACTCGGTGGGTCAACATCGCCAGGGAGAGTCAAGCAGTGCGGGAAGTTCGGCAAAGAAGCTCAAGACGTATCATGAACCGACTCCCAAAGATGTAGGCACCATTTGAAACCTTTTGTCGTTTAATCAACTTGGTCTTTAGCAAGTCAAATCATTTGAGGATAGGACACAATTGATGCAAGCACTGCGAGACTCATTTAGGGAAACCCCAAACGTGGATTTTGCTGGCACCTATCGTTTGTACGAACCTGGTGTGACCCACCAACAGAGGATCAAGAGCCTCACGCATGAGATATGGGAAGTGACGGGTTATAGGTTCACGTACGCATCCTTTTGTCCGTTGATCCTCGTGCCCTTTCCAAATTAACTTTCCACAGCATAAAGGACCACCCCTTCACAAGCCACGGACATAAAACCCGACTTTGGTGTTCTCAAGACGAAGCACACAAAATGAAGCCTTCCAAATCTTCTCAGCGCCCACGGACTTTGAATGACGGTGCATTGCTCGGGAAACCTCGTTATCCGTGTCGAAGCAGCCTTCTGATCTCATCCCGGGAAGAAGGCGAAGAGGATCCTGGCATTTGCCTCATTACGGTGCGAATGCATCATCATGTTGCTCACGAGCCCTACTATGACAACACCCTGCCCCCGGAAATCACACAGTCGATTTGGGCAAACATATGTCGGGAGAGAAAGATTAACTCCCCTCCAAAGCTAGACCGTGAAACGTCAGGAAGCATGTCGGAAGGAGATCCTGGTCAGAGAGGAGACAAAACTGCCAGCCTTTCTCCCAATTTCAACACCGCTCTCGAGCCAGAGGAACAAAGACCCTCTTCGTTGGAGAGCGTCGGCGCACCTCCACAGATTACAGAGGAGGTTTATCAGAAGCGAATGCAGCGGCACGTTAACAACATCCGGGACTTCTGTGATGGATTGGAATATCAGCTGTCGTTCAACGACTTTCGCATGCTGGAAGTCTTGGAGCATGAAGGTGCACAATTTTTGCAGTTGGTGAACGAGTGTTTGAGAAAAGAGGGTCGTTTGAAGGAAGATGACGAGACGGCAACTACCAGCTAATCCCGCGTTATAATAGTAGTAGTCCAGTAGTAGTCCAGCACTTTCTACTTACCCTGCAAGCCACATCACGTGGCGGATTATTTGCCCTTCAGAATCACCTCAACGACAGCTTGGTTCAGCAAGGCACAACGTCTTATCTGCCACGACTCCTCAAAGATGGAATTGTCTGGACTGTTCGACAACCTTTCCGAGGACCTCGCGGCCGCATTTCTGGAGTTCATAGGCACTGCGTTTTTTCTGCTTATCGGTCTGGGCGGCGTACAAGCAGCGTCTGAGGAAAATCTCACCAGCGAACGGCAAGCTTCCAGCATCCAATATATACTCTACGTCTCGACCTGCATGGGTCTCAGTCTTTTGGTCTCAGCGTGGCTCTTTTTTCGCATCACTGGTGGGCTCTTTAATCCCAACGTCTCCTTGGCGCTTCTTCTTGTCGGAGTCATCAAGCCTGTTCGATTCGTTCTCTATTGTCTTGCTCAACTTCTGGGCGCAATCGCTGGCTCTGCTGTCCTTCTTGCCCTTACGTCTAGGGTCCTCTCGGTGAAGTGAATCTTTCAAATTGTTATCATGTGGCGAGTAGGAATGACGTTCTACAAGCACAGTTCTGGATGGAGCAACAAGCAGGGCCCGTGGCGTTTTCATCGAAATGTTCATTACCTCAGCTCTCGTTCTATCGGTTCTGATGCTGGCTGCTGAAAAGCATCAAGCGACCGCTTTTGCCCCTGTAAGCGATATCCCCACACGTCTTCCCTTCTTTCATTAATACGCTTTCAGATAGGCATTGGTCTTACTCTCTTCGCCTGCCACCTGTAAGCCTCCATATCCTCTATAGACCCAGAGTCCAGACTAATGCCCTCGTGTGCAGCTTCGCGGTCTATTATACTGGCGCTTCTATGAATACCGCTCGATCGTTTGGACCAGCTGTGGTGACTGGCTTTGTGACTCCCAACCACTGGGTAGTAGGTCCTCGACCTTATCTGATTCAAGGCTGTGGTCACCTGTAACGAAATACAGTACTGGCTAGGCCCCTTTCTTGGTTCCCTTCTTGGGTCAGCATTCTACGCCACTATTAGACAGTACGCATACTGTTCTCTTACATGACACGATCTTAACATGTCTTTCTTCCCTACCAGCTACCGATACTGGACCCTCAACCCTGATCAGGACGCTACCAAGGCGCTGCAAGAGCGGGCTGTGGTCGTGGCAAAGGAAGTGATAGAACAGAACAACACCGGGGCGATCCACTTCGGCTCAAGGGGTCGTCCCGCGAGCAGTGTCGAGACTCCGTCGAGTAGCATTGTGATTCGAGGACTCCCGGGCAACGACACTCATGTGTGAATCGGCTTTTATTCGGGACATTCTTTTTTGTATGGCCTTCAGGCTCTCATTTTGACGTGCGAGATCATTTTATATATACCAAGGATTTTTGACCATTTCTGCAGTCCATCGCGATTTCGGTCTCAATAAATATCACCTTGGATTATTGCTCGCTCTCTCCCGCCTGAGAACTCCTATGGTCACACCCACATGTGCCTCGGGGCCGTAGAGTGGCCAGAGAAGCACAACTCATGCTATCTAAGTTACCCCTGAAGTATCATGAGGAAGTGATCACACGGACCCGACCCTTCGGGGGCTCTGGGGAAGGGAAGGAATGATTCGGGAAATGGTATTCATCACAGTTGGGCAGGAGGGACAAAATAAGACGAAGAATTAGGTAATATGTCAATCCTCGGTCGGCGTTTTGACTCTTCAGTCCGCGTGGAGAAGGAAGATAATCCAGGTGGTTCAGGCACTTCTCTGCGCTTTCCAGGTATATATTATACTAATTCAATTTCCTTTAGGAGTATTTAATCAGAGCCTGGCATGCTAGGTGGCGACTGCAAACTCACCATGAGACATCTTTCCCTCGCGTGGCTTTTTCTCGCTTCCTTGGCTATTGTCGGCTCCCAACCAACGGGCACCAGTTATGTGGCAATTACGGATGCTGTGGCTGCGCCGAGCTGTTTTCCTGCCCTTGGTTTCACTATGCCAAGCAAGATTCCGAGCTCATTAACTAACTGGTGGTGTTCTTACGACAAGGAATACGCGTTCGTTGGGTTCAGCTACGAGATAACGAGTTGTGAGAACCCTCAATGCTCACGTTTTCCTTTGGTCTAATGTGATCGGTATAGGCCCAAGCTTAAGCAAGTTGAAAACGGATTTCTCGAACATCAGACATAAATTCAATGGACGATATGTTCGGCTCTATGGATCGTGTGATAAATTGGAATACTAGTAAAGCTTCCTCCTCAGTGCCATCCGGCAGAAACTAGAAGCTCCCTCTAGTAACAATGTCGTTGAAGCCGCTTGGGATGCTGGTATCGGCGTCTTTGCTTTGATTTGGGTATGTGTGGACCATTTTACAAATGTCTGATAGTTCACCGAGACGTACAGTTCGGCTTCGACGGGAAAAACGAATATATCTCGAGGCGGGACGCGCTTTTCGCCGTTCTCAGATCCAACCCGAAGGCCATGTTTGTCACCCGCGCGTTGCAGTTCGGTTCTGAACCCTTGTTTGACGGGATCTTGAGTCCCGCGATGCTTTTTTCAGAGGTTCAGGCAGCCAAGAACGAGTTGGCGAGCTTGCACATACCGGTGACTGTCAGCGACTTTGCGTACTCCTTCAAAACCGTATGCTATCTGTATCACATGTGGGAAGTCGCATGTTGATTTTTTTGGTCCTAGTCACATGCCCAAGATGGAGGTCAAGTTCTTGCATCCCTTGATGTCATCGCTGCGCACATCCTTCCTTTCTTTTCGAGTGCTGCATCGACAGGTTCGTCGTCACGTCCGGCCACTTTACCTCAACAAACATGATTGTTTCCCCTTGAAACTAGCTGAAAAATCCTGGCCTATCATAACAGGAAATCTCGATTATTTTGTTGCTAATGGAAATAACAGGAAGATCTGGTTCACCGAGGTATGTATTTTACTATACACGTCGGGATCGTCGCATATAGTACCCTCCTTAGAATGGATGGCCATCTGTCACCTCCTCCGGGGTTCAACCCAACAGTCCTAGCGCTGTTGCCAACGTAGCGAATGAACGTGTCAGTGGCACGATTCTTATCTCACAAACGAGCATTAACATGTTGAAATTTAGGATTACTACACTCTACTGGACGAACGCTGCGAATACTTCAAAGCAGCTTCCGGAGGTGGTGTGGGATGGTTCGCACATATATATTCGGAGGCAATGGAGTCAGGATATGGGATATACGACTCGTATGGGAACCTGAAATTCCCTTTTGCCCCTAGGACGTCTTGTTGAGAGATAGGAGTCCTCGACTTGTACGTCTATCGTAACGTTAATCAACACTCAGTTTGTCCTTTAACAGATCTGGAGTGCCGTACTTATTATTGAAACAGGCCTTACGGAAGTGCGAGGCTCGGACAGGCCCGGAATGGGGAAATCAAATCACCGGCATAAATACACCGGTATCCGTAGCAGGATAAGTCGGACATGCGGACCTATGCGGACTTGCTCTGCGTCGGTCGCACCGTGACCACTAAATCAATGATGGCGTCCGCTTTTTAACGACCCTTAAGGGCATAGTCTCTCAAGGGCATTCGTCCCTATACACATGGTCACAGAGCATTTCAAAATCACGAAAGTTGACTAATCCAGGCGGGTGTTGTACAATAGGATCATGGTCAGTTATTTCTAGAACCGCCATAACCGCCGTAACTGTCAAGGACGTTCGCAGAACCAACAGAAATTCGACGCCTCGCGCTGATCGCTCTAAACCGAATATAAATTAGTGTCTGAAATGGGATTTGACAGAACCGCCTCATTCAGGATGAAATCTCCCTCTCTCGCCATACTCTTCCTCACCGCGGTCCCTCTGGCTTTAGTTGGGGCGGTGCCGACGAACTCTACGCTGACGATTGATGTTGCTTTAAATGCGAACTGTTTTCCTGCTCTTGGGTTTACCATGCCAAGTCAAGTTCCGTACTCCTTGGACAACTGGTGGTGTCCTTACGAGACGGAGTACGCGTTTGTGGGCTTTAGCTATGAGATCACGAATTGTAAGAGGCATCAACATTCCCCACCTCCACTCCAGCTAATATGATTTCTATTGATAGGCCAAAGTCTGGACGAATTAAGAAACGACTTTATTAATATACGGTACAAGTTTAACGGAAGATACGTCCGTCTGTATGGAACCTGCGATAATCCAGGATACTAGTAAGGTTATCCTTCCTGCGGCGTACAACAGGAGGTTAACAGCTCCATCCAGTAACCACGTCGTTGACGCCGCTTGGGACGCTGGTATCGGCGTCTTCGCTTTGATCTGGGTACGTCGTGCCCCTTTTGAATCGCCAATAACTTACCTCTGAGTGTAGTTCGGCTTTGACGGGACGGATGATTATATCTGGCGGAGGGATGCGCTTTTCTCGATTCTCCAGTCCAACCCAAAGGCCAAATATGTTACTCGAGCATTGCAATTCGGGTCCGAACCATTGTTTGATTGGGCGTTGGACCCCCAAAGCCTCATCTCACAGGTTAAGGCCGCAAAGAAGAAACTGGCCAATTTGCGCATACCTGTGACTGTCAGCGACCTGGCGTACTCCTTCAGAGACGTATGCTAGTCCACCTTTTGTTTCGGACGCTGTTTATTTAGTTTTTGCCTTGATTCTAGTTACACGCCGATGATGGAGGGCCGCAAGTGCTTGCATCTCTTGATGTGATCGCTGCGCATATCCTGCCTTTCTTTTCAACCAAAGCCTCCACAGGTCCGTTGTCTTGCGTTTCCGCTAGGGAAACAACTGAATTTCTTTTTGATATCAGCGAAAAAAGCCTGGCCTATCATTACCGGGGAAAGTCTCGACTATTTTACTGCTAATGGAAAGAATAGGAAGATCTGGTTCACTCAGGTATGCCTTTGCACAGGCCGGAATCGTCGCACGTAATTTACACTTCTTAGAATGGATGGCCATCTGTCACGTCGGATGGGGTTCAACCCAACAGTCCGAAGGCTGTCGCCAACACAGCGAATGAACGTGTCAGTGGCATGGTTCTTGTCTTCCAAGCGAACGTTAAAACTTGAAATTTCAGGATTACTACACTCTACTGGACAATCACTGCGAATACCTCAAAACGGTTCCAGGGGGTGGTGTGGGTTGGTTTGCACATATCTATTCTGACAACATGGAGCCAGGATATGGGATATACGACGATAACGGAAATGCAAAATTCAAATTTGCTCCTAGGACGCATTGCTGACGCCGGTGAACTCTCGTTAAGAACCTTGTATGTATACTTCCTTATGTACTGTCTGCCTTGATATATATATTCGTTATTTTCCCCCGACATTGATTCATGTGCGCAGTTTGATTGAGACGGATTTACCAAACATACCTATTTAGACGAGTCCACCCTATCCAGTCCTCCCATTCCTCATGGCCTCCTCTTCATCCCGTGCTCTCAACGCAATCCTTCCCCAGATCTCCACCGCACCGTATGAAGCCCATCAGAAAGCACGCACCTTCGCGTCCCGATATGTAAAGTCTGCCCAGTACGACACCGCGATCAACGTCCTCTTCCAGAGTTCTCGAGAACTGCTCAAAGCTGGCCAGGCAGGGAGTGGGGTAGATCTGGCCGGGTTTCTGCTTGAGGTCTACGAGGCAAAGGGTGAGACGCTGACGGATGAGAGTAGAGGTCAGTGATGCCGTCTTGAAGGGTACGGACTCGTCATGGTCGCTAATCATTCATTTGGACAGGAAGATTAACGCAATTAATCGCACTAACTGGGTCGTCGGGTACTTGGAGAAAGATATTGGTGGACAAGTCATTGGCGTATGTACACCCCTTTTAGATCATCACCTCCGCAGATGCTCAAATGTTTGCAGGTGGTCAGCGAAACATTCCGATTACCCGTCAGGAGACCCGGATCTCCGCCACTACGTTGGGGATCTGCTATATAAAGGTAAATGGTCATTGTCGAAACTAGCAGGCACTCCTCTTGCTCACCTGTTATAAAGAGGGCGACTTTGAAGTCGCAGAGCCTCATTTTTTGGCAGCAGGAAAGCGAGACAGCGCACGTCTCCTGGCAGAGATGTTCGTTCAATGGTCCTCGTCAAACGGCTCTTCGTTGGGTGCCTTTGCCCTTCGAGGAATAATTCCGTATGCCCCGATCCTTCTCTTAACACGTACGCTCTTGGGGGACTGATATATCTGTCGTAGATACCTCCTGAACGGCAACATCCTGGCAGCCAAGACGTTCATCTCGCACTTGACTCCAGCTGCCTCTCAAGATCCGCAGGTCAAGCCCATCAAAGTCGGGACGACGGACCAAGTGGTCATTACGAAAGATTCGGTGGTCAACTTTGCACAGATGGCCGTGTTGACATGTCAGCGCGCTCAAGGCGACAAGAACAAGGTCATGCGAGAGAGCTGGGTCAGACTCTGTGGGACGTACCTCAGTCGTGGGGGTTTGTTAGTACAGCTCGAGGTGCGGAAAGTACGTCGTCTTGTTTTTTTCTACTTTGCTTTGCCGATATCCTGATCGTTCACTGTTGAAACAGGCGTTTCAAGAACTGGCAGAGCTCTACTTCGCACTTCCTCCTCCGCGAGGACAAGCTGCGAATCCCTTGGGTGATATGATGGCGTCGTTGTTGGGAGGAGGTTCAAAGCCTCAAATCCGGAGGGTGCTGGCGCCCCCAACCTCGGAACCTATTGATTTAGATTGAACGCGGACGTCTGGCTCTTCTTTCATATCTAGTGAACTCTTTTGGATATACACGATCATGTTCACCGATTTATCACTCCCGCACTCGACTGAATTTACTTTACTCATAAGCAGAAATATATCACATTGGGGCATACATATGAAGCAAGAAATCACTCGTAAATGAATGAACCTAGTCCGAGTTGTAACTGTCCAGTTCAAGCAAGTCGTACCACTGCGCATCACACTCCTCTGCAAGACCTCCATACACATAGCATCCAGTCTCCGGCCGGGGCTTGACACGCACACGTTTGATCGATCTCAAGCTCGTGCTTGAAACGGATCCAGGAACGTCCAGCCTTGGGGTAGACTCCGCAGCCGGAGCTTGCGGTGTCGATTGAACCTTGATGCCCATCGAAGTCATGAGATGCTCGAAAGAAGCGAGGATGTCGTCTATAGCAGAGTCGACGGATTCGACGATAACCACAGGCGGCGCGAGGGCGCTCTGTTCGTCGTCCTTCAAGTACGAGAGCTCGGTCGATACCGCTGTGGCAAGCGTGAGGCTGGAAAGTGTAGGTGCTAGAAGCCCGCTTTGGTTGAAGTATGCGAGCTCCGTCGAGATGGTTGGTGTGAGCGTTTCGGTAGACTTTGATCTGGGAGGGACTTGCAGTATCTTCGGACTGCCGCTGCCGCTGTTGTTGTTGTTGAAGTATGCGAGCTCCGTCGACACTGCCGGTGTGAGTGTGTTGGCGGACTTTGACCTACGAGGAGCCCGGAGGCTTCTTGGGCTGTTGCGGTCGTAATTGGTGAATGAGCTGCTGTTCTGGCGACGCAAGTCCGAGACCCCGGTCAAAGCTGGGCTTTGCAAAGGTGTGACAGGCGGTTGGTCTTCCTTGATATATTTGAAAGCATCAAGAGGAGAATCTCGCTTCAGGCTGTCATACAGGTCGGGAGGAAAAAGACCGGGCGAAAGGGCGTAGGGTGGCGGCGGAGAGCAAATCGAGCGGGTAGTCACTTCATTTCCATATTCCTCGTCGTCGTCGTCGCTTTCTTCTTCCTCTTCTTCTGGTCGCTGTCTACTGTGTGTTGAAGATTCGACCGATTCTCGGTTGAGCAATTCACGAGCGGTTGTTCCTTCGTCTTCGTCTTCGTTTCCGCGAAGGAGCTCAAACACAGCTCGCACCTTTAGAATCACATCGTGCGTGTCGTCTTCGTCGAACTTGAACTGGGGAGAGGTAGATCCTGGCGTGGTCGGAGAGGAGGAACCGGACCGTTTGGTGATACGGAGAGGGCCGACAGTAGAAGCTTGGACTTGTTTAGTTTCTGGAGGGTAGAACCAGAGTCTGGAAATTGAACACTTCTTGAGACTTGACCGGGGCGGGGATGGAGAATGGAGGTCTTCATAGGCAGGTCTTCGTCTCAATGATAAGCTGCGTCTTCGTTGGGAGACAGGGGTAGCAAGGACTGTTGAACAAGGTGAGTCAACCACGGCGGGCTCCGAGGGCTCGGCAGGAGCGGGAGTGCTGGGATCCAGAATAGAGGGACGACGGGACTCGGCAGGCAAAGGACTTGGTGACAGGACAAGTGGCAGAGCAGGCTGATCTAGGACGACAGGGCTGGGCGTGTCTTCGAGGGAGGAATGAGAAAAGTCTCCAAACTTGATAGAATCGATGGTTTGAACAGGCGGATGATCAGACCTTTCAGCGTACACGGAAGGATATGTCGGACCTGGCATTAAGACGGGGCGGTCGATCGGCGTTTCTGGGTCGTTGAGATGCGGTATATTGGTAATCGCAGCGAATGGTCCGCGCCTGTGGCCACGCCCAGATTTGCGACCTCTTGAGGGGGTGCGTGGGCCTCTGGTGAGCGCGTGTTCATTGGAGGCGGCGGTTGCGTAGGCAGGTGGCAGGGGAGGGATGGTTGGAGGGTCCCTGAATGGATCGCCGTTGGGCGGAAGTCTCTTGCTGTCGTGTCTTGCCACGTGCGGTCTTTGGAACGGCGATTTGTTGGAAATGACGGACATGTACCTCGGGCCTGAGGGGGGGCCGCCGGGATTGGATGCGATGGATTTAGCGCCAGCTGAGGGATGTGTGACATTAGGCCGGGGGGCTGACTGTTGGACATAGCGGCCACCGTCGTATCCTCTGAGGTCGTTCTTGGTCCTTCCTTGGCCGGATTCGTCGACAGAAAAGGCAGGCATGTAGATCATGACGGCGTCGTGAAGGATGTCTGCGCTCGTGAACCTTTCAACTGGCTTCCGAGAAGGGGGAGGGTGGCGGCTGGGCACTTGACGAGGTGATGGGCAGGAACCTGTGGGAGAGTGAGAGATGGTTGGGGACGAGAAAAGGATACTTGCCACTGTCGGCTTGTGGTGAGCAGAGGCCGTGCTCGAGGTCGATTGGGGTCGGATAGGATATTATGATTGAGGATTGGCGAAACGGAAACGGCGGAGGGGAGCGCAGAGAGAACAAAGCTTTGATAACAGTCCAGATATAAAAGAGTGTGGTGATAAAGGAGTGGTACAGTCGGGCGAACAGCGAAACCATAATGGCAGAAACAAGACAACGGAACGACCGTCATCCTGCCCTTTCAATCCCAGAGGCTGACCGTCAGCCTCGTCGTCGTGGTCCGGAACGATGATCAGGTCAACTTGAACACTGCCACCCACGATGCCCATCTGCACGACGTGCACCCACTTTACACCGTACCTCTACACCGTCTATCAATCTGCCAACAACCTAAGGCTTGAACAGTGTGTCGGTCATCCCCTCACCCGCCAGACTAGGTCCTCACCGTACTCGACCAGTCCCAATGTCATGCTTTTGCCGACCCATACGTCGAACACGATTCCCTGACCCTGTTGCTCGATCTCATGCTTCTCAAGAGAGGCGTCTATCGTCATCTTTTGTATAACCGAGGAACAGAGCCACGGAGAGCGCTGCCTCTGGCAGAGCCAGAAAATAATCTAGACCAGAGATCGTCCAGAAACAGGGAAAAGGCAAGTCTTTATGGCTACACATTTATCGTTGCTGATTCCCATAAAGGAGAGATGGCTTCTCGTGGCGCGTCTGGGGGGTACTCTGGTGTCTCTGGATGCGTGTATGTCTTCAATCACTTTATATGCATCAAATTAAGGATATTGTCGACAGTCATTCGATGGAGCTATTTCAGTAAGTAATTAGAAAGACTTTCGCCTACTGAACTAACCGAATCTCAGGTCTTAATCATTCTCCTTGGACCACAGAAACATTCGAAGCCGTGCTTCGCTTTCTCCTGGGTTGCTTTGCGGGTGCGTGCTCGCAATCCGTCGAATCGTCGAAACTACCCTCACAGACTCTATAGAGACTCTCGCGTTCCATCTCGGCGTCATATTCGCTTGTTATATCATGCTGCACTTGGTTGGATGGATAGAGCGTCGGAGGCAACACAAACATCCAACCCCCGTCTCTGACATTCGACGGGAGTTTAGGTGCATACACACCCCATCTTTTCAGGTTATATCTAACCATTTTCTAGATTCTCCCTTATCCCGCTCACCCTATTCTACTCTTCCTTAACCAAGCTTTTCCTATTATTCCTTCTGACCATATGGCGTCCTACCGCCTCTGCTGCCACACCGCCCACTTCCCGGATCGATATCCTACACCGAGCGTTTCAGATCCTGGCTGACGAAAAGATTGATCGCGAATGGGTCGTTCGTAACGCTCTGGGAGGAATGTCCGCAGGTTTTAGCTTGCGCGGTGCGTCTCTATATGATGACAGAGTAACTCGGAATTTAAACTGACCCTTTAATAGTGGTGCTGGATATCCACCCTGTCCTGTCATCCATTGTTATTCTGGCGGGTTGGAAGACCAAGACCTCCATGACGGGTTTAATAAGCGAATGGGTCGGTGGAGACAAGGTAGCTGGAGAAGCTTGGAAGGCATATAGTATTCCCTGATTCCGGTAACTGTGACTTCAAATCGTTTTGATACATTTTGTGCTCGTTTGATGATGAGGCATGAAATTGCAGTCATCATCACAACAATATTGCAATTTCATGCATAGACTCGGGTTCTGCAAAGAGACCTTTCTTGTGAAGGAGGTATTGATTGTATGCAAGGTTGGGCCCCAAGGGTACTCAGAACATAATGTGAGCGCTATTTCTCATTTCCCGCCCAATTTCTAATATTATTTGTACCATTCAGATACAGTCTTACATCTATGGCTGGACAACATTTGATCAATGCAGAATCCTTTAGGATTTGGCCGACACAGTAAACTGAGCAAGGCCACAAAACGGACCAGCCCGCTTGCCTGTAACGCCTTACGAAATTCCCTCTGATGATGTAAATCGCCTCAGGGGACTCTCGACCCTTGTGTTTTGTCGACTTCTCTTGTGCGTCTCCAACAGCCGATCAAATACAGAGGCCGTCGTGGGATTCGCCACCCACCTTGACTAGCAACTCAACCACCATCATGCGGCACTGCAGCGTTTGCAAAATCGAATGTGAAAGACCTCTTCGATGTTCACAATGCCAGAAAACAATGTACGTGGCATGGACGACAACAGTTCTAGAATGAGATGAAGCTGATCAAATTTCTATCATCACGCGCTCCTTAAAAACACCTAGAGCTATTGCGGGTTCGTTACCAGAATTAGAATTCAAAATAATCTGTACACAAATACTCACAATTCAGCAATAGTGTCGACTGCCAGAAAAGCGACTGGAAAGTGCACAAACGCACTGTCTGCGTGAAACCAGCCCTCTTCCACAAGGTAGACAAGATGATGAAAAAGTATAGCGGCCCGGGAACCGCTTTGGGAGGCATCACAGCAATGGAAGAAATGGTCTGGGAAGAGCGTCGGTGAAACCCTTTAGCTCGTCCGAGTCATTGTGACGGATGTACTCTCCGGTTTCGCGGTACCCCCCCGAATGAATTTGTCGACGGGGATCTGGGCGATACGGGAGATCCTTTCAAGCGATGCAAAGAATGCGATTACACCGCATGTAAGACGTGTATGCAGCCTGAGGCACAAGGTGAAAAGCCAATTCGTAGCACCCCCATAACGTCTTTTGTTCAACTTTGGATCTCGGGGCCTAGGTGTACCGTTTTTCGATAGCCCATTTGGCACCTGCCGTTGCCCAAAGTCTAACTTTGGAGTGAGTTATTGCCTGTCGGCACCATCCTACCTTGACGGTGATGGCAGGAAGCCTTATCATGGAGATAGGCACCCCGAGATAGCGGGATCTGAATATAATGAGGATGCGTTTGAGCCGACGGAGCGGAAGTGCAGGACCTGCGGGGTGGTTGCACGATGTCTGAAGAAGGAGCACCTGAAGGACGTGGTGCCCGACATCGAGTAATTTTGAATGAGTTGTAGCTGAAATATATCTCGACGCTTCGTTGACGTTTCCAACCAGTGGCATTTCGTCATCAGGATCGTACATAAAACACGGTAGGAATCAAAATAAGTCCGCAATATTAGTGTCTATGGCTGAAAATATTTGCACTCACACACCATTCTAGTTGTCCGGTGTTGAAGTAACGAGCATCTTCGGAATTTCTCCATCTTAACGACCCCGGCGCAGTACACGCCAGCTTATCCCAATACTCACTGCAACGTCTTGAATACACAGACACCTGGAGAGGTTGAGGCATTAACACACCCCAATGTCCCGCATCAAGAACCTTCAACTGAATATTGGGGGAAAACTCGTCAAAGGACTTGACATTCCTCTCGTCAATACACCTGAGGACAATGGTGTTTAATAATGATGCTACGACGGTGAAGAGGGGTGCGTCCCAACTTACTCGCTCCGGGCTCCTTTAACCACCAATGTCCGGCCGTCCCATTTATGTCCCATGCCCCTATCAGAGAAACTGGATCCGGAATTTGACCGTCGTGCGAGAAGTATCGACTGGGCCTGGAAGCACTAGGTTGGTGGGCAGATGTTGGCGTATTGCCAAATCCTGTGTTGGGACAAATATTAGAAATAACATAGAAGGCATATGGGGGAGAAGTGACCTTCTCTACGGCTTCTAGAACCTTCCCAGCTCGTTCACGTGTCTTTGACCCCGTTCGCGGGATCTTCAATCTCGGACATGGCCTCGAGGTACTGAACAACGGGAAGTGATCCGGCTAGTGCTGGCGCTACGTCGCAAATAATGAGGCTGGAAATATCCAGAGATGGATTGGATAGAGCGAGCGTCATGGCTATTCTTCCTCCCCTGTCATCGACCATTAAGACAAGATGAAACGGCAAGCTATGCTGAAAACGTACATGGAATGCCCTAGCACAGAAATATCCGACAGTCTGTGCTGCGTAATAAAATGGTGCACAGCCAGCGCCAAACTCATAAGTTATAGGTGCGTGGGCGGAAGCACCAGGGTTTCGCAGGTCAAGTGCGTAGATGGGACGATTCAGGTCTTTCATGAAGGCTTTAGCAAGAGACGAGAAGCTTCCCTTTGAGCCGCTGAACCAGGAGTCAGCATTGGCCAAGTATCTCAGCGGGAGAGAAAGTCTTACAAAAGACCGTGGAGGAGGAGGACAGCGCCTTCCGTTTCGTTTCCGTCGGGTGGGACCGTGCGGCCATAAGAGAGGTCTATTGGGGCTGAAGTGCTTGAGAAGCGTCTGTACTGCCAAGCCCGAGACAGGGGAATAGAGGGCATCCCAGATTTGTTGAGGCATCGCTGAGATCTCAAAGAGATGAACGGGCGTGTGTACTGACACTGGCAGTTTCCACGAGATTGCGGACTTTAAATAATCGAGCCGTGGAGATACCTCCTCCAAGGATGGTGGTCATCGGTAGCCGGGGTAGCTGATAGGACGGAGGGAACAGCTGGAGATGGAGGAATGGTACCTCACGACACGATAGAACGAAATAAGGTATTGATTAATATTATTACCTATAGATAGAGGAATAATCCATGGTATGTCAATACGACAGTACGGAAAGATAAACGATAAGACTTACACCTCAGGACATGATAGAACGAACTGAGGTACAAGGAAATTGTGAGTAGATCGTGTGATGATAAGAAAAACATGGATCTATGGAAGTAAATGGACATACAACCGCGTGGTGTGTATCGGTGTCTCAACAGTCGGGGCTGGCGTTCAGGAACGCGGATTCGGATCTTGGTTGGCTCCAAGGTAATCGGCGAACGTCAATATCATGATCAATAGAACGAAAAGTTCAAAAAAGATGATTATGCTACTTTGCACAACATTGCATTTATATGACAATGCATGGTGTTCTATGACGCTTTCGAGCTTCCGTGGCCCCATACAATGCCAATATTGGATCTCGCTGAGGAGAGCAACGGACCTGCGAGGTGGGGTGGTTGCGTGATGTCTGAAGTAGGGGCACCTGATCATGAAGGACGTGATGCCTGGCATAAGTAGAATAGTGAATGAGTAATAGCTGAGATATTTCCAACAAGTCGCATTTCGTCCTCGGGAACGTACATGAAATACAGTAGGAACCACAACCAAATTCTATAATTCCGCAATAATAGTGTCTAAGGCTGAAAAGACATTCACACACCATGCTAGCTCTCTCTACTTGTCCGCCTCAACCTCGCCGCATTCAGGTGTCTAATGATGTTTCAAGACGTTGCAGTGAGTATCGGGCCCTCGGGGTAAGCTGGTTACTTCTTGAGTATAAAGTCAACCATCATCTTCTTGAATTCGTTTGGTTTCTCAGCGTGTACTGCACCAAGATCGTTAAGAAGGTGGAATTCTGAAGACGCTCGTTACAAAACATACCCCAATGTCCCGTATCAAGAACCTTCAATTGCATCTTGGGGAAAAACTCGCCAAAGAGCTTGACGTTCGTCTCATTGATATGCCTGAGGACATTAATAATGACGCTACGATGGTGAGGAGGGTGCACCTCAACTTACTTGCTCCGGGCTCCCTTGACCACCAATGTCCGGCCGTCCCATTTATGACCATTGCCCGTGGAGAAAGAGAAGGAGCCAAGAGCATTAATCGAATGTTTTATCAGAGAAACCGGGATCTGGAATTTGACCGTCGTGCGAGAAGTATCGGCTGGATCCGGAAGCACCAGGTTGGTGAGCAGAAATTGGCGTACTGCCAAATCCTTTATTGGGACATCAATCGGAAAGGACACGGAATACACATGGGAGAGAAATGACCTTCTCCATGGCTTCTAGGACCTTTCCAGCTTGTTCGCGTGTCTTGATCCCGTTCGCGGGATCTTCAATCAAGGACATGGCCTCGAGGTATCGGACGAAGGAATGTGATAGCGTGGCTTGTGTTGGTGCTATGTCGGAAATAATGAGGTTGGAAACATCGAGAGATGGATTGGATAGAGCGAGTGTCATGGCTACTTTTCCTCCCCTGTTATCGACCATTAAGATAAGATGAGACGGTAGTTATGCTGAAAACGCACATGGAATGCCCTAGCACAGAAACATCTGACAGCCCATGCTGTTTAATAAAATGGTGCACATCTTGCGCCATGGACTCGTATGTCATGGGCGCTGCGTGGGCGGAAGTACCATGGTTTCGCAGGTCAAGCGCGTAGATGGGACGGTTCAGGTCTTTCATGAAGGCTTTAGCAAGAGACGAGAAGTTCCTCTTGGAGCCGCTGAACCCGGGAGTCAGCATTGGCCAAGCACCTCAGCGGGAGAGAAAGTCTTACAAAAGACCGTGGAGGAGGAGGACAGCGCCTTCGGTTTCGTTTCCATCTGGTGGGACTGTACGGCTATACGAGAGGTCTATTGGGGTTGAAGTGCTTGAGAAGCGTCTATACCGCCAGGCCCGGCGAGACAAGGGATTACAGGGCATCCCAAAGTTATTGAGGCATCGCTTAGTTAGCGAAGAGATGAACGGGTGTGTATACATTCGGACTAACAGTTTCCACGAGACTGCAGACTTTAAGTTTCTGAGGCCTGTAGACGCCTCTTCCAAGGATGGCGGTCAGTCATCAACGTTTCAACGCTGAGGTTCAGAAACGCGGATTTGGATCTTGCTCGACTCCAACGTAATTGGCGAACAGAGTCAGTATCCTCACAAGGAAAAGTTCAAAACAGAGAGTTCAAAACGGAGAGTTATTCTATGTACATCACACAACATTACATTTACTTACATGACGGCGTTCTAGGACGCTTTCGAGATTCTGTGGCCCCCGTACGATGCCATTATTGGGCCTTCCTGAAAAAAGCAACGAACCATCGGGACCTCTCGCAGCCAACCCAATTCCCTTTATCATGTCCAGAAAATCCCTCAAGATACGCGGATGCCTCCGCAAGTCCAAGAAATTTCCCATATCAGTAAACTGGATTGCTTCGTGGGCTTTTCCAAATTTCATGTTTTGCAGGCCCTGCAAAAGATGATTGTACTCTGATGAAGGTGATTGCTTCTTCAGGCTCTGAATCCCGAGAATCTGCAAGGATTCTGGAAGATTCAACCGCGCTCCGAAACAGTTCACATCAGGCCAGGCGTCGAAGGAAAGATCAAGTCTCGAGAGGTTGGGGCAATGAACAGAAATGGAGTCCAGCCATGACGGAAGAACGATGTAATAAGAACCGATTTTGAGCTGAATAATATCCAGTTTCGCGCCGTGGTTCTCCAGTAAGCAAAGTCTGAGGCCACCAGGTATGGGTGACACATTGATGATGAGATGACGAAGAGAGGGCAATTCCGAGTCAGATGGGCCGATAAGTCTCCACCCCCAAACATACAGCGTTTTTAACAGGGGAAAGTTGAGGTTCAAGGTCCCCTCAAAAGGTATAGCGCATGCTATCGTTTTAAGTTTCGAGCACTCTGCGAGAGTGATACACCAATCACGAGGTGGTTTGAAATGGAAGTTGTCCTGCCAAACAATTGCTTGTAGATTTGTTCCGGTTGACTTAACGAGGTCGCGTAGGAGGGAGGCTGGGAATGTAATGAGATTGAAGGGCTTAGCGGTCACAGAGACCACTAAGATGGCGAGGTTTGGTAGGCAGCGGATGATCTCCGAGAGACAATCCAGCTCAAGTTGGCCGCTGCACATCGATAGTTCGATCATGTCGCGCATCGCGATATCGAGCCGTTTGGTACGCCAGCCCAGCGGACGTCCGTCATCAGAGCTTCTTGATTTTTCACAAGACCGCTTCAAAGTATCCCGCAGTCTCGGGAGCGTCCGACCCTTGGAAATGTCGATGCTTTCGTAGAGTAAAGGCGATGCTAGGGAATCCCACTCCTTGCACACCCGGACGATGTGTCGTTTTGTGACCTATGTATCGAATTTAATTTAATTGTATGAACGATAGCTTTAGGAAAGCATACAAATGACTGGCGATGAAGCCTCCGTCGTTCCCGATGAAACGTTGGTGAAATGTGGAAGATAACCGAGTCTGTATCAAACATCTGAGGGACGAACGTCGAAAATTGGAGGATAGTAAGCCAGAGTTCTGGCGGAAGCCGTGGATATTGCGGTGTATTCGGTTTGCAGGCGACCGCCGACATTGTGCTTTTCCATGTTCTCGTCGACGTCGTCGTACAAACTTGAATGTCTCTGCGGTGTGTTTGAAACGATCACGTGACCAGAAGCACCATCGTGGCACGACATCTCAAGCTTCACGCGTCGAACAAGCGAGCCCAAACCAGCGCAGTTGCAGCAGCATGACATCGTGCTCTCTTTTGATGGATTGTGCCCAAACGGTCAAGTCCACCTGAGGGGCTCTTCCGAAACCCCCACAACAATTTGGGCAAACCAATGGATCATTCCACCTTTCGATGTATCAAGAATCGTCAGCCCACCTTCCTTCCTCAAGCCAAAAGGGCGAAGACAACAGCTGACTGGTTCGATTCAATTACGGAAGCAGGGCAAAGTAACAGATTTTACAGGGTCTGATGGCCGTGTGATGGCTTCTCCAGAATTAAGCAACTGACCTCCGACCCCCGCCCAATCGACTAACCCAAAAGACCCACCGACGCGGCCAGCTGCGAACCCCCTCGACCGATCAGCCACAGCACCACGTTCACCCAAGCTCGAGTCGATATTTGGAGCACTCATTGCCACAAAGTCCGTCATTTCGAAAGAACTGTTATTATGCACATCTCTGCGGACAAAACAGCGGGTCTCAACCCGAGGGATCGCGCCAGCTTCGCAACAGCGGCTCGTCTGCTCTCATGCTTCGTTACGGAATCATTGATACCTGCCCTATACTTCCCCCTGTCTGACCTCGAGGCGACTGGTTTCGCCGTCATTCTCAGAAAGACAGCATCTTCCGAAGCATCCTCGGGGCGATCCCTGTATAAATCGACGGACATCCTCGCTGTGATCCTGCTGTGCGATGTCCCCATCTTTAAAGGCGACTTAACGGACCGTGAAGGGAAATTGATTGGGTTGCTGGATCCTTTGGATATGATACCACTCATTTTCGAAATCGACGGCGATGAAGGACAGATCGAGAAGGAGGATGTGAGTATTCTTATGTAAAGTTATTGGGACACATCTGAAGCATCCTTTGATCTAGCAGGCTCCAGATCTGACAGACGCTATCATCAACACACTACTATTAACCCCAGGATGGGTGGTCCCGCAGGCAACCAAACTCGTCGTCTCTCCTGGTCCGCTCTCGATTTGGAAGAAATTTGCGACTGGCATTGGGGTAGAACCTGCTGTGGTCAAAGACGTTTCGGATGAGTTGTCCAGCTCTGTAAAGTGGCAACGTCAGTCCTGCTCTTTAACCGTTTTCCAAAATTGTCCGACCAGTTTTAACAGAGTATTCGTACGAGAATCCGCCCCAGGCGCCTTCATTTTCCTCCCCAAGTATTGAATGGGAGCAATCTATCGTCGGGGGACACCCTACGCACCCCGTAGGCACCTACTTCCCAGATTACGCGGGTATCCAACTGATATTTTCGCATAGATGCATAAGACACGGATTTTTAGCCCACCCCTTCCAGATTTTCCACCCGGAACGTACGATCTCTATCATCCGAATTTGAGGCTGATTTCCGTGCCAAGGAAAAACCTTCACATCACTTATGACTTCGAGAAACATCCCCAACCCCTTCTCGACGCGATGTCTAAGAACGCTGGCCGGCCCGTTCTTACCACAGATGGACATGTCGTCATCCCCGTTCACGAACTACAGCTTGTCCTCATCCAGGACAAATTCAAGGAAGCGGTCGTATATCCGGAAGAATTCAGCCTTCCTTTGTTGGCTCAACAAAGCATCCGGTACGGTGTTCGACAATTCCTCTGTTTCCATTGTTCAAACCGTATCTGCAGATCTCTTGTAGTCCCTGATGTTTACCGTGACCTTTCACTTAAACTGAGTGTCGGTATCATGCTCACGTCCGGAGTACGCACCATCTCCCCCGCCTCGGCATATATCGGCCCGCGCTTCTCGAAGCAAGTTGTTCCCGTGCTTTCCCCCAACCCAAATATCGTTACGGTCGCCAAGGAACTGTCGAGCGTCGTCCATGCCCACCCAGACGGAGGAATTGCCCAGCATTGCGCGGCGATATTTCGTGAAAACTATGAGATCGCGAGTGAGGCAAGAGGAGAACGACTGATCGTGTGCACGGCTCTGACCGAATGTGGGCATCGCGGAGAAGGTGGCAATGTTCCAGCGGTTGTACGCATCTTCCAACTGGATACGGAGGAGAAACGGTTGCAATGGCTTAGCAAGTAAACGCTCCCCTCCCTCCCCCAGGGCCCTGCGATTCACACCCATTTATATAGATTTGCGCGTATGCTATTCGATGCATTTCTTCCGTGCATGCTTCGGAATGGCGTCGCATTCGAGTGCCACCCGCAGAATTGCATAGCACGGTTCGACCTCGCCACGAAAGAGCTCCTCGGCTTCATCATCCGCGATATGGAGGGCATCCGCTTCCACCGGGAGACGCTCAAGTCTTCGACGGGGGTTGACCTAGATGTGCACCCCGACCACTTGCTGGGCAACTTGGATGACATCTACGCGCGGATGTACCACTGTATGGTTCACAACCATCTGCAACAGCTCATCCGTGTCCTTGGGTTGCACTACGACGGTTCGGGGTGGAAGGTGCTCAGACAGCATCTGGAGGATGTCATTCCGAGGGAACATGCACTGTATGCCGCTTGGCTTTCATCGGAGGCGTTGCCAGCCAAGTGTTTTATGACGAGGAAGATGGCTGGGACGTATCGATTCGTGAGTGAACCAAATTGTTAAGGTGCCTATCTTTTCCTGAAATCTGAAAGCATCCTCACAATCCCGTTCCAAATCTTCTTCGCTATCGTGGTAAGTCGAAAGAAGATGTCAAGGGTTCGTGAGCCTCGTCTTCGCCTTCCACACGACATTCACCAGGAAAGCCGTCCCGAATGCCAACCCACTTTCCCAAAGTAGGCCAACACGACAGTTCTCATGTTTTGTATCAAAACGACGCGTTAAAGTTGCGTGGCTGACACCGATCTCAGAGATGACTTGGCGAAGTAGAGATACAACGAACAATTTCTGCTTCTGACCAAGCATTTGATTAGCTTGCTGAATAACGACGGAACGAGATTCGCAAACAGATGAATTATCAAACGCAAGCCATGATATACTAGGACAAAGATATGACCAAGAAAAAGACTTGAAAGAAAGCATAAATTCTGCACCCGTGTTCTAACCTTCATTGTCATGGCGAGGTGACGGAGGATGTCTGGTCTTCGTGTTAGGTCCTCCCGCAAGGCATGCATCACGCGAGTCAAGTTCCAGCATCCTTGTGACAAGCAGAGTTCGAGACAGCCGAGCTCCATATTTCGGACCAGAATCAAGCCAGGTTGGATCTTGCGGATGACTGGGCAAAGTCAAGATACCACCCACAACTTCTAAACTTCTGGCCGAGTCTGGTTACCATGATGTATGGCAATAGCACAAGGAAACTTGGGCATTTCGACAGCAAATAAAATCCAGCTAACTTGGGCAACGAAGCTTCGGTACTGTCTTCTGTACTAGGGAACACCTTGTGTCAGCCTGCTACCGGGGTACCTTCGGGTATCATTCAAGTTTCTGTCAGTGTTCCTTTCCGATGGTGCCTCCAACTATACTCAGACTCCTGTCTCGTTGCCTCCTGATTTATTCCTCCCTCGTATATCATCAGACTAGACGGCTTTCTAGGTTGGCATCACGGGGAGAAATACGTCTTCCGATCGGCGTAAAAAAATCTGATCTATTTGTCACGGAAGGGTTTAGGAAGTTGGCAAAGGGTCAAGCACGGAGCTTAGGTTCCAGGCGAAGTTTGGACCCTAAGGGATCGCTTTGAGTCAGGCGGCGTCGTTACTCGTGAGTCGTCTGTCCTGAACCTCCTGAGTATTTAAATCGCCATGACCACGTTCTTCAATTGCTTATCGCCTTTAACATGGAATATGACAGATGAATTCCCCAATTCAAAGGGGCTCCGATCAGGGTGAACGAAACCTTTAAATTTGGACCATCGATCGCGTGGCCTTCCACGTTCCAACAAACTGAACGAAAACCTGGAGCGCAAGGGCCAACCTGGGCCAACTGCGAAATTTTTAACTTCGTCAATGATTATGGTTTCTCACCGTGAGACTTGAAGCTTGAGTCACGGCCCGCTCTGCGTGCCTGTAACTATATGACGGTTCCACTCACATCAGCTCACATCGTGTATCGACATCGTGAGAAGAGACTTTACCATCCCAGCAGAATGATCGACTCAATGGAAAGGGGTTTCTCGGTGGCATGCTCACGACCGAATTGCGCGGACGCTGTGACTCGCATCTCCATCCTGTTCAAGGTTAGACTTAGATCTGTGTTAGATTCGACGGCGTTCTTGACTGGAAACGATTGGGTCCACGGTCTGCATTCCAGGGTTGATTTTGAATAATAACGGCCTTCGCCCCATTGGCTCCGATACTACTGTCAGGCACCAACATATGGACCCACAATGGCTAAGGTTTTGCGCCATGTCGTTACAGAAGATGGCAGAGTCGAGCTCATGATCAGACGAGCTCCTATCAACCATTCAATAGCACCTGTTCAATGACTACGCAAAGGGGCGGTCTCCCAGGGTCGCCGGCCCCTCTTCAAGTCGTCTGCATCAGTTCAGCAACTTTCCCAGGAAAACAGCAGCCGGAGGAGAGGGGAGGCACATAGGTATGTAATAAGTATAGCCGAGATCCAAAGAATGGCCGCGATCTGCCGCATTTGAAGCTAAAACTTGACTCTCGCACCTCTTCGGCCCTTATGAAACCGTCACCACTGTCTAAGGAGAACCATAAGTATGTAGGAATCAGCAAGGGACGTAACAGACCGTGAACTCGGCGTGGCACTGTGGGAGTGACGGTAAGTTAGACCAGCGAAGTACGTTTGACCCGTTCTTTTTCTGATACACCGCTCTGCTTTAACAGGTAGCCTCAGTCCCTCCGGACCCTTTTCCGCTGTTCCCTCTTCTTGCGCAAACAACACGAGCCAGATAATGTTTGTGGTAGAAAATCCGGACTTGGGGAGGTCCCTTGAGGAGATGTGTCACGGCAAGAACGTCTTCATCTGGTCGCTCCGGGCTACATGCTTGAGTAGGCTTTTCTCCAAATTCATCTCTCTGGTGGCTTGCTGACTCTAGCTTTCTCCTCACCGAAAGGCTGGCGTGTGGATGAAGATCATCCAATGACAGTACAAACCCTGTACCGCTGGGTCTACGCCGCACTCATGGCCGAATCACTTTCGTATCCACCCAGGAATCCTATCAACCTAAACTTCATCATATTTCCCGTCAATGTCCATCGCTTTTCGGACGAGGGCCTGTCCCATTTCGAGTTTAGACGGTTTGCAGCATCCAGAGGTCTTAATCCCAAGTCTCGACAGCGAGTCACGCCAGGAGATTATGCTCTTTACCGGCGAGGTAAGGAAATCAGATATAGGCTCGTTTCTTACATCGCAACTCCCCTTCTCCAGATGGATCCATACCAACGACGTATTACCACTTCCTATGCGATATCCCATTTGACCACTGGGAACATGAGTATGCACAACAGCAGCCCGACGTCGTCAGCCAGGTCCGTCCATTTCATTCCATCAGGTCCTGTCAAGTACTGAAGGTCGTGGGTTCAGGCTGTCATCAGCCCTCGTCTTCTCGATAAAGTCCTGCTTCGGGACGACTTGCGGTGTGTCATGACAGGACTTCCTCTTAAAGAAGGCGAAGTGGACGTCGTCTGGATAATTCCGCCCTACATGTCCTTCCTCGTGCGTGAACGAATCTTCTCTTAGGAAAGAGCCTAAATGTCCAATCTGCAGCTTATCAAAAACGACTACATCAAGCGCGACCTTTTCCAGAGACAGACGTATCACGGGTCGTCAGCTTGGAAAGATTTGGGAATGGTGCCGAGCAACTGTTTGACGGTCCGGAAGGATCTTGGCGATTTGCTCCAGAACAATGAAGTGGGGATAGATGTTGAGGTGCGTCTTGATTCAAGTTTCCTCTTTTGCTTTTCGCACTGTTCCGGTGCTGAACAACGTTTTATTAGGACAAATATCGCATCGTCTTCTTTCGGGGACGAGACTCACTCCCGAAATACCTGCGGGGAGACCTGAAAACTCATTTGGATCCATCTATTGCCTCCGACCCTTTGATCAAAGAATTCCTCCGGTGTCATTTCGAACAATGTCTCGCAGCTCATACTATTGGAAGCCGGGTGAGTATGGGCGACTCTGCTGGTGAACATGGGTTCCCCGAAGCCGGCACATCACCCGTTTACTAGGAACACGACAGAGATGATGACTTGCCTACAGGACTATGATCGTATAATATAGAATGGTTATCTACTATACTACACTGCTAATATCCTAATCAATGAGCGCTGGGACGCTCGTGAAAAGGCAGGGTACATACATACTGTATATACGCATTCAAACTATAATGCAATTGGAGTCAACCCAGATTCAATCCGCAATCTTTACCATGACAAGCTGCTTGAAGCCCCGTTTCCACTGATTCACCTTTCGCCTCATCTTCGTTTCGTGCTTGGGCATATCCCGGAACTGGAACGAATGAATACCGGGCCCCAACATCCTCACGTCCGAATCGGCACCGAGGCCCGCACCGACACTCGCAACTTGGCCCCTTGCAAGCGCCATCCGAAGCTCGGTTTCACCGGTCACCGAGAACCCTGAGCGATGGGACTGCGCGGACATTAAGCCTCCGAGCGGTGGTTGATGATTCCGATTGACCGGAGCGGCAAGGGTGCGCCTACGAGGGGCAGATACGGAAGGGGAAAACAAAC
>Ga0307516_10002023_pt1 | contig 27657 bp, 18 predicted proteins | sample 19_EM_MG_FD_203310 | JGI IMG/M metagenome (GOLD analysis project Ga0307516, IMG submission 203310) | Populus trichocarpa ectomycorrhiza microbial communities from riparian zone in the Pacific Northwest, United States - 19_EM | ecosystem: Host-associated > Plants > Roots > Unclassified | place...
AGCGACCGAGCCCGCAGCAAGATCTCGACCGTTTCCGGCGACATCTGCTTTTCAGTCGCTCCCGCCTTGAAGATATCGAGGAATTTAAACGCCATCGAGTGATCCTATCATTTACGATTCACGCAAGCTGCGGCGCCACCCTTCTTTGGAGAACGCATTGATGGGTTGCATACCTCGCAGCATCGTGCCAAATTCGTGCGGGTGCGCTCGCATTTGTTAGAATCAAGCCATGCTTCCCAACTTTCTAAAGCTATTCAGGCCAAAGACGGCGAAGAATTCGGGCTTCGCCACCCTGGGAGCGAAACTCGAGCAAGCACGCTCTCTCAATCAACGGGGACGGTTGGCTGAGGCAACATCGGCTTGTCGGGAAATCCTCGAACTACAACCCGACCATATCGAGTCGCTCGCTCTATTGGCAGAGATTGAAGCCGGGCAAGAGCATCCAGAACAAGCGATCCAATTGTACACAAGAGTCATCAGCCTCAGACCCGACCATGCCCCAGCTTACTACAAACGCGGCAATCTACTTAAGGACCGAAACCAAATCGAAGCGGCACTTGCGAGTTACGATCAAGCCGTTGCGCTCGACCCGGACTATGCGAATGCTTTTTGCAATCGTGGCGTCGTATTGGGACTTCTCAATCGACCGGGTGAGGCGTCGGCAAGCTACGATCGGGCCATTGCGCTCAATCCGGGCGACGCTCTGGCTTTCTACAATCGCGCCGACGTGCTCCGGGATCATAATCGATTGAGTGACGCCCTCGCGAGCTACGATCAAGCGATAGCGGTTAGGCCCGACTATGCCGAGGCCTACTGCAACCGCGGTGCTGTACTCCAGAAACTCAAGGAATGGGAGGCGGCGTTAGCCAGTTACGACCGGTGCATCGAAATCAATTCTCGTGTTTCCCCGGCCTACCTCAATCGAGGAAATCTACTCCGAGAGATGAGGAATTCGAATGAGGCATTGGCTAGTTACGATCGGGCGATTGAGATCGATCCGGCCAATGCCCAAGCTCACTCCAATCGCGGCGTTCTGTTCACGGAACTAAGACAATGGGATGCCGCTTTCGCCAGTTTCAACCGGGCCATTGATCTTAATCCAGGCCTCGCCGAGGCTTATTGCAACCGCGGAAAATTGTTTGCGCATGTGATGCGGACAGAAGCCGCGATCACTAACTTCGACAGGGCACTTGCCCTCAAGCCCGACTATGCGGAAGCGTTTCTCAATCGCGCCGACGCGCTCATCCATCTGAAGCAGTTCGTGGCCGCCATGGCGAGCTATGATCAGGCGATTTCTCTAGAACCGGATTTCCGCTATCTTCTAGGCATGCGCCGGCACGCAAAAATGCAAATCTGCGACTGGGGCGATCTCGAATCGGACGTCGATCGGCTCACTGCCGGAATTGAGGCCGATGCAACGGTATCGACGTGCTTTCCGATTCTAGCTCTACTGGACTCCGCGCGGTTGCATCATAAGGTCGCGCAGATCTGGGTGCGGGAGGAGCACCCAGCACAGCATTCGCTGCCGGCGATTCCACGGTATCCCGCACGAGACAAGATACGAATAGGGTATTTCTCCGCCGATTTCCACGAACATCCTGTCGCCTTGCTTGCGGCTGAGTTCTTGGAGGGGCACGATCGCTCGAAGTTCGAAGTGACCGCTTTTTCGTGCGGACCGGATACGCAAGACAATGTGAGAAAGCGCCTCGAGCAGGCATTCGACCGGTTCATCGATGTGCACGGCACGTCGGATCAGGAAATCGCGCTGCTGGCGAGGAGCTTGAGCATCGACATTGCGGTCGATCTTGGGGGGCATACCGGGAACAGTCGAACGGGCATTTTTGCGTTGCGAGCGGCACCGATACAGATCAATTACCTGGGCTACCCCGGTACGATGGGTGCCGAATACATGGACTACCTGATCGGCGACCGGACGGTGATTCCGGAGGCGCAGCGACGCCACTACGCCGAGAAAATCGTCTATCTGCCCAACAGCTACTTGCCTTACGACTCGAACCGGGTGATCTCGAATACGGTTTTCACGCGTGAAGAAATCGGGTTGCCGCCCACGGGTTTTGTATTCTGCTGCTTCAACAATAGTTACAAGATCACGCCGGACGTCTTCGATAGCTGGATGCGCATACTGAGACGGGTCGAGAACAGTGTGCTCTGGCTCTCGCAGAACAATCCGGCGGCAGCGCGTAACCTGCGGAACGAAGCGTTGCGCCGAGGAGTCGATGCCGGCCGGCTGATCTTCGCCGACCGCATGCCTTCGTTGCCGGAACACCTGGCGCGGCAGCGCGTCGCGGACTTGTTTCTCGATACGCTTCCTTTCAATGCCCATGCGACGGCGTTAGACGCTTTGTGGGCAGGTTTGCCGGTTCTAACATGCGTCGGCGAGGGGTTCGCCGGCCGGGTGGCGGCAAGTTTGCTCAATGCGATTGAACTGCCGGAGCTGATTGCCGCGACGCCGGTGCAGTACGAGAACTTGGCTGTACAACTGGCCACAACTCCGCAGCATCTGGATGAGATCAGGCAAAAGCTGGCGCGGCACCGGCTCAAGACACCCTTGTTCGACACGAGGGCTTTCACCAGGCACTTGGAGGCCGCCTATACCAAGGTTCAAGAACAATATCGGGCGAACTTGCCGCCGGAGGATATCTTTGTGGAGGGCGGCACCAGTTCAATCTCGTCGTGGACCGCTGCTAATTAGCTAAATTTGATTCACTCATTCGGGCGCGGCTTCACGTACACCGCGCCAGGATGTCTCAGATGTTCGGCGAACTGTTTCATATTCGCGACAAACGGTACGTTGCTGTACACCAGCGGCGACCACGGGTTGAGTGCCCCCACGCCGGCTATAATCGTCGACACAGCGAAAACAGTCATGAACAGCCGTTTTCGACTGGCACTGTTGTCGCGCAAATATGGATACAGGAAGAAGAAGAATGGCGGGAGAATGGGCACGAACCAACGAATACTGTATGACCAACCTGCGAAGTTCGTCGTCGTAACCCAATAGTAACCGCACAAAACAAGCGAGCCGAGCATCACGCAGAGGCATTCGGGCCAAAGGCGCTCCTTTTTTTGAATTACCCGCACGCATCCAAAGATGGCAAGGACCAACAGCGGATTGTAAAAAAGAAAGCCCGCCGGTCCAAAAAGCGTGCGCAAGGCATACATCAGGGCAAATACCGGGCCATTTGCCGTCACACCAGACAATTCGTCCGAACCCAGCCAGGGCGACCCCGGGTATTGAAAATATTGATGATAGATTTGGACCGGCATGATGCTGCCGTGAATAGAGAAATCGGCGATGGCCGTCGGTACGGCCGTTAAGATCAAGGGCAGAAGAAAAAAAATGACGTTCCGTCGAGTTTCCCTTCTTGCGATTACGTAGCCCGTAAAGACGGCATAGAAGATCGCGGTGGGTATATCCGAAGCAGCGGCAACGGATAGGAAGAGTCCGGCAAACGCAAGATTTCGGGCGCCTCCCTCAAATCGAGCTTTCAGGAGGAACATAAATCCAATCGATATGCACCCAGCCGCGATCTCGTGATTGTTGAAAGTGGTGGCCCACGTGAAGAAGGTGGATCCGACCCCGAGCGCGAGGCAAGCGAGCATTCGGTGGTCGACATCCAATCCCGTGTACTCCAACGCGTAGAACAGCGCGCCGGTTCCACATATCCAGGCCAACGAAACGGTGAGCAGGGTAATTATAAAATACGAGGTGCTTGCACCCTCCCGTAAGCGAAATCCAAGTGCGTAAAGAGGGGCATAGGCAATGGCGCCTAGCATGGCCGGCAGCGGCGGTTTATCGCTGTAAAAATGACCTGCAACAAATATTTTGTCTCCCGTGGCAGCAAAGTCGGAGTGGTCGATGACCAGGGTTTTCGATTCAACCAGAGATTGAATCGTAGCCATGCGGCTCTCGTCATTCCATGTCATTGGCGCGCAATGAGTGGTTCCAACTCCAATCAACGCTAACAGCGCGAATAGCTTGCGTGTAGGAGTTGCTCGCGCGATGCGTGATCTCAATCCGTTGAACATCAGAGACTCACTAGGTTAGATCGAACTCGAAGGGGCAATTGAGCTACTTGAACGAAATGCTTTAGATCGTGCGGCCGCGTGCAGGGGCATAGTCTTCGGACCCAACCGGCGGCTGTGATGCGTCCGCCGCCGCTTCGCTCTGGCTCAACCTGGCGCACAACGATGCCGCCACAGTCTGCGGACAGGCCGCCGTAGTGGCGGAGCAGCCATAGATATCATCTTTATCCCGGCCTTTCCACCCTGTCCACGAGGGTACAATGGTGGGATGAGGCCTCGTGATCTGTTTCGGTCCAACCCCTCGAACACGCCTGCGCCGGTGCCTGCAGAGCAGGTACCGGCGGCAACTCAGGCGTTGCTGGGACAGGCACAAGCCCTGCACCGCGACGGGCATTCGGCGGAAGCAGCCTCGGTGTACCGAGCGGTGCTTTCGCTCGACCCTCGGAATTGGGCATCGTCGAATGCGCTGGCGCTGATCGCACTTCAGGCCGGCGATCTGGACGAGGCCATCCAGCGATATGGCGCTCTCATCGAGTGGCGGCCCGATTTTGCCGAGGGCCATTATAAGCGCGGGAATGCCTACAATAGGCTAGGGCACCTGCCGGACGCACTCGCCGACTATGACCAGGCAGTCGCTCTCGATGCGGGGTATGCCAACGCCTTCTGCAACCGGGGCACCGTGTTGGGGCGCCTCAAGCGTTGGGACGAGGCGCTGGCGAGCTACGACCGGGCCCTCACGCTCAATCCGAAGGACGCCTTTGCCCACTACAATCGTGCAGACGCTCTTCGGGAACTGAAGCGCCCCGACGAGGCGATTGGCAGCTACGATCAGGCTATTGCGTTGAATGGCGCCTATGTGGAGGCGTATGTCAATCGCGGACACCTGCTGCACAAATTGGCGCGCCTTGAAGACGCCGCGTCGAGCTACGGCAAAGCTCTCGAGTTGTGTCCTATCCTGCCGCAAGCCGCCGGTAGCGGCCCGCCCGCGGCGCTGAGGCCGGAGCAGAAATACTTGCTCGGGCTAAAACGGCACGTACAGATGCAAATCTGCGATTGGCAAGGTATGAGTGCCGATCTCGAGCGGATTGCCGAGGGACTGCGCGCGCGGCTTCCCGTGACACTGCCTTTCCCGGCGCTCGCGATGCTGGATGACCCCGCGCTGCATCGCGCGGCCGCGGAGAGTTGGATTCGGGAAGAATCGCCGCCCAATCCCTCCCTCGGCATCATACCCGCGCGATCCAGATCGCCGAAGATCCGCATTGGCTATTTTTCGGGCGATTTTCGCATTCATCCCGTCGCCTATCTGACGGCGGGACTGTTCGAGCACCACGACCGGTCGAGATTCGAGCTGACGGCCTTCTCATTCGGTCCGCAATCGAACGATGTCATGCAGGCGCGCATGTCCAAGGCATTCGATCGCTTCCTCGATGTGCGCGAGCGGTCTGATGTCGATGTGGCCGCCCTGGCGCGCGACCTCGGGATCGATATAGCGGTCAATCTGAATGGAATGACCGAGCACAGCCGCAGCAGGGTCTTCGCGCTGCGCGCCGCGCCGATTCAGATCAACTATCTGGGCTATCCGGGCACCATGGGCGCCGGGTTCATGGATTACTTGATCGCAGACAGCACTGTGATACCGCGCGCTTTACAAGGCGAATATGCAGAAAAGATCGTCTATCTACCAGGCACCTTCATGCCATTCGATTCGAGCTACGCGATTGCCGATAAGACCTTCATGCGCGAGGAACTCGGCTTGCCTGCTGAGGGATTCGTATTTTGCTGTTTCAATAACAGCTTCAAGCTGACGCCCGATGTCTTCGATCGCTGGATGAGAATATTGACTCGGACCGAAAACAGTGTGCTGTGGCTTGCGCGAAGCAATCCCGCTGCGGCCGGCAATCTGAGCAAGGAAGCGGCTCGACGCGAGGTCGATGAACGGAGATTGATCTTCGCGGATCGAATGGCCTCGCTGCCCGAGCATCTTGCACGGCTCCGGGCGGCTGATCTGTTCCTGGACACCTTTCCCTTTAATGCCCACTCGTCGTCCCTGGACGCCCTATGGGCCGGTCTACCGGTTCTCACCTGCGAGGGAAAGAGTTTTCCCAGCCGCGTCGCAGCCAGCCTGCTGCGCGCGACAGGCGCGCCCGGGCTTATCGCCGGCTCGCTCTCGGAGTACGAGGACATGGCTGCGGATTTGGCGGCCGACGCGTCCCGCCTCAAGCAGATACGCGGCATGCTGGCGCTGAACCGATCGGCGGCGCCGTTGTTCGATACCGCGCGATACGCGAGAAATCTCGAGGTCGCATATGAGGTAGTGTACGAGCGCTACCACTCGGGTGCCGCGCTCGGACACGTCAACGAACATCTGGTCATCTGACACGAGTCGTTCGCAATCGCCTAATCCGAGTGGCGAGGCGGGCTTTGGGTTCCGAAGCGCGCATTAAGCAGTTGCAGACGCCGACCCATCTCTTCGCTGCCGAAGCCCAGGGAAGCGATTAATTCCAGGCGCGACCTGGCAGAATCTCCCGTGTAAAAGGATGAGAAAGATTGAAGCCGTTCGAATTCTTCAGCACTTGCCGCCAACATCCAATCATCGATGCGCGCCCCCGGAGAAATCGTATCGAAGCGCCTTGATGGGGCAAGGAACGGCTCGCTTGCATCGATCGGCCTCTTGAGGGAAATCGAGTCGAGAAGCTGTTTGATGCCATTCATCGCGACGGTTCGGGCGCCGTAGTCGCGCGCAACTCGCGTCAGGGTCGATAACCGCAGGTGTTGGGCGACTTCCTTGCCCAGAGACTTCAGTAGCTGGATACTGACCTCCAGTCCTCTCAGCCGCTCGAATGAATCCAGGCTCGCATCCCGGCTGATCGCATAGCACGCCAAGACATCGCCGATGGCTGCACTGTCCCCAGCCGGCGTGCTCCAAAGACTTGATAGCAAAGCGCCATAGGGCATCGCCAAAAGGCGCGTATCCCAGGTGTATTCGTTTCTATGAGCTTTGTAGAAGCTCTCGAACCGCCCCACCGCAGTGCCTGCTTCGATCGTCGCTGCATCGAGCAACAGACCCATCTTGGCCAGCACCTCGGCGCGGTCTTTCTTGCAGCAGAACAGATTCAGAAGGTATCCATCCGGCATCGAATCGGGATCGAACGGAACCAACAGTTCCAATCCCGGAATCAGCCGGTATGACTCGAACCCGATCCGGGCGAACTGCTGCACCAGTTCTAGATGCAGGTCTGCGCCTGCCTTTATTTCGTAGAGAATCAGAGGGGAGCATTCCGTGAAGAATCGTCGTCCTCCCTTGATGATATTCGTCTCTTCGCCTTCCGCATCAATCTTCATGAAGTCGATGTCCTTCCAGCCGTACCGCACCAGACAATCATCCAGAGTCACCACGGGTACAGTCTCCGTGGTAACCGCGGGCAGGTCGTCCCGAACCAAAGAATTGAATTCAGAGTTGTCGTTGAGCGCCAGTCGTGCCGTTCCGCATACGTTGGAAATGGCGGAGCATTCAACGACAACCTGACTGAAGTTGTTCGCAGCGACGCCCTGCGTCAGCAACGCGGCGGTGCTCGATGCGGGTTCGAACGCCCACACTGCTCCCGTAGGACCGACAATCTTCGCCATGGTCAGCGTGTACACGCCGTAGTTGGCGCCGACATCGATGGTCCGTTGTCCCGGCCGCAGCAGGCGGCGAACAAAGCCAATTTCGTCTTCGAACCAGTCTCGCTGCTCGAAAAGCACATAAGGCGTAAGTAGGTTCAGCGAGTCGGGAACCACGACTTGCACGCCGCCCGCTATTTCAAGAGTTCTGGTGCGCATTTACAAAAGCTCCTGCCCACGACCGCCGGCGGGTTTCTTTGGATGAATCAACTGCCAGTGCCTCTACTCGATCCCGAGCTTCTTGATTCGATAGCGCAGGGCGCGAAACGACATGCCGAGGACCTTGGCGGCAGCGGTCTTATTGTAACGGGTCTTTTCCAGCGCCTTCACGATGGCTTCGCGCTCGATATCTACGAGGTGATCTTCGAGCGCGGATGCGGTAGTCGAAGGTCCGTTGACGGGCGGATCGGCGGGCGCAGGCGCCGGTGTGGGCCGTAATTGAATGTCGCTCGCGCCGACTTCGCCGCCAGTGCTCAAGGTGATGGCACGTTCCAAAATGTTCTCGAGTTCTCGGACGTTGCCGGGAAACGCATAGGAAGTTAGCGCCGCCAGTGCGTCCTTACCGATCATTGGCGGGGCGATTTTCATACGCCGTCCCAGTCGCCGGAGTATCGACTCAGCTAATTCACGTACGTCTTCCAGCCGTTCTCGCAAGCAAGGCACTCGCAGCTCGATAACGTTCACTCGGTAAAAAAGATCTTCCCGAAACTTGCCTTCCGCGACTAACTGCGACAGGTTCTTGTGCGTCGCAGACAGCACCCGCACGTCGACGCCTACCTCGAGCTGTTCACCGACCGGTCGTACCGCCTTCTCTTGGATCACCCGCAGCAGCTTCACCTGCATGTGCAGCGGCAGATCGGCGATTTCGTCCAAGAACAGAGTGCCGCCCTCGGCGGACTGGATGAGCCCCTTCTTGTCGCTGACGGCCCCGGTAAAGCTGCCGCGCTTGTGGCCGAAGAGTTCGCTTTCCATGAGCTCGGTGGGGATGGCGCCGCAGTTCACCGGCACGAAAGGGCCCTCGCGGCGCGGTCCCGACTCATGGATCAGCTTCGCGACCAGCTCCTTTCCGGTTCCGGACTCACCCGATATGTGGACCGGGGCCTGGCTGCGCGCCACGCGGTTAATCATTTCGCGCAGCTTTTCAATGACCGCGGACGTTCCGAGCAGCTGTGGCCCGTACATGGCGGTGTCGGTGGCATGGTCTCCAGACATTTTGATGGCGGCGGACACTAACTTGCGCAATCCGGCCAGTTCCAGCGGCTTAGATACGAAATCGAAGGCCCCTAACTTGAGCGCCCGAACAGCCGTTTCCATATTGCCATGCGCGGTGATTACTGCCACAGGGACCGTGGGAGCGTACTGCTGCATCCATTCGACGAGTTCCAGACCGTCGCCGTCCGGCAACTGCATATCGGTCAGGCATAGATCGTAGCGTTCGGTCTTGAGCATGCGCTGTGCCGCACCGACCGTGCCGGCGGTTCGCGGCTCCAAATCCATACGCTGCAGCGTGATGGATAGCAATTCGCATAGATCCGGTTCGTCATCGACGACCAGTACGGCGGGCTTTGGCATGATCCTATTCTAGCGTCACTGGACCTCAGTCTGCGCTATTCCTCCCAGCGCTGCGGGTCGCTGAAGACGATCCTGAAGATGCTGCCGTCGCCGCCGCGCGGTTCGTAGAGCAGCACGGCCCGATTGAGTTGGCACAGTTCTCGGGCGATGAACAGCCCAAGCCCGGTGCCGCCCTTACGCCCGGTGAAAAACGGCTCAAAAATGCGATCGGCCGAGGTGGCTTCGATGCCAGGTCCACGGTCCGCGATTTCGAGATAGGGCCGGTTGCTGGGATTGAGCCGGCTCAAGCGAATCTCGAGGCTTATCCCGTCGCGGGCTTCACCGTACTTCATCGCGTTGTCGCAGAGGTTCCACACTACTTGGTGCAGGTGGCTCGGGTCGATGCGAACCTCGAGATTGCGGGCCTCTTCATGCACGGCGATGCGCGCCATGGGAACCTGCATGGTCTCGCAGAACTCGTCCAAAAAGTCCTCCAGCCAGTCTCCCAGCATGAGCCGCGTCGGCTTCGTGGCTTCGCGCCGCGACAGCTGCAGCACATTATTGATGATGGTGCTGACGCGCTCGGAGTTGTTGCGGATGATGTCGGTGAGGCGACGTTCGTCGGCGCCGATGGCCGGGCTTTCCGCGAGCAATTGACCGGCATGGCTCATGGCGCCGACGGGGTTGCGGATCTCATGCGCGATGCTGGCGGACAAGCGGCCGAGCGCCGCCAATTTGCTTTGCTGCACCCGCTCGGCCAGGAGGCTGGTGTCTTCGAGGAAAATCAGCGTGGGGCCGGGCTCGAGACCACCCAGGGGGGCGAAATGCGGCTGTATCAGGCGCGCGCCGTCGGCCGCCACGAAACTCGAGGGCGGCCCCTGATCCCGTTCGCTGTGCCGCCAAGTGCTCAACGAATAGAGTAGGCGGGGCGAGACCTCGCCGACGAGGGCGCCGGGCACGGCATGCTCATCGCCCAAAATCTCCGCCGCGGATTCATTGATGAGACGAATCTTATCGGCCGCGTCCACGACGAGCAGGCTTTCGCGCAAGTGCTGCACGATGTACTGCGACAACTCCGCGAGATTGGCGAGATCGAGGTCCTTTTGACGCACGAGGGCGTCGCTTTGTTGCATGCTGGTGGCGACGAAGCTCGCTGCCGCCGCAATCGTGAAGAGCACAATGCCAAGAAGGCCCGTCGTGGCGTACACGTTGATATCGATATGGCCGGTCAATTGCTGCCAAATCGTGTGCGCGAGGAGGGCAATGATGGTGACGGCCGCCAGGAACAAAGCGCTGCGCGGCGGCAACAGGAACGCGAGGCTTCCCACCGGGACGAGCAACAGGAGTCCCAATCCACCCGCCACACCGCCGCAGGCATGCACCAGCAACATCAAAACGACGATGTCGAGCGTCGCCTGCAGGATGGTTTGCAGGTAGGCTGACCCTAGGCGATTGCGCACCAAAATGACGCTGAAAAGTCCGAAGAACAGGTAAAACCCGGCAGCGGAGAAGAACAGCTGCGGCGAATCGACGGAGAGCCCGCGGCCGCCGCCCAGCGAATACAGGCTGACCAGTACCAGCGGTACCAGAACGCGGTATAGGTTCAAGATGCCCAGCACCCGCCAATCGAGTGCGAGCTTGGAGCCGTTATTGCGATCGAACTGAGGATTCAATGGTTTTTGGCCCAGAGCTCATTGATGGGGACGGCGGCCAGCTTGTCGCCGAACGGCAGGAAGTGATCGCCAAGGTACAGCAGTACGCCGCGCACGAATTTTCTGCCGGCGTCCTCAGCCAGCGATCGAAGACCGGCGAAGTCGGCCTGGCCCACCTTCGCTGCAGCTTTGATCTCGATTCCGGATACGGCGCCGCCGGCCAACTCCAATACCAGGTCGACCTCGCGTCCGGCCGCGGACCGGTAGTGATAGGGGGTCGCCGGCGTCTTGCTCCACGTGAGTTGCTTGCGCAGCTCTTGGACCACGAAGGTTTCGAGCAGGGATCCGATGTTGTTGGATTGCGACAATGGCCGCGGGTCCGTGTCGCCCCGCAAATGGGCCGCAAGACCTGTGTCGACCAGGTGGATCTTCGGCGATTTCACAAACCGCTTGCCGGTGTTGGTCGACCATGCCGGCAGCGGCTGCAAGATAAAAATCGCTTCCAGAAGGCTCAAATACCGCCGTAAGGTGGAGTTTGCGATTCCCGTGGAGCGAGACAGCTCCGACATGTTCATCAACGCGCTGGAGCGTGCCGCTATCAGCCCGAGCAGGCGCGGAAGATCCGTCAGGCCGTCAATAGTGGAGAGGTCCCTGATGTCGCGTTGAATCAAACTCGACAAGTAGCTTCTAAACCAAGCAGATCGGCGGTCGTGCGTTTCGCGTGTTAGGACTTCTGGGTAACCGCCGACGATGATGCGCCGACAGATGTCGATGCGATCGACGGTGGATTTGCGGGTCGGCCATTCGGCGCTCGAGAACAGCAGGTCGATGAACGTGGAGCGGCCACCCGCAATTTCGTCCTGCGACAAGGGCAATAGCGGCAGGATTTCCATCCGGCCGGCGAGCGATTCCGAGAGGCGGGGCAAAAGGAAAACGTTTGCCGAACCCGTCAGCAGGAAGCGCCCCGGCGACCGATTGCGGTCGACTTCTATTTTGATCGCGGGAAATAACTCCGGAGCGCGCTGGACTTCGTCGATTACGGTCATCTGTGGACTTGCGCGCAGCAAGGCAGACGGGTCGCCGCGCGCAACGGCCAGTACGGCCTCATCGTCCAGGGTCAAATAACGCGCATCGCGTCCTTCGGCAATTTTTTGGACGAGAGTGCTTTTGCCGGTTTGGCGGGCGCCGTTGAGCAGGACGACTCGCGTATCCTTGAGCGCCGCCTCGACCGCTGGCTCTATGTTTCGCCGGTACATGGCGATATTTTAGCCACGTCGTGGCGAATTTGCACGCCCCTCTGTTACCCTCTGTTACACCTTTAAGGTGGTTATTCTGTCCCAATGCCGCTTTGCGCTGCCCGCAAGCTTAATTCAGAATAGCGCGCCATAACGCGAACAGATCGGCACCCGAGGATATCTGATGAACCTGCACGAGTATCAGTCCAAGCAGCTTTTTGCCCAGTACGGCATCCCGGTGCCTGAGGGGCAGGTGGCTTCCTCGCCGGAGGATGCGGCGGCTGCCGCCCGGCAGTTGGGTGGTTCCTTGTGGGTGGTGAAAGCCCAGGTGCATGCGGGCGGCCGCGGCAAGGCGGGCGGCGTCAAAGTGGCCAAGGATCTCGATGCGCTGCGCGCAGCGGCCAAGGCCATGCTGGGCACCACCCTGGTGACTCACCAGACCGGTCCGGAAGGTTTGCCGGTCCACCAAGTCTACGTCGAACTCGGGTCGAAAATCGTGCGCGAGATTTACCTGAGCTTGGTGCTGAACCGCGAAGCGGGGCGCATCGCATTCGTCGCCTCCGCGGCGGGCGGCATGGACATCGAAGAAGTCGCGGAACGTACGCCGGAGAAGCTCATCCGCGTCAACATTCATCCGACCGCCGGGCTGCAGGACTTTCAATGCCGGCAGCTGGCGTTCGGCCTGGCGTTGACCGGCCCGCAGATCGGCCAATTCGGCAAGATCGCCCACGCGCTTTACAAACTGTATCTCGAGTGCGACGCGGCGTTGGTGGAGATCAATCCGCTCATCGTCACCGGCGACGGGAATCTGTTGGCGCTGGATGCCAAGATCAACATCGAGGATAACGCGCTGTTTCGGCAGAAGGATCTCGCGGCAATGCGAGATGCCTCGCAGGAAGATGCCATGGAGCGCAAGGCGGCCGAACATGAGCTCAACTATGTCTCGCTCGACGGCAATATTGCCTGCATGGTGAACGGCGCCGGCCTCGCCATGGCGACCATGGATCTCATTCAACTGCACGGCGGCGCCCCCGCGAATTTCCTGGACGTGGGCGGCGGTGCCACCAAGGAGAGGGTCTCGGAGGCGTTCAAACTGATCCTCTCGAATTCGAAGGTGACGGCCATTCTCATCAATATTTTCGGCGGCATCGTCCGCTGCGACATGATCGCGGAGGGCATCATCGCCGCCGTCAAAGAGGTGGGCGTGAGAATTCCCGTGATCGTGCGGCTGGAGGGCACGAATGCGCCCTTGGCACGCGAGATTCTGGCGGACAGCGGCCTTGCCATCACGGCGGCGCGGGATCTCACCGATGCGGCGACCAAAGCCGTCGCAATGGCTGGAGCGCATTCATGAGCATTCTGGTCAACAAGAACACCAGGGTCATTTGTCAGGGCTTCACCGGCAAGCAAGGCACCTTTCATTCGGAACAATGCATCGCCTATGGCACCAAGGTGGTAGGTGGCGTCACCCCCGGCCGCGGCCACCAGAAACACTTGGGTCTCCCAGTCTGGGACACTGCGAAGGAGGCGGTGGCCAAAACGGGCGCCACGGTGAGCATGATTTACGTGCCTGCGGCGTTCGCCGCCGATGCGATCCTCGAGGCCGCGGACGCGGGCTGCGAACTCATCGTCTGCATCACCGAAGGTATTCCGGTGAACGACATGGTGCGCGTCAAGACCACGCTCGCGAGCTACAAGACCCGGCTCATCGGGCCCAACTGCCCGGGCATCATCACCCCGGCGGAATGCAAGATCGGCATCATGCCGGGCTTCATCCACAGACAAGGCCGCGTCGGCATCGTGTCGCGGTCGGGAACCTTGACCTACGAAGCGGTGTTCCAGACCACCAACAATGGGCTGGGCCAAAGCACCTGCGTCGGCATCGGCGGGGATCCGGTCCGCGGCATGAATTTCATCGACGTGCTGGAGCTGTTCGAACAGGACCCGCAGACCGAGGGCATCGTGATGGTGGGCGAAATCGGCGGCAGCGACGAAGAGGCCGCGGCCGCTTACATTCGCAAGAACGTGAGCAAGCCCGTGGTGGCCTACATTGCCGGGGTTGCGGCCCCCCCGGGGAAGCGGATGGGGCATGCGGGCGCGATCGTCGCGGGGGGCAAGGGCACGGCGGCGGCTAAATTTGAGGCGCTCGAGGCGGCCGGTATCACCACCGTGCGATCTCCGGCGGAACTGGGGTCTGCCATCGCCAAGCGGTTGAAGAAGAGGGGCAGCATCAAGGCTACAATGAGGCCTCCGCAACGCCCCAAGGCGGCGGGTTCCAAGGCAGCAGGTTCCAGGGCAGCACCCAAGAAGGCCCCAAAAAAGGTCGTGAGGAAAGCCGTGAAAAAGATGCCATCAAGAAAAGCTGGGAAAGCGGCACCGCGCCGTCCAAAGTAGCGCATGGCCGCCACACGGCAGCTGCGTTGCGTCATGGCACAGCTCAATCTGGTCGTCGGCGACGTCGACGGCAATACCTCGCGCATCGTGGCGGCGACCGTCGCCGCGCGCGACCAACACCAAGCCGACGTCGTCCTGCTGCCCGAGCTCGCGGTGTCGGGGTACCCGCCCGAAGACCTGCTGTTCCATTCGGGCATGCGCACGCAGGTTGCGAAATCCCTGGAGCGACTCAAGAAGGAGGTTCGCGGCATCACCCTGATCGCAGGGTATCCGGAATATGACGGGACCCGGATTTTCAACTCGGCCATCGTGATCCGGGACGGCGAGGTGCTCGCGAACCATCGCAAGGCCTGCCTGCCCAACTATCGGGTGTTCGACGAAAAGCGCTATTTCACGCCGGGCACCGACCCCACGGTGCTCGACCTCAAGGGCGTCAAAGCCGCGGTACTCGTCTGCGAAGACGTCTGGGATCCGGCACCCGCGGCGCAGGCGCGCGCCGCCGGCGCAGAGGTGCTCTTGGTCATCAACGCCTCGCCGTACGAGGTCGACAAGCAAACTCAGCGCGAGCAGGACGTGGGGCGGTCGCGGGTGACCGAGAACGGCATTCCGATGGTGTTTGTGAATCTCTTGGGCGGCCAGGACGAACTTATGTTCGATGGCAATTCCTTCGTCATGGATGCTCGAGGGAAAGTCACGTCGCGGGCTCCCGCGTTCGCAGAAGGCCTGTATGTGGTGGACCTGGCCGTCGACGCCGCCGGCGTCGTCACCCCGGTGCCGGGCGACGTCGTGCCCTTGCAGGGCCAGGAAGAGAGCGTTTATGGCGCTTTGGTTCAGGGCACGCGCGACTACGTGGACAAGCACCGCTTTCCGGGGGTGGTACTCGGCCTGTCGGGCGGCATCGACTCGGCGCTGACGCTGTGCATCGCGGTCGACGCCTTGGGCGCGGAGCGCGTGCAGTCGGTGGCGATGCCGTCGCGCTACACCTCGCAGATGAGCCGGGACGACGCCGCCCTGCAGGCGTCCTGGCTCAAGGTCAAGCACAGCGAGATCTCCATCGAGGGGATGTTCGAGGCGACCCTGGCGGCTCTGAAGAACGAATTTGCCGGCCGGCCGCCGGACACGGCGGAGGAAAATATCCAATCGCGCTGCCGCGGCGTGCTGCTGATGGGCATCTCGAACAAGACCGGGCGCATGCTGCTCACCACCGGCAACAAGAGCGAGATGGCGGTGGGATACGCCACCCTGTACGGCGACATGGCGGGCGGCTTCGCACCCATCAAGGACTGCAGCAAAATGCTGGTGTACCGGCTTGCCGCTTGGCGGAATGCAAAGTCGCCGGTCATCCCGCCGCGCGTCATCGAGCGCGCGCCGTCGGCGGAGCTGCGGCATGATCAGAAAGACACCGACAGCCTGCCGCCCTACGAAATATTGGACCCCATTCTCGAGGCCTTCATCGAAGAGGATCTATCGGTGGATCAGATCACCGCGCGGGGATTCGACCGCAAGACCGTCGGCCGGATCCTGGATCTCGTCAAGCGCAACGAATACAAGCGGCGTCAGGCGCCGCCCGGCGTGCGGGTGAGCGGCCGCGCTTTCGGCCGCGACTGGCGGTATCCGATCACCAGCGGGTACAAATCGCACTGAGTGCCGGCTACAAGTACCGCCGCCACCACGATTTCTTGGAATCGATATCCTTGGTGTTGCCCGGGTAATTGGCGGCATATACCTTCTCCGCGTTGGCCGCCAGATCCGTCATCTTGAGCTGCCGGTAGGCGTCCACCAAGACCTTCATGGAGCCGCGCACCGCGGGTGCGCCGTCGTAATTTTCGACGCAGAACTTGGCGCGGTTGATGGCGCCCACGTAGGCGCCGCGGCGCATGTAGTACAGCGCAACGTGGAGCTCGAAATCGGCCAGGCGGTTGCGCAGGAAAATCATGCGCTGGCGGGCATCGCCGACGTAGGGGCTGTGCGGATATTTCTTGATGAGTTCTTCGAACGATTCGAAGGACTTGCGCGCGTTGACGGGCGGCCGCTGCGACAGGTCGACGTTGAAATAACGCTCCAACCAATTCGCCTGACGCTCGAAATACACCAGACCTTTCATGTAGTAGGCGTAATCGACCCGGGGATTGGTCGGATTTTCGCGCATGAAGGTATCGGCCGCGTCGACCGCAGGATCGGTTTGACGGCTCTTGTAATACACGTAGATCAGGTCGAGCTGGGCCTGGCGCGCCGGCTCGCTGAACGGAAACCGCGACTGCAAGGCTTCGAGCTGTTTGATGGCTTCGCCATAGCTCGAGTTCTTCATGGCCTTTTGGGCCCGCGCATAGATCACTTCGGGACCGGACTTGGCGTCGTCTCCCCGATGGCTGCGGCAGCCGGTGGCAAGTATCGCGATTCCGAAGGTGAGCAGCAGGATGCGGCCGGGCTTGACAAGATCACGCAGTCTCAAAGGCGATTCCTTACAATGGGGTCCCAAACGAGCGCGGCAGTATACCCGATGGCCCGCCGCTAGCTTCGAGTACCCCATGACTGCAGAGTTCCACGTAATCGACCTCAAAATCCCCGAGGACCTCGCGGGCCAGCGCCTGGACGTCGCCCTGGCGCGGCTGCTGCCCGACCACTCACGGACACGCATTCGAGGCTGGATCGACGCCGGACAGGTGCTGGTGGGCCGGCTGCCTTGCAAGCCCAAGGATGTGGTGGAGGCCGGGTCGCAGGTCAATGTCCGCATGACCGTGGAGGAGCCCCACCCGGGCATCCTCGCCGAAAACATTCCGCTCACCCTCGTTTACCAGGATCGCGACGTGTGGGTGGTGGACAAGCCCGTGGGGCTCGTGGTGCATCCCGGAGCGGGGAACCGCTCCCACACGCTGCAGAACGCGTTGCTCGGGATGGACCCGTCGCTCGAGTCGATCCCGCGGGCCGGAATCATCCACCGCCTCGACAAGGACACCAGCGGCCTCTTGGTGGTGGCGCGCACGCCGGAGGCGCACACCTCCCTGACGCGGCAGCTCATGGCGCGCACGGTGGCGCGCGATTATCTCGCCGTGTGCGTGGGCGTCATGACCGGCGGCGGGACCGTGGATCAGCCCATCGGCCGCCACCGCACCGACCGGTTGCGCATGACGATTCGCCAGGACGGCAGACCGGCCGTGACCCATTACCGGATCCTGGAGCGATTCCGCGGCCACACCTATTTGAGCGTGAAGCTGGAAACGGGCCGGACGCATCAAATTCGGCTGCATCTATCGCATCTCAAGTATCCCATCGCCGGCGACCAGATCTATGGTGGGCGCTTCGCGCAGCCCAAGGGCGCCACCCAACGGTTGCTGGCTACACTGCGAGCCTTCAAGCGCCAGGCGCTGCACGCCGCGAGTTTGGCGTTCGATCACCCGCGGACGGGAAAGCGCTTGAGTCTGCAAAGCCCGGTACCGGCGGATTTCGCGGAATTGCTGGCGGCGCTGCGTGAGGATGCGCGCGAGGCGGAAGTCACCGCCGCGCGCGGCCGATGAGCCGGGGTAGTCAATGCTGGGGTGAAAGTCGATGTATAGCGAAGTTATGGACTATATCGAAAAGACATAAACTCGCTGGCTACCGTGAATCCCCCTATCGCCGTGAACACCCTACCTGAAAGAAACGCCCAGTTGGCATGGCTCACCCCCGACTGGCCTTCGCCCGACACGGTGCGAGCCCTGTCGACGCTGCGTACCGGCGGCGCGAGCGGTCCTCCCTACGCATCGCTCAATCTGGGCGGCCACGTCGGCGACGACGCGACGGTCGTGGAGGGGAATCGCCGCGCGCTGCGGGATGCGGTGAGGCTTCCGGCAGAGCCTGTCTGGTTGGAGCAGGTACACGGAGCCTGCGTCAGGGATCTTGATTCCCAGGGGCCGTCCGGCCCGGCCGATGCAGCAGTTACACGGCAATCCGGCAAGGTCTGCGCCATCCTCACCGCCGACTGCCTGCCCGTGTTGTTGGCCGGCGAGCACGGCGATCGGGTGGGGGCGGCACACGCGGGCTGGCGGGGACTCGCAGCGGGCGTGATCGAAGCGACGGTGGCAGCGCTCGGGGGCCCACCAAGACAGCTATTGGCATGGCTGGGCCCCGCCATCGGGCCGCGGCACTTCGAGGTCGGAGCGGAGGTGCGCGAAGAGTTTCTGCGCCGCGCCGGGGCCGGCGACGCCGCTGCCGATGAAGCGGCTTTCGTGCCGAATGCGCGCGGGCGCTATATGGCCGACCTGTACGCATTGACGCGCCGGCGGCTGCGGAGTCTCGGGGTGGAGCGCATCTACGGCGGCGGGGAGTGTACTTACACGGATGATGCTAGGTACTTCTCACATCGCCGCGAGGGCAGAACCGGGCGGCAGGCGACGCTCATTTGGCTGGAGACGCTTCCGCACCGTTGAATTGCCTGCCGCCATCCCCACCTAGTGAACATCTTGAAACTGGCTTTCCAAGGGTAGAACTATGCGGATGGACAAGCTGACGACCAAATTCCAGGCGGCTCTGGCCGATGCCCAGTCGCTCGCCGTCGGCCGCGACAATCAATTCATCGAGCCGGTGCACTTGATGGCGGCTCTCTTGGATCAGCAGGGCGGCACCGCCCGCCCTTTATTGGAGAAGGCGGGCGCCAACGTGGCCAAGCTGCGCTCGGAACTGGCCGCTGCCTTGGAGCGTTTGCCGAAGGTCGAGGGCTCTGCCGGCGACGTGGGCTTAAGCGGCGACCTCAACAAGCTCTTGAACCTTACCGACAAGCTGGCGCAGAAGCGCAGCGATCAATTCATCTCGAGCGAATTGTTCGTGCTCGCAGCCTGCGAGGACCGCGGTGAACTGGGCCGCATACTCAAGTCCTGCGGCGTGGCGCGCGAGTCGCTCGAGAAAGCCATCGAGGAAGTGCGCGGCGGCTCCAAGGTGGACGACGCCGGCGCCGAGGAGAATCGTCAGGCCCTCGAGAAATACAGCATCGATCTGACCGAACGCGCGAGCCAGGGCAAGCTCGACCCGGTCATCGGCCGCGATGATGAAATCCGCCGCACCATTCAAGTTCTGCAACGGCGCACCAAGAACAATCCGGTGCTCATCGGCGAACCAGGTGTGGGCAAGACCGCCATCGTCGAGGGACTGGCGCAACGCATCATCAACGGCGAAGTGCCTGAAGGGTTGCGCAACAAGAGAATCCTCGCACTCGACATGGGCGCGCTGATCGCGGGAGCCAAGTTTCGCGGCGAATTCGAGGAGCGCCTGAAGGCCGTGCTCACCGATTTGTCGAAGCAGGAAGGCCAGATCATTCTCTTCATCGACGAACTGCACACCATGGTGGGCGCCGGCAAGGCCGAGGGCGCCATGGATGCGGGCAACATGCTGAAGCCCGCCTTGGCGCGCGGCGAATTGCACTGCGTTGGAGCGACCACGCTCGACGAGTATCGAAAGTACATCGAGAAGGATGCGGCGCTGGAGCGGCGCTTCCAAAAAGTGCTGGTGGACGAGCCCACCGTCGAGGACACCATCGCCATCCTGCGCGGTTTGAAACAACGCTACGAAGTGCATCATGGCGTGCAGATCACGGATCCCGCCATCGTGGCGGCGGCGACCCTTTCGCATCGCTACATCAGCGACCGGCAGCTGCCCGACAAGGCCATCGACCTCATCGACGAGGCCGGGTCGCTGATCCGGATGGAGATCGATTCGAAGCCCGAGGCGCTCGACAAGCTCGATCGCCGCATCATCCAGCTCAAGATCGAGCGCGAGGCGCTCAAGAAGGAGGCCGACGAGGCCTCCCGCAAGCGCTTGAGCACGCTGGAAGACGCGTTGAAGGCGCTGGAGAAGGAGTATTCGGATCTCGAGGAAGTCTGGAAGGCCGAGAAGGCGACGGTGCAAGGCGCGGCGCACATTCAGGAGGAACTCGAGCGGGCCCGTCAGGATCTCGAAACTGCGCGGCGCGCGCAGGATTTGGGCCGCATGTCCCAATTGCAATACGGCAGCATACCGGCGCTCGAGCGGCAGCTGGCGGCAGCGTTGGAAGTCGAAAAGAAGCCCAATCAGCTGATGCGGAACTCCGTAACCGATGTCGAAATCGCAGAGATCGTATCGAAGTGGACCGGCATTCCGGTGTCCCGCATGCTCGAAGGCGAGCGCGATAAGCTGCTGCGGATGGAGGAGGTCATCGACAAGCGGGTGGTCGGGCAGACGGAAGCGGTCAAAGCCGTGGCCGATGCCATTCGCCGCTCGCGCGCCGGTTTGTCCGACCCGAATCGGCCCAGCGGCTCGTTCATGTTCTTGGGCCCCACGGGCGTAGGTAAGACCGAGCTCTGCAAAGCCCTGGCCGATTTCATGTTCGATACGGAAGAGGCCATGGTGCGTATCGACATGTCGGAATTCATGGAAAAACACTCGGTCGCGCGCCTGATCGGCGCCCCGCCGGGGTATGTGGGCTATGAAGAGGGCGGCTATCTCACCGAAGCGGTGCGCCGGCGGCCCTACGCGGTCATCCTGCTCGACGAGATCGAGAAAGCGCATCCCGACGTGTTCAACGTGCTCCTGCAGGTCTTGGACGATGGGCGGCTCACCGACGGGCAGGGCCGCACCGTCGATTTTCGCAATGCCGTGATCATCATGACGTCGAACTTGGGCAGTCACGTGATTCAGGAACTCGGGATCGATGCCGACTACGCGCGCATGAAGGCCGGCGTGATGCAGGTGGTGACGCAGCATTTCCGTCCGGAGTTCATCAACCGGGTCGACGACATCGTGGTGTTTCATTCCCTCGGCCGCGAGCAGATTCGTTCCATCGTGGACATTCAATTGGGACGCTTGCGCCAGCGGCTCGCGGAGCGCGACATTCAGCTATTCCTCGACGATGATGCGCGCGACAAGATCGGTGAGGCCGGATTCGACACCGTGTACGGCGCCCGGCCGTTGAAGCGCGCCATCCAATCGCAAATCGAGAATCCTCTCGCGCAGCAGATACTGCGCGGAGACTTCATCGCCGGCGATCGTGTGGTGGCGAAGCTGAAACGCGATGCGCTGGTCTTCGAGAAGGAACGCCTGCACTGACTGAAGTCGGCGGTGGATGGCGCCGCAGGGCCGATCGCATCGGCCGGCGGCGCGCGGCCCGCGGCTTCGATATACTGGTTACGCTCAAGAATAAGAGGGATTTCATGCCTTTCTACGAGTATGAGTGCAAGAGCTGCGGCCATACGTTGGAGGCCATGCAGAAGGTCAACGATTCGCCCCTGAGGAAGTGTCCGGACTGCGGTAAATCGCAGCTGACGCGCCTGATGTCGGCACCGGTGTTTCGCCTGAAGGGCGGCGGCTGGTACGAGACGGACTTCAAGGGCGACCAAGACAACAAGAAAAACCTGGCGGATCGGCCGGAGGCCGAGGCCGCGAAAGACGATAAGAAACCCGCGGCCGACGCCAAATCCACCGAGGCTAAGGGCCAGGATGCTCCCGGCAAGGCGGACGCCAAGGATGCGGCGAAGCCCGCGGAAAAGGCGGCCGATAAACCGGCGGAGAAGGCCGCGCCCACGGAATCGGCGAAAAAGCCGGCCGGCAAGGGAATTTCCCGTCGGGGCGGGGCGTCCGCGCCGGCGAGATCAAGTCCCAAGAAAGCGCTGAAAAAGCCTGCAGCGAAGGCACGAAAGCGGGGGTAGGCGGGGCCTGCCGCCCCCGCGACAGATTTCGAGGACTGGAGCCCCCCGGTCAGGGCGGGCGAGGCGGCGGGGCCTTGCTCACGGGGATCCTAAGCCTTAGCATCGCGCGCTTCCCTTTCGGCGGTTCATTAGCTTATGCGCACTCACTATTGCGGTCAGGTCGGCGAGTCGTTGATCGGTCAGGTGGTCACCGTGGCCGGCTGGGCCCAGCGGCGGCGCGACCATGGCGGCGTCATCTTCGTCGACCTTCGCGATCGCGAAGGATTGCTGCAAATCGTATTCGATCCGGATCGGGCGGCCGTTTTCGCGATGGCGGAGCGGGTCCGCAACGAATACGTTCTCAAGGTTACGGGTCTGGTGCGCGTCCGTCCGGGCGGGACGGCCAACGTCAATCTGAAATCGGGCCAGGTCGAGCTGTTGTGCCATGAACTGGAGATTTTGAATCGCTCCGACCCGCTGCCTTTTCAGCTGGATGAGCATGTCAGCGAAGAGGTCCGCCTGCGCTTTCGATACATCGACCTGCGGCGCGAGGAGATGCGCGACCGCTTGCTGCTGCGTCATCGCATCACGCGCGCCATGCGTCACTACCTGGACGACGCCGGATTCGTCGATATCGAGACGCCGATGCTCTCGAAGGCGACGCCCGAGGGTGCGCGCGATTACCTGGTGCCGAGCCGCACTCACGCGGGGAAATTCTTCGCGCTGCCGCAATCGCCGCAGATCTACAAGCAGCTGTTGATGATCGCGGGCTTCGATCGCTACTACCAGATCGTGCGGTGTTTCCGTGACGAAGATCTGCGGGCCGACCGGCAGCCCGAGTTCACGCAGCTCGATATCGAGACGTCGTTCCTCGATCAAAAGGACATCCAGGTCTTGATGGAAGGCCTGGTGCGGCACCTGTTCAAGCAGGTGCTGAACGTCGACCTGCCGAATCCGTTGCCGACGATGACCTATGCGGAGGCGATGCGGCGCTTCGGCTCCGACAAGCCCGATCTGCGCGTGCCCCTCGAATTGGTGGACGTGGCCGATCTGGTGAAGGGCTGCGACTTCAAGGTGTTTGCGGGACCCGCGGCGGATCCGCGCGGGCGTGTGACGGCCTTGTGCGTGCCGCAGGGCGGCAAGCTGTCGCGCAAGGAAATCGACGACTACACCGCCTACGTAGCCCGCTACGGCGCGAAGGGCCTGGCCTACGTCAAGGTCAACGAGATCGCCAAGGGCCGCGACGGCTTGCAGTCGCCCATCTTGAAATTCCTGAACGATGCGGCCGTCGCCGGCATTCTCGAGCGCACGTCGGCGCGCGACGGCGATCTGATTTTCTTCGGTGCCGATTCGGGCAAGGTGGTGAGCGACGCCTTGGGTGCGCTGCGCCTGAAGGTGGGGCATGACCTCAAGCTCGTCGCGTCCGGATGGCGGCCCTTGTGGGTGGTGGAGTTCCCCATGTTCGAATACGACCCGGAGGCGAAGCGCTGGGCGGCCATGCATCATCCGTTCACCAGTCCGGTGAATTTGGATTATGCCGCCCTGTCGGCGAGTCCGGGAGAGGCGCTGGCGAAGGCCTATGATCTGGTCCTCAACGGTTCCGAGATCGGCGGCGGATCGGTGCGTATTCACACCCCGGAACTGCAGTCGGTGGTGTTCGATTTGCTGGGGATTTCACCCGAAGAGGCCCGGACGAAGTTCGGCTTTTTGTTGGATGCGCTCAAATATGGCGCGCCGCCCCACGGCGGGATCGCCTTCGGTCTCGACCGGCTGTCGATGTTGATGGCGGGAGCGGAGAGCATTCGCGACGTCATTGCGTTCCCGAAGACGCAGACGGCGGCGGATCTGCTGATGGATGCACCCACCGAGGTGAGCGAGGCACAGCTCAAGGAGCTGCACATCCGGGTCCGCGCACCGATCAAGGTCGAGTAGCCGTTGGGGCCGCTCGAGCCGCCCGAACCGGTCGAACCCCCGGAGCGTGCGCGGTCACCCTTTAGACGCCCGGAATCCGTGTTGATCGTGATCTACACGGCGGCCGGCGAGTTTCTGCTGTTGGAACGCCGCCGGCCGCCGGGATTCTGGCAATCCGTCACGGGCAGTCTGGAGTGGGGCGAGATGGCCGACGATGCGGCGCGCCGCGAGGTCGTCGAAGAAACCGGGATCACACAGGGGTTCCTGCGCAATCTGCAGTGGACGCAGGTGTACAAGATCCTGCCGTCGTTCGGCAAGACGTACGCACCCGGCATCACGACCAATCTGGAGCATGCCTTTGCATTGAAGCTTCCGGGGCGGGTGCCGGTCGCCTTGAGCGTGAAGGAACACGTGCAATATCGCTGGGCGTCGGCCGCCGAGGCCGTCGCCACGGTGACCTCCAGCTCCAACCTCGCCGTCATTCAGCAGTTGCGGCACTGATAGGGAATAGCTGCCATGCGGACGGTCGTGGTCTATGTGCACGGGCTGTGGCTTCGGGGCGGGGAGTCATTTCTGCTGCGCCGCCGCTTGTGCACGGCGCTCCAGGCGGAAAGCTGCGTATTCCCCTATGCGTCCGTCGGGGCAGGGGTCATGGGCGCCGCCGCGGCGCTGGGAAGGTACCTCGAGTCCATCGAGACTGACACGCTGCACCTGGTCGCTCACAGCATGGGCGGGTTGGTGATTCTCAAGCTGTTCGAACTGGGCCTCGTGCCGCAAGGGCTGCCGCCGGGGCGGATCGTGCTGATGGGCTCGCCGGTGAGGGGCAGCCGCTCGGCAGAGCGGCTTTCACGGCTGCCCTTCGGGCGTGCGCTGCTGGGGCTGGCGGCGTCGGACCTGCTGCCGGCGCCCGTCGAGCCTCGTTGGCAGGGTGGCCGCGATCTCGGGGTCATCGCCGGCGACCTGCCGGTGGGCCTGGGAAGGCTGCTGGGACGCATGGCGGGGCCCAACGACGGCACGGTGTGGCTCGACGAGACTGACCTGCCCGGTGCTGCCGAGCAGCTTCGGGTGCGTGTGAGCCATAGCGGCATGGGGTTGTCGGCTGAGGTGGCGAGACAGGCGGCGGCGTTCTTGAGAGATGGTCGGTTTGAGCCTCGACCCGTCTCGCGCTGACGGCGGCAGATCGAGGCGTCATGCTCGGCTGCACTTTCTCCTGGAAGACGGCCGTTTGACTGCTTGACCGGAGTTTGGAGGAGAGGCGATATATACAGAGATCGGCCACTGCTCCAGGGTGTCCGGGTCGAGGAGGGATTTCGGTCGACGGGAGCCGAGCCGGCCGATGCCCGGGCGTCCCAAAAAAATCCTTCCTGAACAGCTTCGCGCGACAGCTCGTCAGCTACCGTGGTCCAGTGTTTTCAGTCGATACAGCTGCTGCAAGGCCTCGCGCGGGCTCAACGCATCGGGGTCCAATGCGCGCAGCGCTTCCAGCGCCGGGGACTCCGCGGGTGGAGTTTCAGTCCGGGGCGCAACGAACAACGGGAGCTCGGTCTGTGGCGACGCGGAGCTTCGCAGCGCGTCGCGCTCGCGTTCCAGTTCGGTGAGATAGCGGCGCGCCTGAGCGGTGACGGATTTAGGTATGCCGGCAAGCGCCGCCACCTGCAGTCCATAGCTTTGATTGGCGGGTCCCTCCTTCACACTATGCAGGAACACGAGCTTGTCGCCGTGTTCGACCGCCTCCACGTGCACGTTGACCACGCCGGGCGCCTCTAGGCTAAGGCTCGTGAGTTCGAAATAATGCGTGGCAAACAGCGTGAACGCGCGGATCCTGGCGGCGATGAATGCGGCGCAGGCCCATGCCAACGACAACCCATCGAAGGTGCTGGTGCCGCGGCCCACTTCGTCCATCAACACCAGACTCTTGTCCGTGGCGTTGTTGAGGATATTGGCGGTCTCGGTCATCTCGAGCATGAACGTCGAGCGCCCGCCGGCGAGATCGTCGGAGGCGCCGATCCGCGTGAAGATGCGATCGAGCGGCCCCAGCACCGCGCGCTTCGCGGGTACGAAGCAACCGACGTGCGCGAGGATGGCGATCAAGGCCGTCTGGCGCATGTAAGTGCTCTTGCCGCCCATGTTGGGGCCGGTGATGATGAGCATGCGCCGCGCCTCATCGAAGCGCAGATCGTTGGGAATGAAGGGCTCGCGGCCGGCGCGCTCGACCACGGGATGCCGGCCCTGGCTGATGAACAGCATGGGGTGCTCCACCAATTCCGGCCGCACGCAGTCGAGCGTCGCGGCGCGTTCCGCAAAGCAGGTGAGCACGTCCACCTGCGCAATGGCCGCGGTGGTTTGTTGCAACGCCGGGAGCCGTCCGGTCAAGGTCGTGAGCAGCGCATCGTACAGCTCCTTCTCGCGTGCCAGGGCGCGGTCGCGGGCGCCCAAGACCTTGTCCTCGAACGACTTGAGCTCGGGCGTGATGAATCGCTCGGCGGATTTCACGGTCTGGCGCCGCAGGTAGTCCGCGGGAACCCGATCGGCCTGGCTGCGGTTCACCTCGATGAAGAAGCCCTGAACGCGGTTGAATCCCAGCTTGAGGCTGGACAGCCCGGTCCGCTCGCGCTCGCGCCGCTCGAGTTCCAGCAGGAATTGCTCGGTGTTGCCGCCGAGCAGCCGCAGTTCGTCCAGCTCCGCGTCGTATCCTGGCGCGATCACACCACCGTCCCGCAGATAGTGCGGCGGGGCTTCGACGACCGCGCGCTCGAGCACCGCGTGCTCCTCGCGGTGATCGCTCAATTCGCTCAAGAGTTGCTGCAGCAGAGGCGAGGGGGAAGATTCCAGCATGGCGTGCAGGGAGCGGTGGACGCCCGGCAGTGCGCCGAGTGCGGTGCGCAGTTGCGTGAGGTCGCGCGGCCGCGCGGAACGTAGCGCGACCCGAGCCAGTATCCGCTCCAGGTCGCCGATCGATCGCAAGAGCTCCGACAATGCGACGTGACGGGCGCCCTCCATGAGCGTCGCGACCGCGTGATACCGTAGCTTGAGCGCGTCGTGATCGCGCAGCGGCCGATGCAGCCAGCGGCGCAGCAGCCGCCCGCCCATGGCGGTGGCCGTATGATCGAACACACCGGCGAGCGTGAGTTCCGGTCTGCCGGCCAGGCTTTCGTCGAGTTCCAGATTGCGCCGGGTTGCCGGATCCATGATGAGCGCGGCATCGCGTTCTTCGGTGGTGATGGACAGCAGGTGCGGCAATGCCGCCTTTTGCGTCTCGCGAACGTAGGCCAGCAGCGCGCCGGCGGCGGCGATGGCGAGCGGCTTGTCGGCGCAGCCAAAGCCGGCCAAATCGCGCGTGTGAAATTGTTCGGTCAGCGCGCGCGACGAGGATTCGGTATCGAAATGCCAGGGCGGTCGCGAGCGCCAGGGTCGATCCTGGTTGCCGCTCCCACCTGACCCGCCGGTCAAGGCCGGCAGGGCGCCATCGGGAGCCAGGAGTTCCGCAGGCCGCAGCCGCTCGATTTCCGCCTCGAGCGCCGCCAATCCACCGAGTTCCATGACGCTGAAGCGGCCGGCCGACAAGTCGAGCCA
>Ga0307516_10002024_pt1 | contig 27654 bp, 40 predicted proteins | sample 19_EM_MG_FD_203310 | JGI IMG/M metagenome (GOLD analysis project Ga0307516, IMG submission 203310) | Populus trichocarpa ectomycorrhiza microbial communities from riparian zone in the Pacific Northwest, United States - 19_EM | ecosystem: Host-associated > Plants > Roots > Unclassified | place...
TTGCAGGTGCCGTCGGACGACAGTTAAACCGTTTTTCTCCCCCCCCCCCCCCCCCACCTGTCTTCGTGCAGAAATCGACGGTTGCTGACCGCGTGCGTGAAAAGCCGATGGAACTCTCGGGTCGATCCCCCAAGCTGTCGGCGGCCCGTTCGATAAGGACGGCGTCATCGGCTCCCAGTTCAATGCCGCCAAGGGGGGCATCGCTGGCACCGTCGAGAAGGCGGTCGACGGCCCGAGTCAGCAAGCGAAGGGAGAAAAGAAGTAGTCGTATGGGTTCTGGAAGCCGGAAGTCGTACATGTTGCGATGAATGGTTGTATGGAATGGTATTGGGATGATAATTCAAACTGGCTATCCGCACAGTGCTTGTGTTACGTATTCCGTGTAGTGGATCATGACCGATCGTAATTTAGGTCTCTGCGAATCATTGGTGTCTACGGTCCTCTACTCTGAGACAAGCTGGACGGTTGCGACCTGGTGACGCCATAATATTTCTTTCCTGTCCGTGATAACTACTCTGCATGCCTACTATATGGCATGAGAGAGCCTGTCAAACGTGTGCGCCGCATGCTGCTGGCGTATTCCCGATTGTGGCTCCGACGAGAAGGGTGATTCTGGAACAGGCCAGGGCGGCTTCTCTGCCCGACCACCAACGCATTTCCCCTGCACAGCTGATGCGGGAATCCGCACACCTTATCACGAAGCGCCTAGATACATGCGTCCACCCTCGGCATGTTCCCAAACGCAATCGAACGAAATCTGATGATCCGCCGGGAGGCGACGATGCCGGAATCCGACGCCCGGCTCGAAATGGGCAGTCGGTCCCACAGGAATGCCCTCGCATAGCCAGCACTGTGTCTGCATGCCGCACTCTCGCCTGCACGCGCCGACATCTGCTCCCACGGTTCCAGAGCGCAACGGCTGCATTCGATTCGCTCGGATGGCTGTGCCGGAAATTCGGCGGTGTGGGTGTGTCGCCACCGTGAATTCGCCCCACCCAGGCTCGCGAATCGCTCCCACCGAGCTGTCGGCGAAGTCGCGTCTCGCAAACGGCCGGTGCTCGCGGTCGCCTTTGGTCGCGGCGGAGCGGAAGCCAAGCGCCTGGGAAGACGAAGCCCTCACGCCGCCGCCGCGCAGAAGACGAGCTCGCATTTCCGCACCCCGCGTCCGCCTTCCTCTGCGCACCGATGTTTTCCCGGTCGCACAGCAGACACGCAGAGGGCCATCGACGAAGCGGCAGGTGTCTTCCCCCGCATCCGGCGAGACCGGTCTCTGCCCCTCCTTTAAAACTTCTGTCCGTGCGGTTCGCGCCTTGCTGGGCAGTTCCCCCGTGCCCGAGGTGCAGAGATGTGCTGATTGTCTTCGCGGCCACCATGGAAGACCCAGCTGGACACATGTGATCGCCGCCCCGGTTCGCATTGGGCATCTCGATGGAAGACTGCCTTGCCTTCCTGCTGATACTGTCTCCAGGTCCCGATAAATGCCTCTTCCACTTCCCCCTCCTCCCTCGTCCCGTCCGTGCGCACATTGCACATTGCACCGCCCCCACCCAGCAGCCTTGCCTGCTCTCCGATCCCGCACACGCAATGTCGAACCGCCAGACGACGAACCCAGCAGTACCTCCAGCAGTCTCGCCGAAGAGAAATCTCCCGATCTGCGCAAACACACCGGCCGCCTGCCTCCGTGCAAACCGCCATCTGGAACTCACCTCTCCGCGAGTCCAGTAGAAGGATATTGCGGGATCGAGTTGGGGTTGGGTTTTGGGGTATAACTGTGGCGACAACAATCGATCCCGAACCCGAAGAGTTTGGGCTACAACCCGAACTACTGGGGATCGCTAGCGGGCTGGGGATGTCTTTGCTAGGAATAGTAAATATCTATGCTCCTCTATGTAAGGCAGATGGGGAACAGCGCTGACGTGGTGAGGCCAGGGATTTCACGCTGGTGGGGCGTTGAAATCTGGATTTTTCGCGATCTCTTCACCAACTCCACGATGGGCAACACCAACGGCGATACGGGCCCTTCGACTGAACTCTGGTCCATCAAGTACATGGAGCAGTGGGCGATACCGATAGGGATGCTGCCGAGCAAGTCGCTCAGCCTCGAGATTATCCTCCTTACATATGCGACCAGTGGATAAAGTACCAGCCCACAGCCACGATATATACCTGACAACCCACCACAGATGATCGCCGTCGAACGGTGCTGAGTGCGGGCATGATATGAGTTGCGGAGAAATTTTCACTAAATTTTTTTAGTCTTGTATTGGTAGCGCCACATCTCCCATCCCCAACCCCGAATCCGCAAAACCTCGTTTTCTGTTCGACACTGGAAATCCCACTATCTAGTATCACCCCAACTACGTCCCCAACTAACTAAACCGCAAAATCCCTCTACCTACATAGTCGACCCACACGTGCACACCGAGTTTCCGGCCAACATGGTACGGGTATCGCGGACGCTTAGATACATGCCCCCATCGCCAGACTTGCGGAACCCACGCGCTAGATACATACTTAGCAGACGGGCGGAGAAGTCCGTACCTACATACGTAACGGGAGTGGCAGAGGTAGACAGCCAGAAAACGGTGGGCTGGCACCTGCTCAGTGCTCATTGGTATCTATGTATGTATTCTACATATGTACATACATATGTACATTCTACGTGGATCGCGAGCTAGATATTCAGCCGTCGATCTGGCGAGCTATTTATAGGCGGAGCTCACGTGGCAGTTATGACGCAACTAGTTAGTCATAGTCAACCACTTTAGCACTGCCCTGTTCTCTCACTGCATCGGGGCCCTTCCCTTTCTGCGCGGAGTCGAAGCCGAAAGTCGGAATAGTGTCTCGCCGCCCACTGTCCTCGCATCGGTGCTTGCAGAGCACCACCGGTCCCCGGCGCGCTGACCAAGCCGGTTCGTTTCGCCGCGGATCACGAGACCATTCCGGAAACGGAAGGCGCGCCGTTTCCCCCCGCAGATAGAGTGCAGTATTCCGCCCGCTCCGCATATCCCCCCCACGCGGCGGCGAAGCGGTCGAGTCTTCGCGAGCAGGAGATGCGGAGCGGAAGCTGCGGCGGTTCACGATATGCGGTGCTCCGACGCCGATAGCGACACGACATCGGACACCAACCACCAGCTCGATGTATGCAGCCAGGTGGCGAGGCGCGACGGGAGGGGGAGAGAGAGAGCCGTCAAGCCGGAGACGTGCAGCGCCGTCCGCACGAGCCGGTGTTGTCGTCTGGAATGCGAACGCCCAGTCCGGATGCGGTTGGGGGGCGCGGGAGTGGGATGGACAGGAGGAGGCGGAGGCACGCAACGCGGGAATGCGGCTATCTACACTTCCCGCCGCTATCCGTCGGAGGGACGGGACCAGACTTGGTGGGCGGCAGGGGAGAACGGTGAGACCGGCGATGGTTGCGGCGGTGGCGATGCGCTTCGGTCTGCCAATCGGGATGCGACGAGGGCAATCGAATGCCGATGCATCCGGAACTGGCGGATGCAGCACGGTCCTCTCGAGGGGGCGACGGGCTGTCTCCTGGCCCGTCATGCCGAGTTCTCCGCCGTCTGCAGAATGCCGGTGCGAAGGGCGTGGAAGACGCGACGACATCGACTCCCCGGCCACCAGGACGGAGCGCTCTCCTCCCCCGCCGGACGGCCACATATCTACGCACTCTACACATCCACGCACCGTTGCGGGCAATCTTATTTTTAGAAACGGAAAGAAAAGAACGAAGGCGAGCAGGGGAGCTTCTTCCGGCTTTGCTTCTGCGCCGGGCCAGTTCGCGATTCATCGGACGGACTGCGGCAACAGCGCTCGGCGACAGGGCCAAGAAGGGGTTGGGGGATCCTGGGGAATTTCCCCACGTCGATCCAGTCGCAACGCCTGTGCCGGTGCCTGCAGCTGCATGCGTGTATGCGAGTATATCTGTGTGCATCGTAAGTTGTCTGGCTCCGCTCTCTCCTTTCTCGCGCGCATTCGGGCTAACCGCATCGCTGAAGGCGCTGCTGCGCGGGCTGGGGGGCGGCGCTGGTCGATCGAGAGATGCGGTGCGCGGCGCCGAGGAAACGGGCAGGCGACCGGAGAGCTGGCGATCTGTCCGACTGCCCAGCGGAAGAGATCTCGCGGCGAGCGTGCGACGTGACGCCTCTCCAGCGTCGGGATCTGCTGTGCTGCGGCCACATCGAGCTTCTCGCTCTCTCTGCCGGCCCGCGCGACGCCGGGTGACGCCCTGCGGACGCCGAGCTTAGCCTCCTGTGGCAGAGTCTTCGCCCCTGCCCCGCCCTGCTCGCTCGCTCGCGGTTCCGCAGGTCGTCCACATCAGGCTTGGTGCGACTGGATCAAGAAGGCGGCCACACGTCGGGTGATGTGTGCTGGGTTCATGCATAGCTGGCTGCTTCCCGCCTGTTTGCTTTTGCGTCTTCCCCCGGCCGAGGCGTCCCCCCAGCGGCCGCTGCTATATCTATCCCCCAACCTCGTCCCATCCTCCGTCTCCTCGCCATCTACTCGACATCTAGTTCTCCCCTCCCAGCATCCCCGGCCATGAAGCTCGCTGTCCTCGCTGCCCTGGCCCCGCTCGCGGCCACCGCCGCCGCCGCCGTCATCCCCCGGCAGGCCCCCGACAACAACGGCCTCGTGACGTTCAACCTCGCCGCTTCGTATGACGCCCCGGACCCGCTGCCGTCGCTCGGGAAAATCGCTTGGCTGGGTGCGGGAGTCCAGGCGATCGGCGGCCCGCTCGGCTGGTGGACGGGCACGCACACCGATCTCAAGGCGTTCATCCGGTACAACGCGGAGGAGGGCATCGCGTTCGACTCCACAAAGTCCTCCAGGACCGTCTATCTGCAGCCCGAGGGTGCCGACGGTCTGAGTGCAGTGGAGCTTGGGTCCGCAGTGAGTTTTCCCGCTGCCCCCGTCGTCCCGCTGTCCTTGGATGTTTGCTGATTCCGCTTCGCTCCCTCCAGCCCGACGGCTCCCGCGAGACCAACTTTACTATCAGCGCGGAAGTGGACGACCTCGGCGAGCCCCACTACTGGTTCGGGTACCTGGGCGAGGCCGTCGATGCTTGGACCGCGTGCCAGAACTCTGACGGCTGGAAGCTCTACTTCGGCCGGGCGACCGGCGCCCGCAAGGCGCAGTGCACGGAGAGCTTCTCGCTCGAGGTTCTCTACACGATTCCCGCTTAGCGATGCATTGGGAATCGGAACACACCCGCATCGCGGATGTGGCCGGCGTGAGCGGTGCGGCACGGTGGGGGGAGGAAGGGGGGGTTGCATTTGGGTGAACTCGTGTGGTCGCATTGTACGGAGTTTTTGATTTGTTTACGTCTACATACACGGTCTTTACGATGCATCTGGCTGTCTGTCTTTCCGTTGGTGTGTGGCTGGACATGGCCTACGAGAACGTGGTATGACTGCGGGGCGCGTCCGGACCGAAGGATCGGCATTGATGGCTTGTACGGGTGATGTAGAGTGACCACAGGGGAATGTGGACTGCTTTTCCGCTTTTCTGCTCTTCTTTTTTTTTTTTTTCTTCTTTTTTTTTCTTCTGCCTGTGCATTTACACAACAGGGACTTTGAGCCCTGCGCCGCGGATAGGAGGAAATCTCTGTTTCTATTGGTAATGGAACTCATAAACGGGAGCATATGGGGAGATGTTTATTATTTCCATTATCTTTCACCTGGTTCGATTGGTTCGTTCTATTTCCGCCCGTCGACTTCAATCGCGACGGACGGTGCGTACTTTTGCTTCTTCACGATTCGATTTGGGCTCTCTCTCTCTCTCTCTCTCTCGGAAATAGAACCATGCGTTTTTCCCTTCACTTTTCAGGGTTTTTGTATGGCGGAGTTTGTGTGTCGAGTCTCCGGCCTATGAGGTGCGGGCAAACAGGCGATAGAGTGCAGAACGTCATACCAGAGCGGAATGTCAGCCGACCCACCGCCGTCAATTGCGTACATACAGACATTGCTGCTGCTGCTGCTGCTTCACTGAGCTCTGCCAATTGCTATTACTACTACCTGCTCCTCCTTTCCTCTCGCCTCCTCCCTTCCTCCCTTCCCTTTCCTCCCCTCTCCTCACACTCCTACTTCCTTCTCTCCCTTCTTCCCTTTCCTCTCCTCACTCTTACTCGAACGACCTGGAGCGAAACAACTTGACTTCACTTCTTCCACTACTTCCGACGATCAAATCATCCATCATTCGAAGACATCTCTCGACCGATCACATCCAATCCCTCATCCCATCTGCATCCCATCTCCATCCCATCTCCATTCCGTGCTCCGCAGTGCCTCGCACATCTTCTCGACCGTTTACCTGCCGCATCTTGCGTCTCGCTCCTCTGTCTCACTCGGCCTCCTCCTGTGCCCTGTGTCTTGTGCTGGAGTTTCCGCACAGCACGACATATATCCGTGTCGTGTCGTCGTCGTGATCGGGGATCTTGCTATCCCCCACCCACAGCTCCAGGCCCGAACCGTGTCTTGTCTCTCTCCATCCGTGCACGCCCGCTTCCGCAACCCAACCCACGGCCCCGCTCCAACGCGGCTGAAACAGAGAAATAAATAAAAACCCACGCAAGAGGATTGTATTTTCCGTTCGCGCGGACCCTATCGCGACAAGAGATTGCGACTTAGCTACCTAACCCTACATCGCTCCCTTGCCTGGATCCGGGAAGTGGAAGTGAGAGGAGGACATCTTTAAAGAGCCACGAATCCGCTCTCTTCTTTTCTTCGACTGTTTTTCTTCTTTCTCGTTTTTCTCCTCCTTCTTCCTCTCCTTCTTCTACTGCTGCACCGATCTCTCTCTCTCTCTCTCTCTCTCTCTGTTTCGTGTTTTCTACAACTTTCTTTTTTTCTTTTTTCGTCCGCTTTCTCCTTTACATACTCTGTGTTCTGGAGGTCCATCGTGTCAGGGAGGGCTGAGCCGAGAGGCTTCGAGATTTCGAGATTAGAACTTTTTCGGTGTTACTTTTTTCCGTCCGGCGCATCCATCGCTCAGTAACATCAACAAACAAAAAAAAAGATTATATACTCAAGAGAAAGAAGGAGCGATGGGCAACTCTCCGGTCAATAGCGAGCGCTCGCCCCGTGAGGGCCTACAGATCAACACTTGTGCCGTCTCGTCCCCTCAGTCACAGGGTGTACGTTCGCCCCCTTTCCGAAGATCGAGGGAGATCAGTGCTGATGGAGAGAAACAGCTGTCCCACGAAACGCACACCACCGCCTCTCCGACCTCGACCTCTCCCACACGGCACCACAGCCGATGCACGACGCTCACGCCGCGCGAGCAACTTCCTCCCACGCTGAAGATGAGCATGTACACGGCGGATTTCCTCGCTGCGTATGGCGGCGACAGCTTCGGCTTCGAGAAGGGCATTGGCGCCATCTGGGAGATGAAGGATGCCCCTGGAAGCCGACACAGGAATGCGCTTGGAGAGGTGTTTATTGGTGCCGACAGACCGGAACCAACGGAACCGAACTAAAGGGGCCTCGCGCTGGCGGCTTATCGTGCTTATCAAAATTGGGCTCTCGTCTCGCTTGTTTCCTTGCTTTTTTCTTGGGTTGCGTGCATGTCTGCGGTGTCACTTCGTTTCGGTGCAGCATCGGCTTATATGAGTGTGTACAGTATTCTATTTCCCATTTCCTCGGGCGCTTTACTTTTTCGTTACCTGCCTACTGCGTCGTTGAAGACTCGACGGCTCGAGTTGACGGGCACTGCTGTTGTTGCTATTATTGTTATCGGCGGTGTAGGAGTATAACTTTTTGTATTGACACCGCGGACTCGATACGCTGGATCGAGCTTGACTCGGGGGAGCGCGGGCCTTTTTTTCTTCTTCTTGTTCTTGTTCTTTTTCGCTGGCAGCAGCATCAATACAGGCGTGTACCGACCGTGACTATGCGTGTCCGAGTGCGTGTTCGAGGATTCGACAGCCTGGCACTTGCCGCGGACGAGTGCCTGCTCCCGCGGGGGTGCAGGCAGGTATCGGGCCGCCATTTTGGTTCTGGCCCATTGGTGCTACGTATCGGCGCGCTGTGTGTCTACGATATCGTAAACCGCCGTCTCGTCTTCCGCGGCGTGGTGGGGGGCAGCAGATGCGGTCCCACATGGGCTCCAGCCGCACCGGTCCGCAATCCGCATCTGCGCCGCGCGGCACCGCGCTCGCTGGCAGCCGTCCGGAAGCGGGAGACGGGGACGGAGCGGGGCGGCAGTGAAGCGAGTCCGGACTGGCTGCTCGGCGCACGGCATGGGGTGATTCGGGCAGACTGCTGGGCGCTCCGGCCACGATGCCCAGAGCTCCCTCGCGTCCGGACGCCCCCGCAGCACGCTCGCAAAACCCCCGCCGCGAGCTGTGCAACTCTCGTATTCCCGCGCGCGCTGCAGTCAATATCACACGGAATGCGCGGGGCGAGAATCCGCGCTGCCCTGCACGACGGCGACGGCGCTCGTATCCAGCCCGCGCTCCTCCGGACCGTGTGCATCTCTCTCGTACGTCTCGACGCGCGGGGCGACTACTTGGGTAGGTAAGTATGTATGCAAGTACATAGTGACCTGGGATGTCAGATGAAAACTCACCCGTGTCCCGCGAAGACAAGCAAAACTCATCCGGAGAGGGTGAAGTCAAACCAGACTAGGGAGTGGTGTCTGCTCTGGGTTTTCCCCGGTGGGGCGAGTTGTTTGCGGACGTCCTGGTCCATGTGAAGGTGTGTTCTTCGTTCCCCGGGCTCCAATCTTGCTTGGGCAGGCTCGCCGTGATCAAAATTGGTCGCATGCGAGCAATGTAAAAAGCAATACAAAAAAATATATATACGAAGGCAGGTGAGTAGAACACCGGCGCTCGCTCGCTCGCACGTTGCGCCGCGGGCTATCTGTATCTCCCGGCTGGCTGGCCGGCCGGCCGTGGTCAGAGAGACGGAGGGGCGATTCCTCGAGGAGGACGAGTATAAAGTGCCGCTCCGTTCTCCCCAGCATCCCCCCATATCCTCTCGCCACCACCCAGAGCGCGCCCTCCCTGCCCCACCCAAGCACATCCGCCAACAGCAACAGCCCACCACCACCGCCACCGCCGCCACCGCCAGCAGAATGCTCCTCCCGATCCCGCTGCTCCTCTTTGCGCTCCTGGCGCCGGCCACGTCGAGCCCTCTCGCCGACGCCGACGCCGACGCCGACGCCGACCTCGTCGCGCGGGCGCTCCCCGGCCCCGGCGAGCGCTGCTACCCGTACGGCTCCGAGTACAACTACGTCGCGCGGTGCGGGAAGCCGAGCAGCTGCGGCAGCAGCGGGTTCCTCGTCCGTTCCTCCCTCCCTCCCTCACTTCCTCCCTCCCACTAACCCAGCTGGGGAAAAAACAAACAGAAAACCGGATACTGCAACGGCGGCAGCGAAAACGTCTGCTGCGTTGTCAGCATGTGCAAAGCGCCGTACGCGACGAGCTACTGCTGGGACAGCAGCCGCTTCTCCTGTTCCGGCGGATCCTGGGTAACCAACAAGTGTCCCGGCCCTAACAGTAGGCTCCCTGCTCCGTCGTCGTGTCCGCGCTGACGGGTCGTCAGGTTACAAGTGCTGCGTGTATTAGCTCGTGCACCCGTGCACGGCGATGGCGACGGCGGTGGCGGTGGTGATGTGGCACGTTCGCTCCCTTTGGCTGCTCGTGGAGGATTTAGGGGCGGCGTTCTGGGCAGAGAGCGCACATGCACTCGGCAGTAGTAGCAGCGGTAGTGAAGCCAACGCAGGATCCCCCGTTACAGAGCCGTGTGCGTGTGCACGAACATCTGCGGCGTAATCAGGGCATGTGCCTGGTCTGGCGAGTGACTGCGAGGCTCTGCTGGCGAGTGATTGCGAGGCTCTGCTGGCTCGGCAGGCGGGGCGGAGAGAATGGAGCCTCGCAGGGTGGCGGCTGTAATTCGGCAGGCTTGACGCCTGTGCGTGTCCATCCGCCCACCTGTCCTGCTCCGTCCGGTCTGAATGTCCAGTCCTGTAGTTCCACATCGTCCGCCTGGAAGACGCCGCTGGGGGCAGCCCACGACGGCCGCTCCGCCCAGCTGTCTGCACGCTGTGCGATGGAGCACCTGTATTCCATCCGATGGTGGCTCTGGAGACGCTGGCGGAAACGTCGACCAGTGTCTCGACGCAAGACCTCTACGGCGATCCGTCTGTTGCTCCCGGCACCGGCGAAGGCCGCAGCTACTCACAGCGTGTCACTCTGTGCACCACCGATATGTTTGTTTCGGCCCAGCACTTTTTCTCGGGGGCACGAGAGACACCTCCTGCAAGGAACACGCCGCAAAGGCCGTCTTCTCGGCGCGACAGACGGGGTTCGATCCAGATGCAGCCGATCCCGCAGACACCCGGCCATATCCAACAGAAGCGAGGCTCCCCCAGTGTTGGCAGGGTCTGCGCGGTTGATCCGCCGCGGGGGCGTGCCGACAGCGCTCCCGATGGAGCCGCAATCTCCGCTCCGGCAAGATGTTTCTTTTCCCCCCTCGCGATGTGCCAGGACACAGCCCCCCACAGAGCCGCTTTTCGGCGTGAGTACCCCTCCCGGTTGGTCCCGTCGAACCTGCCGTGGCGTTAGGGGCGCCGATCAGCCTCGTATTCCGCTGCGGACGGGGATGGTTTGGACGGGCGATCACCTCGGCCACTGTCGTACGTACTGACTGCTGCTGTCGTACCGACGCCCCGTAGTCAGCGCCCCGTAGTCAGCACCGAAGCGACCGGAACGCTTCCAAGAGCCTGGAGCACGGTCCGATCCGACTTCGCCGCCGGACCATCCCGAAACCTCCGCCCATGCCGATTATGTAGAACGCCCCCCTCCGACTGGTTGGTTGCGCCCCACAGCCCGCGTCACGACGCGACGAAACGCGTCGGAAAACCGGGTGCCTGTGCACGTGCCTATCGGAAAGCCGTCAGCGCTCGGCCCGTCGAACGGCCACCGAGGGTCGGAGTCGATGGTGATGGCGATGGCTAACGGTTCATCAGTCGCATGGCGGAGCGGTGGGCCGGGGGGTGCTGCACACGGGATCACTTGCCGCCGAGCCCGTTGTGTGATGTTGTGTGTCACTCGTTCCGCTTAGTCACTGCTCTCGCGACCTCAACCCCTTTTCCCGTCCTCGAGACTATCTACTGTCTCCTTACTGCTCCACTGTACTGCACCGTACAAACCGCCGTTCACCGCCAACACGTGACGACCTGTGAACCAGCAGTCCGTAGTTGGTTATCCGCCGAACCGGACCAAGACCTGCCACGGGCGTACATCCCGACGTCGCACGTGTCTGCGTAGATATGTGCATCCCCCGCTGACACGTCTCGTCTCCGAACCTCCGCCGACCCCCGCCAGGTGCCAATAGATAGATAGCCGACCATTCACTCTTCCATCTCTGCCCTATACCGCCCGTACAATGCTGTACAGTACTTTCCGCAGGGGGTAGGTATGCTCGCGCAAGCCATGTCCGTGGTGGCAATTCTGTCATCATTTTATCTGTACATAGTTAGCCAGTTTCGGGGTTTCTCGTGTGCGCCGTTTTTTTTCCCCTCCCTTTCCCTCGTGCACATAAGTACTTCTAGAACATGCCTGGGAATAGTTAATATCAGACACTTCCCCAAGAAACACCGGCTACATAAAGGCTGGGGGAAAAGGGTCTCGATATCTGGACATGTGTAAACGGCGCGATGGTGGTGTCATTAAGTAATTCATTAAATACTGTCCGCCTTCCTCTTCGTAGGCCCAGACAGGCAGGCTGGTTACTACATACATATGTTGTGCTATGTACATGCAAGAACTCGAGTCGAACAACTGCCGAAAAATAAATAAAAGTAGAAATAAAATCACCGTCATGTCCAAAAGAAAATCCAGAAAAAAAAACCCCCAGGATATAGACAACCCCTAGCAAGTACCCCCCCCCCCTCATGCGCCGAAAAAAAAGGACTGAAACCATGAAATAAAGCAGGAAAAAACAAATGAACTCCCCCCTACTCACATGCACGATCACATCGCATGCGGTGGGCCCTTCGCGTCGTCGAAATCGAAGCTGCCGTCGTACACCGTGGGCGTGAACGGCACCGGGGCGTACGACGGCCGCAGGCTTCGGTCGCTCGCTTCGTCGGCGTGACCGTAATCGTTCGGGCTCCGACCATGGCCAAAGTCGAACCCGCGGTTGGCGTAGGGCGGGAGCTCTCCAGCCTGGCTCTTCGAGGTGTAGAAATCACTGCCTCTTCGTCAGCGGCGCACTGGCAGGGGGGCGTGCGACGAACCCGTGATGGATACTCCCCTCCATCTCTATCGTTCCGTCGTCGCGGGGCAGGTTCTTGTTGCCCTTGGATCGGCACAGCCACCGGACCGCGATCCTCGTGCTGGGAAGGCAGACGACAAAGACAGCACCCCAGACTTCGGCCACTGCGCTGAGGTAGATGCCCTCGAGCTTCTCTTCGAGCGCCGCGCGCTTCGAGTGCGGGTCGTGGTCGAGCTGGATGAACTGCATGTGGAGCACGAAGGAGAAGGTCGACGAGACGGCGGTCATGAAGCCGAGGAGGAACATGAACCCCACCGCGTACTTCTCGCCGCGGCCGAGATTGAGGGTGTGGATTATGAAGAAGGGAATGGCCAAGACTGCGATGTGACGGTCAGCACCGAGGGTGAAGCGTGGGATCGGGGGCTCCGGCTACTATGTACCTGGAATATCGGCTCCGATGTGCAGGCCGTAGACCAAAATGGCCTGTTCCGGCTTCGCTTGTGGCGAACAGAAGATCCTATCGTCCATGCTCCTGTCGTCCGTCAGCAGACGTGTCGTGATCTCGACGGGGACCGCACCGCACTCACCAGTTGCGCTGAATGGGTCGGCACCAGAAGGTGAAGCCAAAGACAAGGCCCAGCCATGTCAGGAGCAGTGCCACCCACGTCAGGTTCAAGGCCCTCCTCAGCCTAAGGGAGAGATGCTGAGACATAGTGTAGTAGCTGCAGAGGAACGCAGCCTTGATCGACCCTGCAGCAACGTTAGTGCCATGTTCCGATCAGCCGCACGACGGGCTAGACTTACACAAGGCTGTGATGTATGCATACTGATTGAAGAGCGACCTGTTTCGAGCATCCGGAGTCAGCGGGGCAATCCGGCAAGCGCAAGCATCGACGTACACCTTGAGAAACTCGACCGTGACGGTTATGGACTCCATCACAAATCCGACAGGGTCTTCCTCCTGCGGGTAGTTCCTCAGCTGTATCCTCCTCCGCATGTACCATATGTCGAGCGAGATGACCGAAGCGCCGATCATCAGTGCTAAGGAGACGAACACATCGCTCAGCAGCCACGTCAACTCGGGATTCGGCAGTCGATGCCGATTCCGCACCCACAGCCGCAAGGCTATCAGGAAGAAGCCGGGCAAAAACACAGCCAAGTCGAACGCTATCCGATCCTCGAATTCCAGCATGGCAGCGTCGTTTGCACTCGCGTCCAGCTATTCCAGCTATCACTCTCCCTCGGTCTCGGTCTCGGTCTCCGTCTCTCTCTCTCTCCCCCCCCCGATTATGTTGCGTCCTTCTCTTATTCCTCCTGCGGATGCGTTTCGGACCGATGGATGTGAGTGCCGTGCACGGTGTGCGATGTGCGGAGGAACTGCTGTGCTTCCAAGCGAAAGGTAGGTCCGGGTCAGTGTCGATAGTATTATTGTACGCAGCACCGGCCGGCCCAAGCATTCACCACATTCACCACATTCACCAAGGGGAGGCGGAAGCCCTGCAGCAGGACAGGAGGATCTTCTTTAATAAATGGAACCGTACCAGGGCCCATCTCTCACGGAGGGATGGGGTTTGCGGCCATAACCGTTGGCTGGCGTGCCCCGGTTATTGACGACGTGGTGTAACATCGACGAATCGGAGCAGTCGAGCTGCAAAGTGGATGTACTTGTCGGTGTTGCCGTTGGTTGGGTTGAGCACCAGCACCACCACTGGCTCGTCGACTCGCACCCCGGCTGGCATGAGGCACCAATCATCCGCGCGACAACCCACCAAACCTCCAAGAATGGCATCGTCGAGACGTGGGGTCAGGAGAGTCGCCCAAAGGTCGATAAACCCGGCCTATCCGCTGCCACTGGCTGGCAAGCACCGCTCTTCCGGGATCCAACATCACCACACTTCCATCTCAGCCCCCCCCCCTTTCGCCATCACGAGAGAGATTCGTTCGCGACCAACCAGTCTCCCCGGACCACAATCTAAAAGCCCGTCGTCCCCTCGTCGAACCCGCCTCTCCTTTTCCCGACGATATGGCGTAAGTATGGAGTCTACACCCGGCGCGGCGTCGGCTCGATATCGCTGGCGATTACTTGATATCATTTCGCTTAGGGAAAATGCTGGATGGCAGCTGTGGCCCGTCGCATTCGCCGAACCCTGATCGCTTGGGCATGACCGCACCGCAGAGAAAGAGACAAAGGGCATTGTGCCCTTCGTGGTTCCGCCCAGTAGGAAGGGTTGGTGGGGTTCCGCCGTGTTTGTTGGCTGCCCGTTCGCACCATCCATCTGGAATCAGCTGTCCCCACGGTCCCCTGTCCCGCCAATGGCCGTCTGGCTGCAACTGTCCAGCGGCTAGATGGGGGTGCGGATTGTGCCTGGCTGGGGCTGCGCGCCGCAGCAGGCTCTCCCACACGACGCCCCACACATCCTTGTGTCTATCTGGCGCGGCGGGCCAAGGGCTGGATGGCTCTGGGTCAGCGGGGTTCCGCACACGCCCAGCGCCTCGCCCATCTTACCCCGCAGAGCGTGGGCGTCGCCACGCATTCCTCTCGGATCTACGGCCCCGAGTTGACGAGGGGAGGTGGAGAATTGCGCGCACTCGCAGCACGGAGTCTCTGAGGAGTGGGATGCGATCTCTCTGCTCACCTGGCAATGGCTCGCTCGCTCTCGAATCTGCGCGGAGATCGGCATCGGTGTCGTCCCATGGGAGCACATTAAAAACCGACACCCTCTGTTTCAGCGGTCGCCTGGCCGTTATATAATCACCTGGCTGTCGCCGCTCCCGCTTCAGCACGAACTATTATGCACAACACGGCGGGTGCTGTCTCTCGGTCCTAGATGTGTATGCAGCATTTCGGCGGCGTGGGGTGGTGGCGGTTGTGTCGCACACAGGGGTAAAGTGTTGGGGCTTCCAGTGACCACACCTCCTCACGGAAAAAAAATGATGTCCATCTCGGTCGTCATGATACCTCCGTACTCAACGCAAGGCCAATTGGGACCGAGTTTTTGACGGTTGCAGGAGAGCAGGGGCTGAAGTTCAGCCGACACGAAATAATTATGATGCCTCCAGAAAAAAGGATATTCCACTCAGGAGTCGCTCAAATTTGCCGCCAGAGAACCTACTTCCAGCAGGTCTTGTCGTCAATTCTCCCGGGCAAATCCGATGCTCCCTTTGCTAGGTACGGCGAGAACTCCGGGAGCAAAGAAGGCACGAGCAATGTCTACCGATGGATACAGATGTCTTGTTTGCGACTCCTTCTCGGGAATAGTTAACACATGGCACCTCCGGCGGGCCCGCAACGGTACATACGAGTGACGCGGCACGTAAGTCCAGCGCATCGGGAGTTGTGTGGATGCCTATCGCCAGCCCCCTCCCTCCCTCGCTTCAGAGCCGGGGACTCTGCACTGGACGTGGACATCTTGTTCGCCCCCGCCGACGAGATAAGGCCGCCGGTTGTCACGGACGGGCCGCACCGCCAAACGAGCCCCCGTGGCGGTTCCAGAACGGTTTCTGCGCTCTGCCCCCACTCTGCGACGATCTCCCACGGTTCCCGTACTTCTCCCTTCGCCCCCGTGTGTATCTACAGTTGCGGGGGCTCCGCGAGAGTGGTCACTCGTGGAATCCATGGCTGGGTCTCTGGAAGAGGTACCCGATCGCCTTCGGGATCCGCGAGCGAGCCCCAGTACACACTTTACATGTACTATAAGTCGCTCCGCCGCCGCCGCGCAGAGCGCCGCAGATATCTATCTACACATGTCGAGGCTAGACTGCGCTAGACAGAGCAGGAAGAGCAGTGTTTCACGGCCGTAGCGAGTGTACTGTACTGTAAACGGACTGCTGGATCGAGTGTGTCTGTGTCTGATTCTATCTACTGCTAGAATTGAACTCAGTTGGTAGCGACTCCACGTAACCGGCCCGGGGTCCCATGACCCGATCCACTTCTGGCTGCCACTCGAGCTGTGGACGCCGGCTATGGCGGCAGTCTGGGGAGTGCTAGCGGAGCTTGGGGTTTCGGCGGTCCTTCTCGGGACGGCACAGTTTCGTTGTTGAGTGGGTGTCCCATTGGGTTACTCACAGTTACGCGATCCCCAGCAGCAGCAGCAGCGCAACCACAGGTTGCAACTACATACGCAGCCGCTATTGGCTTTCACTACCAGGCCTCCGCCAAAAAAAAAAAAGAAGAAGAAAAAGAAAAAAGCAATCCAACAGCCAAGAAACCGACGTGACACGTTGTGAGCGACCCCGTAATTCCTTTTCGCTTTTCCCTCTCAATGCAGAAAGCTCCAGCCCCGCTCCAGCCCATACAGAGATTGCTCCGATTTAGGGGGGTCATGGGATCTTCGTCCAACCCACCCGGGCAGGTATTCGAGCCCACTGGAGCGGAAGATCATAGATAGGCCCCAGGACACACCAGCCCCTATTCTCCAGCTGCCATATGTACCCCCCCCCCCCCCCCCCTCCCAACTCGTCACTCGCTCCCCCTCCGAAGCGGCTGGCGAGGACGAGTCCATGCGCGGACACAATCGCGTTAATGGATCATCATCATCGTCATCATGCGCGGACACAACTTCGGTCCGGCCCGAGGCATGCGGCGGCGGAATGGACTGGCCTGCGAGAGGCCGTCCGCGTTAGTCCGTGGCCCGTGGGCCAACGGGATTGGACTGGGTCGGCCGGCGGGCCGGGCCGGGCCGGGCAAACGAGTGAGACCTCATATTCCCATTGCACCCTAGCCGGCGAACACACATACATAGGAGAACACAGGAAAGAGAAGAGGAACGAGATCATGTACAAACAAAAAAAAATGCCGATCGGAGAAGAGATGGCGGAATTGTAAGCGAAATCCGGTGTCCGTTGTTGCACGCTATATCACTCGCGTCTCTTGCCTGTGCGACGTTGTCGGCGGCGGTTGGTACGACGTCGAAGTCGCGTAGGGAGCAATATATATATATATATACCGAACACGGAGACTAGCCTCTTGGGAACCGGCGCCAACTGGCTAGTATCGCGAGGTGCGGGGCGGAGCAGCAGCCTGCAACTCTCCTCCTCCGAGCGTGGAGATGTTAATGTGCACACCCCAGCGCGGCTGAGCAGGGTACGGCGGATCTGGCTGCTCGACGTACATGATGCGACATGCGGCGACGCCTGCCCTGCAGACCCGCATCGCGCAGGTATAGATATATGATATATATGATATACAGTACATATGTGCTCCACATATGTACGTCACTTGCCTCCGCCGTTCAGCCGCACGTTGTGCGGAAGCGTTCCGCCCCGCGGCAGCATCCGATCGCAGAACGACCAGCCTCACGTACGCGACCCACCCGCGTGCTCGATGCCTCGCAGAACTCGCCACCGCCCCCACGGTCGCCGCTCCTCCTGCCGACTCCCCTCCAACCTCCGCTCCGGTGCCCGCTCCGCTCCCATCGCAGAAGAGCGTCCCAGGCAGAACGGTCTCCTGCGCCGTGTTCGCGAGATGAGATGGAGGGACTCGCCGGGAGCTGGGAGGTGGATCCGGCTTGCAGTCCGCAGAGAGGCCGCTGCAGCGAGCTGCGCAGAGGCCCCGGCGGCGCCAGTCGAGGCTGCGCTGATCACTGCTGCCTGCGTCCGTCGGCGTCGAGTGATCTCGCATGAGCCCGGACAAGACAGACCGGCCAGCGAACAGATCGACCTCAGGACCATGTCCGTGCCCAGCTTCACACGCCACCTGCCTGCAGCCCCGAGGATCGGCTCCGCCCAAACCCCTCGATCGACGGACGGCGCTTGCGACACAATGCATTCCGCAGAGGATCGCAACACGGCGCCGTCCGTCGCAGGCGTGCGGTCGTCTCGTCCCGACCCCCATTCAACACGCCCAATCCTCGCCCGCGATCGGATCCGGGAACATCTGGACGGCGATGTGTGCCAAGAAAAACAACTGAGCCAATCACGTCTCCGCCCAACCAGCTGGTTTGCACGGGGGGGGTGGGGCTGGATGGAAACCGGCATTTGGGCTCCCTGGAATTCCAAAGAGCTATCGATGGTCTGGGGGTTCTCCGTGCATCCACCCCACGCCGCACTGGGGCGTTTGGTTGGGGCAGGCTGACGAGCCGAGTGAAGTGCGATGAAGCGCGTGAGGGGGCGCCACAAGAGGAAGGTAGACCCGGAAGGCCACCACCGGTAGCACTCCACCCACCCGAAGAAGGTGCCGTGCTCGACTGGACACGACCCGAACTGCTCTGGCATATACCCGACCGTGGGCTCGGTACGTACGCCTCGGTAGATCCGCCGTGGTGTCCAACCAGGCCGAATCGATGGCTATGTGTGCAGATATATGGCTGCGGGAGCTTCCGGTGTCTGCCGCACCGGCAGGACGCGCCCGGCAGCATGTCATCGCTCCGTCTCTCCGCCATCGATCCGTCTCTCCACCACCACACCACGCACTCCGCCTCCACCGCAACTCCAGCGACGTTGGCCGGGCTTTCGACGCGTTCGCTCGCTGCCACCCGCCGTTGGCCGTTAACCGGTCACCGCCCCCTTCACGCCGCCCGAGTGCGTGAGCCCAAGCCCCTCGCCAGCATCCTCCAGGCCCGCCCGGCATATTTAAATCGCAGGTGGACCCCGCTCGACCCGTCCCTCCGTCCGCCCCTCCGTCCGTCTTTTCACCGTCGCCCTACCGTGCGGTCGCTGCGCATGTATCTACCCGACTGACGGGATTATGTCAGCATGCTCGATGCGCAGTGTCTAAGCGACCGGGCCTGGTGGACGCGCGCACACGCAGCAGTTGGCCACATCCGCCCGTCAATTCGTCCGTCCGCTCGCTCCATCCAGCTCTTGTGTCCGGCCCCGGGATCAGGATGGAGCAGATCTGGTCAGTCGGTTCGTCACTCCCGTCCAACACCAGCCCATCCCCGCAGAAGCCGCACGATATGAAGAAATCCGAAACTCGCACCGTTCCGCTCGTGCCCGCCCCCACCCCGCGCTGTGGTTCTCCCCCACGGAAAGCAACCCGCCTTCCGCGGCCGTGGTTCTTTTTTGTTTTTTTCTTCCCCTTCTAGCGTACGGGAGCAACCCTCCCGCGTGCGGGCTCGGTGGGTCTGGCGGCAACTGGTGCCCGAACACACGAAGCTGCGGACCTTGAGAGCTAATCTGATCCGCTGCGGCTCCTGCTCTGCACACCCTTGCCGATTGAGTTGCATCTCGCGCGCAGGAATACACATCTGCGTAGATATCTATGGATGCGAGTCGTGCTAACCGACGGGTGAGCAGGATGGTCGGCGTCGCATCGTGGCGGCGGCGCGATTGTCGCCGTCGTCTCCGTGTCCCCCAGCCCCGTCGCCTCTGCTCCCGTTGCTTTTTCCCACCGGAGCGGACAACGCGCCATCGCCGCCGCCCCCACGGCCACCGGCAGTCGCGTCCGCCCGGGCCACGCATGACTATGTACCCCCATGGTCCGTGGCTCTCAAGCGGCATCGTCAGCCGCACAGCGTCCATCCCACTTCGCAGCACCGCCCCGATGTTTACCGAGTCGTCCCGTCAGGGTTTGACCACACCCGGGTTCATGGCACCGGAAACGCCGCTCCGGCAGAGCCCGATCCCCGGGACCGAAACCCGACACACACGCTTCCGGGCCAGAACCGAGGACACTGGTGGAAAGAAGAGAAGAGAAGAGGAGACCTGTGTCCTCCATTGGGGGGGGGGTGCTGGCGATACGTGAAGTGACGCCCAAACTCCACCGCCCCCGCCCCCCCCGTGGGGGTTTTATTGTCATTGTTTTGTCCCTGGCTTTCTTTTTCGTGCTTCCTCCTCCCACATCTATTTCCCTGTCCCTGTCCTTGTCCGCCGAGTGCCGGGTACATGGTACTCTGGCTCATGTATGTACATATGTACTCTACATACGCACGTCCGACGACACGAAATGGTCGCCTCCGGCCGAAACAGTGATGGTTGGAGATGCGCTCTTCCCGCCGACGCTGCCGTTCCCATCCATCCGTCCATCCTCCCGCGACAGCCCCCGTTGAGCAGAAACAAATCCCCCCCCGTCCATCCGTTTTCCTCCCCGTACTTACATGTGTACATATGCCCCAATCTACTCTAACGTACCCACTATGGAATCCCTGCGCAGCTCCGGGGCTTGGCGGTAGAAAGAAGCAGTGCCGCACGTGATTGTCGACGCATGCACGCAACTCATCCACCGGCTGTAGCGTTCTTGATTGCAGTGGAGCAGGCAGAGCAGAGCAGGGTACACAGATATGCGCATGTCCTGGAGGTCATCTATGCACATAGATACTTGCTCTATCGGCTCCGGATAGGCATGGTGTGCCGTTCGTTTCGCCCGCGAGAAGGAGAAGGAGAAAGAGGGAGAGAGAGAAGGAGAGAGAAGGAGAGAGAGGGAGAAAGTGCCGTACCATGCATCCACTTGCTCCCGTTTTCCCTTCCCGCCGTCGCGATTGTCGCTTCCAACGCAGCGGACGGGGAGTCTCCGGCAGTTGCGGTTCACGAGGAAAACGACGGAATGAAGAAAAAAAAAAGAAAAAAAAAAGAAAAAGAAAAACCAACGACGAGACGAGACGAAAATAAAAAATAGCCCTTTGGGGGCCGGTGTTCGCCGAAGCTCTCTCTCTCTCTCTCTCTCTCTCTCTCTCTCCCCCCCCCCCCCATATATATAGTAGAGTACTCTACGCTGTCCGCGATGCGAGTACATAGAGTAGATGTGGCAGTCGACGGTGATTGACGGCCGGATTTCGCTCCGCTCGTGGCTGGGGAACAAACCGTAGATAGGTGGTGAACCGTGCTGTATGCAGAGCCCCGCCCGCCAGATGCGCTCTGTGCGAGGAGATAGATAGATAGATACGTCGTTACGTACTCTACCACACAGAGAGATACGTGCGTATCATACATATGTATGTCGGCACATATCACGCATGGGCCGAGCAGGCCGAGTGCATGCCTATCGCTGCTTTGGAAAAGAAGACGCCGACGAAGAAGAAGATCGAGTGCGAAACTCCGCCGCCGCGCCCGGAGGTGGGGGGGGGGACAACGCGAGATGGGACGGTGCAGAGTCGTGCACGGATCATCTGCGTCCCCGAGCGCTTCGATAGGGTTCTATTTTTTTTAATTTTTTTTTTGCTTTTTCTTTAAATTCCCCACCCCCTCCTTCCCTTCGTCTCTCCCTCCCTCCCTCACTCCTTCCCTCCCCTCCTCCTCCCTCACTCACCCACTTTCCTGGTCGGACGAACTGCGGTAATGTCCGTCCGCGATCAGCAGGAGAACCTCCCGGAGGGAGGAAGGGAGAATCGATGGGATGTCCGGAATAACTTACCTTGCACGCATGCATAGCTCGAGACGCAGCCGTGCAGTACAGTACAGACGTATAGATATCTCGCGCCCCAGATCGGAGGCTCTCCTTCGTTTTCCCGCCCGCGGACCGAATCGAAATCCGCACGCCACGGGGGGGGGGGGGGGGGGCGAGGTGTCAGCGGCGACAAGGTGACGTCCCGGGAGAGCGCGCGGGTGCGTATTTTGCATAGATATGGCGGCGGGCGTACATAAGTGTGTGGAGAGTGCGTGTATGCATATCTACATAGGTATGTATCTGTCTCTCCAGCACGACCGCGTCGAGTCGAGCATAAAATCCGTCAGATACCGGCGAGTGCATTTGTCCGACTGCTGAACGACAGATAACATCTACTCTACTCTGGATACTCCACACGCATATGTACATACATACATATCTACTCGCAGGCATGAGGGAGGGAGCAGCGGAAATTGTATTCATACTCGCATCCAGCCTATCTAGACTATGGCGGCGGCAGCGGAAATTGCCGGGTGTGTAGGTATATACATAGTTAGTACCGTGTATTGATATATATCTATGTATTTACACTGGTAAAAAAGGGGGGTTTTTTTTTTAAAACATGTGGTGTCTGTCAGGAAACAATCTCTCTGGTTAGGTATATACAAGCGTCCTCGCGGCATTTTCCGACAGAAAAAAAGTCGCGATCTATGTACAAGTTCATACCTTAAATAATCCCGAAAAGAAAAAGAAAAAAACATTACTAGATATGCAAATGTACTTACCTTTTAATGGGCTGCATCTCGTGGCATAGTGCTGCATCATTACTCTATCTACAAGTGGGTTGGGGGTCCATATGTTGCGAGTGCTTTCAACGATGAACCGTTTTCTTGGCGGTTTACGAGCAGTTGATCGCAAAGCCCGTGAGAGCGGTTTCTGCTTGGGACGTGTACATGCGCGCAAGTGTACTGTTGTCCGACGGGTTGAAATTTCCTGCCCGTAGAAACCCATCGAAACCATACAGGCAACCCGCCTGTGGTTGACGTTTGATTCATGTATTTTTCTTTCATCATCAACAGCTATGGCTTATAATAGATACATAAAGGGGAAACATGGGCAGAATCCAAACTTCTTCCGAATATTGAGTTTCAGCTTAAGGGCTTGTCAGTTTCACGAAATAATAGAATTGTTGGTTTCGAGGGGATATATGTCCTCACAGGTGTGTTGTGGGTACATACATAGCGAGTTTGTACCTACTGTACTTGGTTGATGTGTGTGTGGAAAACACTTTTTTTTTTTTGGACCTCATGATTCTCGTCATGAAATACGTGAGGATGGGGGGGGGGGTAATCGCTACTCGTTGTAGTCTCGACCCAGCCTCGATGAACTTGGTACATACGGTCTTCGCGCGCGCTCTCCAATGGTTCAAAAAAAAAAACCGCCACGAAAACGGGTGCAGCAACGTCGAGAAAACGTGTGATTATCCCCCAGACAACCCGGGGGGGTATTCTTTGCATTATTTGTTTCGCGACAAAGAGTTTACACTTGGAGAGAACGGTGAGCTACATATCTTACTTAAGTACTTACTTAAGTAGGTACTTCTTCGGCTTCCCATGTCAAAATATAGTTTCTACATATGTACATAAGTACTATCTAAGCACACACCGGGCGCATTTGTTTTTACGCCGAAAAAGGTAAAAAAGACCCTCTTTTTTTTTTTTTTTTTTTTTTTTTTTTTTTAACTAGTGTACCTAGAGGACGGATCGAATTAATTGAGAAGGTTCTTCTTTTCCTTCCTTCCTTCCTTCCTTCTTTCCGGGCACCCACCACCAGCACCAACACCAGCAAACCCCCCCCGCGTGGCCAGCTCGACGACGACGGCGAGGCTCTTGGGGGCAGGGATCCGCGCTGCACCGGTGCCAAGGGGCCGGAAAATGGCGAGTCCATTATCTCTCTCGCTCGCTCCTCTCCATCGCAGGAAAGGACAGGAAAAGGAAAAACAAAAGAAAAGAAAAGAAAAGAAAAGAAAAGAGAGGACTCGCAAACTGTTGCAGATACATACATAGATATCTGCGGGTGCAAATTCCTCGGATTGCTGGTTCCTCGGCTCCGGCCCGCGACATCCATGTACTATCCGACCGCAGTCTCATCTTTTTTTTTTTTTTTTTTTTTGCTTGGTCGCCGATCGCACAAACCGAACACAATCTCTTCGCATAGATATTCGCATGCATCGGCCACGCATACATATGTGCATACATATGTATGTATACATAGGTTTATCGAGCGCGATGCGGATGTGCAGAGCCAAAGTGGAACCAGCCCGGATACAGAGACGGAGGGAGATGGGGATCTGGATGAAGCGGGTTTGATTTAGGGGGATGGTCAGTCCATCGACTAATTACTTGGATATGCATGCAGTGTTTGCCCCGGGAGGGAGGACGGGCTTGTGAGAGGTGGGGCCAGGCTTCATGTGGCAGCGTGGTGGGGCATGTAACTGTGTAGAGCAACTGTCTACATACTGGGTTTATTTAATTGCTTATTTTCTCCGACACGAGAGCGTGCGCGAGAAGGAGTGGTGGTGGTGGGTGGTTCCTGCCGGCAAGACGCGCGAGGAGGAAGGGCCCGGACTTTGTCCTGGGCGATGGAAGGGGAAGGACAATTGCAACGCTGGGTCTTTCGTACGTGTGCGTGTGTATCTGTGTCGGTGGGGGGCACGACTTGGCTGGGGCGGCGATGGTCGAGTCGGCGCGGAGGATTGATGGCTCTGCTCCACTGTGGTCGCACGGCGTTGTTTTTTTTCTGTGCGATGGCCGCCGTGGACGACATGATACATACGACGTTGGTGCGGGTTCGCGCGCTCGGGTCCGCCGTGCATTCCAGATTGGCTCTCTTCCCCTTCGGCCGGTAGAATAGCGCAGTGGAGATACATACGCGGTGCGTGCTCTGGCCGGAAAGCACATGCAGATGATGATTTGCTCGACTCATCACGGGCTTCACCCCCCCCTCTCCAATGTCGACGGGTCCTCGGTACCGGACGGGTGCACGGGAGATCAACTTGCTTACCTTGGCCTTGTCTCCGCGTCCGAACGCCGGAGGACGAACGGCTGCAGTCGCAGGCAGACGATGGACCAGGGCGGGGGACGGAATGCGCACCCCGAGCGGAGGACCGACGATAGTTTTGTCTGGCGTAGTGATGGTGGTGGTGGTGGTGGCGGTGGTGGCGGTGGTGGTGGTTGTGGAGAAGAGGAAGGGTGGGTTGGGACGGTGGGGGTGTCGGCTCGGATCCGGACCTGTTCTCTCGAGTTGGATGGTGGCGGCCTGGCTCGATGTATCTACCTCCGCGGAGGTGGTAGATGTGCGCCGCGTGAACGTGGAGCCATGATATCATCCCCACATGTGGATGGATGATATCTACACGCCGGTTCCCCCCAGCTGTCAACCCTCACCTGTGGCATGTCCATCCGCTCCGTCGCCCGTCCGGACTGTCGGGTTGAACAGCCACCCTGCTGCTGCTGCTGATGCCTAGGTTGTGGCCAGCCAAAACGGTACGTGCACATGCACAGCAAAAGCGCAACTGCGGAAGTGTATATATATATATATATATAAACTCGACAACAAAACGCGACATTTTTGTTCCCGCACGTGTCAGGCTCCGAGGGCGGAGGCGGAAGAGGAGCAGCAGCAGCAGCAGTGGCAGGAAGACGGAGAGGTGCTGCGAGTGCAGCGCTTGCGGGCGTCTCCCCGGGGAGGACGAGGAAGAAGGCCGGATCGGACTCCGCACAAGGCAGGCCGGAAAGGAGGCATGTGCGGCGCGAGATGGAGACGAGGCGCTGCGGAGATTCCGCACGCTGTTGTTTCGACGAATCAGAACATCCAGACGGCCCCAACGCGAGCAGCGCCGGCACTTGCCTCCGACTTGCCCTCCTCTGCGCTGCTTATGTATGTATGTATGGCACCCCGAGCGCACGCTGCGGTTGGCAAACAAGCATAACCTGCGGGGGGTGTCTGTCCGTGCTGCCTGCCTGCCTGCCTGGCGCTCTGCGGCGTCAAATGGACCGTCTCGATCCCATTGCCGGTGGCTGCATTAGTGGGAGGGGGAGGTGCAACTTGTGCCTGTAGACATCTATCTATCTATCCATATAGATACAAAGCCAGCGGACTCCATGTGGTCTGCTCGTCCGCGAGACGGGGGAGGCATTTGCTTCTTCTCGGCCTCGAGGGGGCGCCGAACGAGCGGGCCGGCTGTTCGTGCGGGCCCAGTGTCCGGCGTTTCGTTGAATGGCTCTGCTCCGTCCGCGGGAGCGGCAACGACCTTCGCCACCCTCGCCGTGGCATCGCGCGCGGGCTTCTCTGCTCGCCGCGGCGGGACGGTGTATTGGGTCCGCGGTCTTCGTCCGTCGCTGGCTGCTCCTCTCGTGGTGGTATGTATGCAGAGTCTGGTCTGCTGTGCCCTTGCCACAGTTGCCGACTCCAAAACCAGTCATCACCACTCCAAATTCATCAGCACAGCACCTTCGCTCGCGCCCCGCAAAGCAGGCGGGGGGAAGGAGACAAAAAAGACGAAACCAAAAACAAAAAGAAGCCCAGAAAAAAACAACAGCAGGAATGTGGAAAGTGGAAAAAAAACACCGAGCCCCGTAGAACATTTCGCTCTCGACCGTTGCACTGGGCCCAAAACCGTCGTCACCACTCCAAGCCCATCAGCACAGCACCATCTCTCCTGCCCCGCAAAGCAGGGGGGAAAATAAAAGACAAAAACAAAACAAAACAGCAGCAGGAAAGCAGAAAATAGAAAAAACTCCGAGTCCCGTAAAACATTTCGCTCCAGACCGTCGACAGCTCCCGAGCCCCACATGGCTCTCCACCCGGCGCTTCCCCTTCCCCCCCCCACCCATCCCGAGATCTGCTCCCACAACAATATCGGATTCCGACAGAGTGAACAGCTGCACCTCCAAACAGCTCTACCTGCTTAGTTGGCCTAGTCATCTTGGACGGCACAGAGGCCGGTCCGAGTGAGTCCAGAGACCGGACAACTAGTGTGCGCGGAGAGAGAGCCACGGAGGAAGGAACGAAAGAAATGAAGACAGGACAACCTGAGAGAGAATAGCAGCGCCCATACTCGCATCCCTACTCGGGCTCCCTGCCATCCATTCCATCGCTTGGCTCCCCCACAGATATCGCACCGTCCTCACACGTAACTCTCACTCTATTAACTCATACAACTCATACAGCTCATCCACACCCCCAAAAAAGAAAAGAAGGGAAAAGAAAAGAAAAGAAAAGAAAAGAAAATCCATCATCCCCGTCCTCCTCCACCACCTCCTCCTCCACCTCCTCCACCTCCTCCTCCTCCTTCTCCACCACCACCACCATCACCACCACCACCACCACCTCCACCTCCTCCTCCTCCTCCACCTCCTCCTCCTCCTCCTCACCTTCGTCATCCCCCATCTCTCCCATCTCCGCCCCTTCCTCCCAATCCTACAGCCGCGCAGTCGCCTCGCTACCGCCAATCCATCTCATCTCGCACGTCACCGCCCGTCCGCCGCAATCCCACCCCCTCGTCCGCCGCGCGCACGCTGCAACCGTTTCTGCATCCCTCAATCTCGTCTGCGATTGCTCGCCCCAAACCCCTCAGGTCCGCAGGGAAGTGCCAAAGCGAACTAACGAAACGAAACGGCACGAGGGTAGCCGAACTCAGGTGGAAAACTACCTTGCTACGGCCACGACTCCTGCCTGCCCCAACCTTACGTGCTACCATTGGCTAGCTTGTCCAACCCGTCGCCGCTTTTGCCAGATCCAGCCGAGGGCTCCTGGGCTCTTCTCGCCCACCCCCAGTCTAGTCTCAATCTACCACCACCACACCTCCATACTACCCACCACACCACCCTTCATCCATCCACCCTCCATCCACACCCTCCGCCGTCCACCTCTTCCTGAGGAATCCTCGTCCAGGTCCACCTTCGCGAGCAGCAGCGCAGTCGATCCCAAACCCCGTATCCATCTTACCGCTACCTCGACAACCTCCACCTGCCTTACATACATCTACCCGCCCAACACCTCCTCCGCTCCTCCTCGTCTCCACCTCCATCACTTCCTCTGCTTGCCTTCAACCACCTCCATCACCTCCCCCCCCCCCCCCCCGCCCACGCCCCCCCGGGGCGGCCGGGGGTG
>Ga0307516_10002025_pt1 | contig 27631 bp, 33 predicted proteins | sample 19_EM_MG_FD_203310 | JGI IMG/M metagenome (GOLD analysis project Ga0307516, IMG submission 203310) | Populus trichocarpa ectomycorrhiza microbial communities from riparian zone in the Pacific Northwest, United States - 19_EM | ecosystem: Host-associated > Plants > Roots > Unclassified | place...
TGTGTCAGACACTCTATGGGCTACGCCAATCTGGACGTGTTTGGTACCAGAAGCTCCGTGACACATTGTTTGGACTTGGTTTCAAACCTAGTGCTGCTGACCCCTGCGTCTTCATTCGGTTACATGGCGAACATCTCTCAATCATCTTCACTCATGTGGACGACCTTGGCCTCATCTGCGATTCAGTCAGCGAAGTTGTCCATCTTAAGGGGGAGCTCGCAAAGCATTTCCCAATTTCCGACCTGGGTGAAATCCATCATCTACTTGGAATCAAGGTCACCCGCGATCGTGACAAGCGCACCATCTCACTTTCGCAGGAAAGGTACATTCTTAACCTTCTTGACAAATTTGGTTTCAAGGATGCCAAACCAGTCTGGACTCCCCTGGATACTTCAACTCGCTTATCAAAGAATGTTCAACTCATGCAGACAACGACTGGCAAACGTGATCAACGAGATACCAACGACTTCCCTTATCAATCAATCGTTGGTTCGCTCATGCATGCTGCCGTGATGACTCGACCTGATATCGCTCATGCGGTTCAACAAGTTGCACAATTCATGTCCGATCCCCAACCCGCTCACTGTGTTGCCGTCAAACGTATCATGCGCTACTTGCAAGGCACGGCAAGCTACAAGCTTACCTACGGACCTGAATCAGACTCGAGAGTCATGGCCTATTGCGATGCCGACTTCGCGAACGATCCCGACACGCGAAAATCAATCTCAGGATCCGCCTTTATGTTCAACGGTGGATGCTTTGCTTGGAGTTCAAAGAAGCAAACTTCGGTCTCACTTTCCACAGCCGAAGCTGAGTACATATCAGCTGTACATGCCGCAAAATCCATCGCCTGGCTTCGCACTCTGCTCAACGAACTTCAACTCATCGAAAATGACCCGGTCGACCTTCGCATCGACAATCAAAGTGCAATTGCGCTGATCAATCTCGATAACTCGGTGAACGAACGTTCAAAGCACATCGAAGTCCATTACCACTGGATTCGCGAAGCCGTTCGCAAGTGTATCATTCTCCCATCGCACATACCTTCCGAACTGAACATATCTGATATTCTGACCAAGCCTCTCGATCGGAACTCTCACTCTCGTTTGACTTTATCTCTCGGACTCTCTTCTTAATCCCGCATATCCTCGTTGAGGGGGAGTGTTAACATTTGCATATACTACTCGTAAATAGCGTCACGTGATCATTTGACATACCGCTCGTTAGCCACACTTCTTTTCTTTTTCCTCAGTTGATTGCCACGTCGACTGAGGTCAGTAGTATTCATTTGTTCCCTCACTCCCTTTCATTCATTCTAACCATCACTACAGTCCGTTTATCAGGTAGTTATACTAATAAAGTTGATTGCCACGTCGACTGAGTCCGTTTATCAAGCTGCTCCGTGAATGGTCTGGAAAACACAAATAATCGGTGCAACAATGGGATTCTGTTGAGGTTGTGGTGTAACATCAACGAAGTGATCTTGTTCCCACTGAGTAGGACCTTCTCCGGTGCCACCAGTAGCAATCCTGGGTCAAACGCCAATTGGATTGGCATGGATTTGCACCGGTTGAGACTGGTGATAGTTCAGGAGACACAATGGCAGGGAAATCGGGTCCAAAGAGGCGGGGACAATGTGAGGACCCCGCACCAGTGACAGCAAACCTGGATGCCAAAAACACGTCTTCCCATGTGGTGAGATGGGAGCAGGTCATATTGAGGATTTCTGGTGGTAACCGGACAGTGGCGTGGAACGAATTCATCAGGAAAATCAGGAACGAATGTTCTGCACCTTTCCCCCCCCTTTTTGTAAGAAAAGGTGGAGAAAAGAAAAAAGACCTTACTTCTAGAAGTTGATACCCAAATATGGTAATAACAGTACGTGATAAGCGGAGAAAAGTGACGAGAAGTGAGAAAAAGAAAACAGTTGTTGCCCATTTTCCTGATGTTTATAAGGTATCTCGCATTTGCGAGTACATATTTGATGCCTTGCTCATATTCTTTGGCCTGGAAAAGATTCAAGTTTTGATTTAGGGGATCATTCAACTGCCTACCTCCTCGAGAGTCAGATCAGGAGACCCGTGCTTGCTGGTCACAGTGTCAGTTGGCGTAGTTGGTGTACAGTCAAAAGGTGACAAACTGGATGGATGTAATTTGCTCCCCCAGTGCGCGTAATAGTTGTCTGACGGTCAGTCCATTGCCTGGACAAATGCCATTGTCACCCATCAAGGTTGTGAAGGTGAGCCAACAGCACGTGTGTGTGTGTGTGTACGTCAATTTATTCCCATCAGCTCGGTGGCCAGAGGAATCTCCTGTCAACTACTACAGGAACTGTTGGTTTACCTAGCACACAGCTAAACTATAAGCATAACCTCAACTGAGGTGCCCGAAGGCAAGGAGAAAGGGAAAGAGTCCGGAATACGCCCTTCCAAATGTTATCGTTGCTCTTTTAAATAAGGACCTAAAAATAGATAAACTAAGATCAGTGAGAAACCCCAACGATTATGTGCCAAGGGTGTCCCCATCACGAGTCCACGCCTCTGAAGAGGGTCTGCGCTAAGCAGCAGCAAGTGGCAGGGAGCGGGGCCCCTTCCATATTGAATGCCCCGGGAGGGTGGGAGGGCGGGTGCCGCAGAATATGCGCCTGAGACAAGCGCACCAACTCTTGAGGTTGGAGGTTTGGAGGGTGACGATCCAGTCGAGTCACATCGGTAGAAAGGGGAAAAAGTCAAACAACCATCACCCAGGATCTTCTGCATCGGACAGTGATCACCGGGTTCAGGTGGGGAAAGGAGGGACAGGGGGAAAGGAGAGTGATACTGCAGAAATGAAGGGGATGACTGGCCTCGGACTTGCCTCTTGCCAGGTCCCCTCCCCGCCCTCATGAAACGCACGGAGGAGTTTGGCGACATCCCTACACAGGTGGGAAGATGAAATGGTGATGGAGTTGGAGTGGAATGGGATGGACGGGTTGAGTGGACAGATTGCCATCAGTTGACGAGATGACGAGATCGGGCATCCGCAGCCTGCACAAGTCGATTTGGAGGAGCTTCGAGGCCACTGGGGACCTCCGATGAGTCGCGATGAGCCGCGATGCTGAGGGACAACCCTCCCCAGGGAGGGGAGAGCGTGGGAAAACCCTCAGAAGGTGGTGGTGAAGGACGAAGCGCGGATGGAGCCAACAGCACGTGTGTGTGTGTGTGTGGTTCAATTATCCACCCGAAAGAACAACTGTAGTACGCTAGTACAGAAGTCCGTTCTACTCAGCTCGGTGGCCAGGGGTGCTGGGGCCGCCGTCCATCAACCGCACGTGCCGGTGCGGGAGGATGCGGGAAGATCTGGCCCAGCGCCTCACCCGCAGCGGCTTGGTTTATCCTGAAGTGTGAGCCGGTATCCTCAGAAACGGATAAGCAAAGAAATGTAATGTGATTCACGTGCCAATCATGGGGTCCTGGGGAAATCGTGTATATAGCTCGTCGCCTGTTAGCAACGGACCGCCAAAAGCCATGATCAGGGTTCTCCTCCCAAATCGCTGTGGATTCGCTCCCCGGTCATTCCTGAACGTCCCCGTCTCTGCACGGCCGTTCTCCGCTCAAAATGTCGCGCCGCTCCTCGTGAACCCCTCGAACGTCACCAAGGACTCGATTTTCGTGGACGCGAGTTGGCACATGCCGAACTCCCCGCGCAAGGCCCGTGAAGAGTTTTTGAAGAAGAGGTTGCCCCAGGCGCGGTTTTTGGATCTCGAAGAGGTTGCAAAGGAGCATGCGTTGGGCTTGAAGCATATGATTCCGGACCCGAAGGTTTTTGCCAAGTACTGTGGTGAGCACCCCCGACCGCGTCCTCCACCTTTTAGCCTGCGACCGACACGGTTCATTACATCCAGAACGTTCCGGAATCTCGAAAGCTTCCCCCGTTGTCCTGTAATGCCAATCCCACCTATGCGACGCCGACAATCGAGCTGACCTCTACCCCAGATACGACACCAATGGAATATTATCCTCGCCTCGAGCCCTCTTCATGTTCCGCGCGTTCGGTCACACAAACTCAAGCGTCCTCGATGGCGGCCTGCCGGCCTGGGAATCGACTTTGAACGTTGAGGAGTCTTCCCAAACGCCCACAACCCCAAAGGCATCCAAGTACCCTCCTCCTTCTCTCGACGGGAACGTTATAAGAGGTACTTCTTGCCATGTCCAAATATTACGTTCAGTGCAATAACCGAACTCTAGGCTATGAACAAATGGTGTCGAATAGTTCCGGGTTTGATTCGACTTCCGAACTGGTCCTTGACGCCCGCGCTCGTGGGAGGTATACTACATCCTCCATCCTCGTCTGAACCCCGCTCACTCCTGTTCAGATTCCTCGGTACCGATCCTGAGCCCCGTCCTGGCCTTTCATCAGGACATATCCCAAACTCCTTCTCCCTTCCGTTCAACCTCTTCCTCACCCAAAACACAAACATCGTGTCCGGCGAATCGTACACGACGTTCAAATCCCGTGATCAAATCCTCGGAGAACTCAAGAAGGCTGTGGGTGAGGAGGAGACCAAGGCGATATTGGAGGGTAAGAGGAAGGTGGTGGCGAGCTGTGGGAGTGGGATGACCGCAGGAGTGTTGTGGTTGGGGTTGAACTTGCTCGGCGTGAAGGGCGTTGCCCTGTACGATGAGGTGCGTTCATCTACTTTCATGTCTGCGATGGACGCTGACAGGTGGATTGATCCCCAGAGTTGGACCGGGTACGCGATGAGACCCCAGAGCAAAATTGTAAAAGGAGAGTGATGCGCTTGACTCCGATGTATTCATATCTAAATTGTACAAACTATCCGTCGTACCTGCGTTTCATCGGACGGGGAGAATGCTACATCCTGATTTTGCCGAGGAAAGTCACCAACAGTCGCCAACCGCATCGCCGTTATGAATATATGGTGACGGTATGCCCCAAACGGAGGGCGGAGGGCCGTCGGAGCGTTACATATGGCAGGAACCGGCTCCGTGTAGCTTTTTCACTTGGTCACGTACATGCTCGAAAGTTACATATTATGGTACACACTTGTCACGGCGGAGGGTACAATTAATACAGGATGGGTGTGCTGAAACGATCCAGAAACTTGAATTGGCTCCACTGAGAGCAGGTCATTACACGCGAAGTTTATCCATCAAACGGGACGCACCTCTCGCTTTAATTCCTCCGTCAACCTGTCCCTGGGCTTCATAACGGTGAGCGTTTCGACCAAGCGGCTAAATTCCTCAGCTAACCCATCAACCACGTCCATCGTCTTAAGGTACTTGAGCTCGAACCCGGCGTTCTTCCGGTTCATAAGGCAGTTGAGCAGCCCTGGGGACGCCGGGTTGTCAAGGAGCGAAATTGACTCGAGCTTGGGGCACGGGGGAACTGGATCTGTTCCGGTAGGAGACAAAGCGTCCCACAGAGACCCGGACATGGGTTCACCGGTCGAGTTCGAACACTCGATCGAACGCACTTCTGGATGTGAAACGACGAACCCCCTCCACCCCAGCTCGTCCAGCCCCAACCAAGAATCTTCTATTTTGAGAGCGATCGTAGATGGTGGAACCAGTGGCTGAAGGTGGGCTATGACGGGGCCACAGATACTTTCCGCGTCGTCCAAGTCAAAGTCAACCCACGTCTTGAAGCTACCGATCTCGACGAACAAACTACCGAGCGTCCCATCCTCGGTAGTTCTGATCTCGAACGCCGGAGGGTTCGAGACGAGTCTCTTCTGGACAGTGTTGTCGGGTACCATGAGGTTGAGAGTCCGCGTAACGTCTTCGGGGAGGACGCGGGAATGGGTCTGTAGGGAAGTGATAGAGGGGATGTCGATATGGGCCAAAATGTAGCCAATGACCTCTGGAACGTTTTCCAACAGAAGAGAGGTAAGGCTCGGGAGTCGCGCGGTTCGCTCGCGGGTAGACTGCCCTGCGTTGATCCCGACAGGGATTCTTGGCCCGATTTGCACCAAAGATAAGCGTTCGAGCTGCGAGGAAGCGTCGAAAATCCTGAACAACTCGTCCTCCGAAATCTCCACGGGGACGGGACAGTTTCCGAGGTCCAGACATAATTCGCGTAGTCCGCCGAAAAGGTTGGACGACCAGGATGGCGTAGCGTTACGAAGACGGAGAGCACGCAGCGGCATGTCCGTTGGAAGCTGGAGGGTAATCGGGAGCAGCGCGACCTCCGCTTCACCCATGGAATACTCGCCCCCCTCATCATCGGGTGTACCAGAGAAGCCGACCGTCAGGTGGCGGAGGCGAGGGAGCGACAGTTCATAGATCCAGGAAAAGTGAGCGGCGTCAGAGGGGAACCCGCGGAGCCATAATGTGTGGAGCCGATGGCCGTGAGATACTGGTTGTTCCCTCCAATTCTCCAGGATTTCTTCCTGGCCTCCTGGTTCCGAATTAAGCTCTGCGATTACCATCTGAGGGTTCCCCTTCGACCTTTTAATGGCAGTGCGGGCCGTCTTGGGCCAGGTACAGTCGACCAGCCACCATAATTCCGTCGCGGTAGACATGATCCTATAAATGCGGTGACAAGTGCAGAACACTGGGCGCCAAAAGCGGGTGTCCCGCATATTTCGCATGACGAACGATAGAATGTGGACAATGATCTCGGTGGGGAGTCGCAGAAACGAAGAACGTAGTTGGTTCTTCAAGCGGAGAAGTTTCTTCATGTAGATGAGTACGACCGCGACCTCGTCCTCGGTCTTCTTCATCGTGGCGTCACCAGCCCGGACGAAAGTGGGTGGCATGATCTAACGCAAAAGTCAGACTAACAGTAACCTGAACCGTTGGGGAACGCGGCGGACAGTGGCAGAAGAGAACTCTGGCGATTTGCGAAAGGAGAAATGGCAAGAGCGCGGGGATGCCCTCATCGGGTAACGGGCGGCTGCCGGTCCATTTCCCACGCCCTTGTCCTGTCTCGAGTGACCGAAACACCTCCGTTGGTGCCCACGGTGAAAATGCTGATATACACCTGTCCCAAAAACCAAAAACATAATCCTGTATTTGTAACAAATGGTTTCGGGCCATAAGTATTAGCTTTCGCGTAGTGCATTCTGTACGATCCCCATTCCAACTATCTGCCGTGCATCCTGCTGCGCGGCGGCCCTTTACCTTTAGTGTTAGCCATCCATGCAACTCCCCACTTATAACCGCCATACCAAAGGACTCAGCCGCCGCTAAATCACCAGTCACTCAAGAACACAGAATGCGCAAGCTTGACGGTACACAACTAGATCAGCTCCCAGACGCATATATCTTGAGGGAAAGACACGTTCTGATCACAATAGGGGTAAGTCCATCGCGCGCGCAAGTGGATTCTGTTAACCACTCACCGTAACCACAAGGCTGTCACCCAAGTTTTTCATCCTCTTCAGCTCGGCATCGGTAGCACTTGGACACCAAACCTTCTCGGGATTCGGCATGACCCTCCTTTCCTCCTTCCCGTTTCCGACACGAACCAGAGCCCTACATCCCCACAGGCTGAAATCGTATGCCTGGATGCGACAATCTCCTCGCCCATGATCTGGTATAAACATCAACAAGACACGGGTGCCACAGACGAAGGTCTGGACATAAAAAATATCGCGGGGTATGTCCACGATCATCGTATCCCCCTTCCAGTCGTCCCAGGGTATGTGTGAGCTGGAGTTGGTTAAGGACATATATCTAACCAGGGTGGTGGTCCGTATGACAAAAAGAACCGCATCCGCACCAAAAGTAATCCCGTGTTCGCAGTGGCGGAGAACAAAGACAACCACGGATTGAGTTGGGTCAGCGATGGATGGCATGTCGCAAGGACCTCCCCCCTGCAGCATTTCACCGCGTGTGTGTATTTGGATTTCCCACCCCCAGTGTTCTCCAGTATACTGGTGGTGGTACGGAGGTGTTATGCTCAACCGTCGCCAGCTGTCCAGGGATTGTTGGGGAAGGGACGTGTCGAACATGACCAAGTAAAGGTCATTCTCGCCTACAGATGGTTGGCTCGGAAAGGCGAGCAGTCGGAACTCGTCTAGGAAGTTGAACGTGGGATATTGCTCCCGTAAAACCACGTCATCTATGCTGGACCGCCTGAGAACCTGCAGTGGTGAGGGAAATCAGAACCGAAATCAACCGGAAATCAGAGACTCTTACAACGGCCCCAGTTCTCCAATCCCAGACGATCAAAACGTTGGCCGCGGGCGTGGGGGCGAAGAGCATTAACCTGGAGGCCGTCATCTTCGCACACCGAACATACACGTCTCCGCCACTGATACCCGTGTCCCACAAAATGATCTCGAATGGTAGGTGGTGAGGGGACCAATCCTTAACGTTGAGAAGGTGGATTCGGAAAACTCTGTCGAGTGGTCAAAACCCCACCCGTTGGGTAGAAGTGTCCCTGCTTACGGGGATAAATACCCCACGATGGCGAGTATATTTTCGGGCGAATATACGACGATTGTGATGAGCCGGTATTGGGTTGAAGGATTATCAACTTTCCACTCCTCGATCTCCTGCCGACCCGTTGTGGTGTGAGGTACGCGAAAAAAGAATATCGAATCGAAGGAAAGGCCTGCGAGAAGACCCCGTCCCACAGGAAACAGATCCCCGAAGTAAGTGTACCCCAGGTTCGGGTTGTAATTGTGTTTCTTGATGGCATCCAGGTTCTCCCACACATCCACGTATTTCTTGACTTGTCTTCGCCCTTCCTCCAGGCTACATGAGAATTGAGGATTCTCGACCAACCCTGCGGCGAAAAGCTCAAGCCGGTATTTCAAGAGCGACCTCGACGACGTGGATATCAGGTTCGCAAAGCCCCGATTGACCTAGCATGGGACGTGGGTCAGTTGCCACCTGATCAAACGCTCATACTTCCGCCGTCCTAACGCACCTGCTTCATCCTGATGATATCCTGGGCGGACAAACGTAATAAAATATCTTCAATGATGTCGGTGGGGACTGCAGTGACGAGTAGGGACGCGCCAATGGGAGATACGTGGCTCGGAGATTGCGATTTTGTTCCCAGGGACTTTGAAACCCTCTTCACGGCTTTGCCTGCGGGTGCTGGCAGCTTGAGACCACGGGGAGACATGGTCACCCTCCGAAACGTTGTTCGTCACGTGGCAGGGATCTTGGGAGGCGATCAAAACGTTCCAGACCCCCGAGAGGCGGGATTGTTGGGCTGGAAAGGTCCAAGCCCGGGAGAACGAGAGGTTGTTGTCCGGATCCAAAGCGCAGACAGGGAGGGTGATCGGGATCTCCCGTCTCCTCCTCAGCTTCGTCTCTCACCCGGTGGCTTTGACCGAGAGCCTGTCTCTTATCCGGAAGAACCCAGCACCTCCCCATTCGCGCTCCACGAGTTTACTGCCGTTCGTCACTTCGCCTCAATGCACCCCGGTGTCGCTTTGCACGCTGGACCCTCCGGGGCGCGTGGACGATCTTCTGTTGACGCCAAGGGCGGCGAAGCGCGACGGACACCTCTACCACCCACCCCACGACCACCGCATCTATGGAGTACGCCTCGGGTAGCTTGTTAATGGATGGATCATTATTTTCAACGCATATCTAGCCCCTCGCGCTGGTAAGTGTTCCCCGGTGCAAAGGGTACATGTTGACAATCGGACCTCCAGACCTCCGTTCATCCAGTGTATTGCCAACAGTTCTTCATACTTTCCTAAGCGCTACGTTTTCCAAAGCACCAAACTTCCATACCGATGTACAACCGCAAGCTCCAATGATGTCGGACCCCCGCTCTGCCGGAAACAACACGGTAATTCTGGTGGCTAACCTACTCGCCCTCATGGACTTGCATCCCTAGCCACGGCCAAATGCACCTGTGAACCCAAGCCGCTTTGGGACAGTTGTGGCTCGTGTCTCCGTTGTGCTTTGCGCTCCCGATTTCATATTCACTCGCACGTATCACATACTCGAATAAACGCGACTTCTGTCGGCCTTCTATCATACACTCGCTGGGTTCGCTCTGAATCAACCAGGCGGAGGATCCAGGTGAACCCCATCACCTCAGCTATCGTACCCACCACGACCCTTCCCCCGTCGGTCAACGCACAAGTGATCCAGACAAACTGGCCCCCATTTGTGCGATCCCGTTGTAACCACACCCTCAAATCAGCTCCCAAACGTGGAGGACGGCATACGGATTATTTCCTTCACTTATCCCCTTGCCACGATATCAGCACACGATTTCGTCCCCAACGGACTGGGGAGACGACTCACCAGATGAAATATACTCCCGTCACTCAACGATTTCAGAAGCCATGGGTATATACAACCATCCGGTCTACATATGAGATCCCGGTGATTTCCAAGTCGCGTACTCTTGATTCCACCACCTCCACCCAGAAGCGGCAGGCAACTGCGGCCCCGCCGACTAAAGTCAAATGTCTGGACATCCCAATCACCAACGTGGGGCCCCCACACTACCACCACCTGGGCGCCGTGAACAAATACTTCTCGGTCGCTGTCGCCCGTCGGAATCTCCACGACAACACCATCCCCGCTCCACTCGTCCCATGGTACGCAAGAGCCCGTACGTGTTAACCGCATTTGTTCAGCCAGAGCTTGCATCCTCACGATAAGAAGAGCCTGGGGACCCCGACCACTCATAATTTCCAAGACGAGAACCGCCTGAGCTGGGTCAGCAATGAGTGGCTCGTCCCCGTTTAACGTCCCTAACGATCGGTCGTGGTCGGCACGTATGTAGGCAGCCCGGTTGTGGAACCTTTGTGGCAACCCTAGTCGTAGTAGACTCCCAGGGCAATCCTCTGGGATGAGCGTGTCGAATACGATCAACTCTGTAATAGCCAACTTCTGAGGTAAAATTACCATCCGAAATTCGTCAAGGAAGATCACCCGCGCGTCCCGCGTGACCAACCCCCTCCGGTCCAAGGATGAGATATCGAGCACCTAAGGAGGTGAAGTGAGTAAACTGTAACTCGTCAAACCGTAGTAACATTACCAAATCTCCAGTTTTCCAGTCCCACACAAATACTCTCCACACCACTACCTTGGCCGACATGGCCCGGTCCCGGTGGGAGAAAAAGATCATGACTCTGGAGCCAGTCATACCCATCCCGTGGCCCTCCACACGGTCGACGCCGTGGTTGAAATTGTGCGTGATGGTGTCGGAAAGGAGTGGATGATAAGGGGAACCGTCCCGAAGGTTTCGAAGGTGTACGCGGAGAAAGCTGTGGGTGGTCAGAGGCTGGATGCAGAGACCTTGAACAAAACCACCCACTTGTTTCCCCGTTCGGCAATAGCGAGGGCATTTCCAGGTGGGTATGCAGTACAACCAAAAATGACAAAAGAGAAGGGAATACTCCAGCTTTCAACCGCCTTTTGACTCGCGGTTGGTGGGACGTGAAGGAAAGTGAGACGATCCCTTCCATCAGCACGGGAGACAAGGTACCCATTTCCGAGATACTCTCTCTTCCAGTCCAACTGTTGGTTGGGAGGCAATCCTCTGGTACTCCTCACCACCTCCATCCCGTCGGACCACTTGTGTGCATACCCTTCACATCGTCTGCGACTTTCAGTCAAGTCACAGAGATAAGAGGGATTGTCGATCAGACCGATGGCGAAGAGCTCGCGCCGGTGCTGAAGGAAAGGTGAATTATGAATGAGGTCTCGTGTGTGCCGGTTGACCTAGTTCGCACAGCGCAACGTCAACAGAAGTTCAGTTGGGTGTTGCAGTGAGTGGCGCTCCGTACCGCTTCCATCTTGACGATGTCCTGACCGGGCAGGCATAAGAGTATTCGCTCCAGAATCTCAACAGGAAACTCATCCAGGATCGATAACGGCGCGGGCATGGTTTTGGAAATGCGGAAGTGTGGTTGTGGTCAGTGAGCAAAATTCGTTGAACATCGAGCGCTCGCGAGCGGGAATCACGCAACCCTTGCCGCCCAAGAAAAGGAGGTCCTGGTATGCGCCGAAATACGAGAGAGGATTCTCTATTAAATTCAAATTAGGTTTGTAGTTAAAAAACTAGCCTACTCATGGGGAATATTGTGGATCCGCCGTGCCACGAGTCGGCACTCAACGGTGTAAGACGCGTCTCTCCTGTCATTTGATCGACACACCTCAACAAGGGGCACGGGCCTACCCTAGACTCCGTCGTCGACCGCTAAATCGCATTTGAATTCCCACTGGGAGTTGTGGTCAGCACGTAGAATCCTAGTTTAGTCATCAGAACTGGGCTCACTATTTCCGAAGCAAATGAATCGTGTGGCGCATTGACAACTTGGAACTCTTCAACCAGGAGAGGAAACTCCTCATAAAACCTAGCTTCCAAACTGCCAAGCTTGAGGTGGCGCAGCCCGAACCCAGCGTTTTTGCGATTCAAAAGGCAGTCTAGCAAGGGTGGTGCGAATCCTCGATTATCGAAAAGCGTGATCGATTCAAGCTTCGGGCACAGGGGGGCCGCATCCGTTCCAGCAGGAGACAAGGCGTCCCACAATGACTTGGACATGGGCTCCCCACAAGGGTTCGAACACTCGATTGAACGCAGTTCTGGATGCGATCTGAAAAACTCCCTCCACTCCTGTTCGCCCAAATTCAAATTATCGAGGTTGAGGATGGCGACGGACTGCGGAACAATCGGGGGGACGGAAACCATAATGACCTCGCGGACAGCTTCCCCCACGTCGGTGTCAAAATCGAACCACATTTTGAAGCCGCCGATGGCGACGTGCATCCAGCTTAATGGCCCACCTTCAAGTCCCCTGTTGACCCAGATCCGAAATACTGAAGGATTAGGGAATAGGCGAATGGGAAGGTGGTGGTTGAGGAAGAAGAAGCGGAGAGCCCATGGTACTTCGAAGGGTAAAGCGTGGGAACGAATCTCGAGGGAATCGATTGCGGGGATGTTCATATGGATCAGGGTATAACCAACTGACTCCGGAGAATTGTCTAGCTTGAGGTAGGCAAGGTTCGGAAGTTGTGCGACTCGGATGGGGGTATACTGCGGTTCGCCACCCCTGCCAACTGGGATCCTTGGCCGAACTTGTACCAGCGACAAGCTCTCCAATTGCGGGGAGCTGTCAAAAACTCCAAGTAGTTCGTCGGCCGAAATTTCCACAACGGTTTCGCAATGCTTAAAGTCCATGCGTAGTTCCCTCAGCCCGGCGAAAAGGTTTGATGACCAGGGCAATATGACGTTATTGAGATCGAGTGTTTGTAGCGGCAGGTCCATCGGAAGTTGCAGAGCCACTGGGCTAGGGATCGGAAGTTGAGATTCGTTTTCGTCCTCATCGTCAACGGGCAGACCAAAAAAGCGGATCTTCAGGTAGTGGAGACGGGGGAGGGGCCGTTCGAAGATCCAGGAAAAGTGAGCGACGTCAGAGGGATCCCCGCAAAGTTCCAATGTATGGAGCCGATGACCGCGGAGAACCTGTTTGTCCCTCCAGTAGTCTAGGACTTTCCGGGCGTTTTTGTTCGCCCAGGGGTCCCACGGCTGAAGGTCCACGATTATCATCCGAGGGTTCCCCTTCGATCTCGCAAACGTGGTGAGTGCTGCCCTACTCCGCGTGCAATTGACCTTCCACCACAATTCCGTTGCGGTACGCATAATCCTGTAGATGCGGTGACACGTGCTGAAAATCGGCAGCCAAACGCTAAATTGGTCCAAGTTTTCCATGATATATGAGAGAATGTGAATGATGGACTCGGTGGGGAGTTGCAGAAGCGGGGAAGACAGTCGGTTCTTGATGCGGAGGAGTTTCTTCAGGTGGATGAGTACGGCCGCAACCTCGCCCTTGGCCGTCTTCAACGTGGCATCTTCGGCCCCGACGGCAGTAGGTTCCATGAACTAATGCGGAGGTCAGACAAACGGTAGCTGAGATGATTAAGAAACGCGTCGGACAGTGGCAGAGGAGAAAGTCGGGGATTTGTGAGGATGGAGGCAACGTCGACGAGACAGCGTGTTGGGGGTTTCTCACAAAACCTTGCCTCAAGTCGTCCTTACGTTTACCGGTTGGACGCGATAGAAATTCATGTCATCGATCTCGATCAAGTCGAAACCCTCCCCGTACATCCACCGGGTGAGTTCGGTTGAGTTCATGGACGACTTTCTGGTCGAAATTCCACCTGGTATCTCATATTGGTCAGTTGGGAAGAGGGTTCCGGACGCGTGGTCAGAGACCGGCACATCTGCACGATGTTCTGGCCTCTTCGCGCGGTGCCTCCACTAGTATTGCAGGGTCGACGTCTCTGACCTGAAACCCTCCTAGAAGCATTCTCATATCTTAGGTAAGTCTTCAGGCTTCATTCCCGACATACATTGACTCTGGCCTCACTCTCAGTCACGTCGATTCATCACGGCGGCCCGGATCTTCTCACCCGTTGGACCCTGAACAATATTGTTGGGCTAGCCCGTTCAACCCCACCAAATCCACCCGTTTCTCGTAAGATGCCCGTCGCGAGTGTCTTTTCCACCTTAGTTCACGTGAGTTTGGGCAGTGATTGGTATTGGTATCTCCCTCACCCTTAAGTTATGTACTCCTGAAACAGCACGATCGACTGAATTCCGTCATCACCATACGACGGCTAGCGTTTCGAAGCCAACAGATTCAATGACGAAGCTTTTAGGACAGGGTGATCTTGTCCCTTACTGGCGCTTCTCCGAGGCCATCCTCTGCTCAGCCTTCCGAGGCCGACGCTTGTCGAGGTTTACTTTCAGATTACAACCCCTCCTTCGCTCGAAACAACAATTTTCTGCAGCAGCAACAGTGTTGGAACTGCCACTGCTGTAGATATTTCGAAGAAATGCTACTACAAAAGTCAGTCCGTTGGCGGTTCGCGCCCGAACAATCTCCTGACGCCAGTTCATGTCAGATTATACCATTAAAGGGTCCTAGCTAGAACGGGCCCAAACTGAAGTCCATAAAGCGGGAACATCGCAGAGTGCTCACCTGAATCAATCCCCTTCCTCCTCCTTTGCCCCCACCCCCCACCTCAGTCTGCGATCCTACCTTTACGCGATTACGGAGACATAGATGTGGCACACTGCCTTGACGGCGCTCGTGTTAGGCGCCATCCTGCGAGCCACCGCTCAGGTTGTGGACCCTGCCCAGGCTACTACTAATATAGCCCAGCCGGAGGACGCACTGACCTCCGCCGCTCGCTTCAAGTTGCTCAACGAACCTGCTGTGAGTTTTCAGCAACCACCGGTTATACTTGGAACGATACTGAGTCACGATCCTCAGTTCGTCTATGACTTCAATGCCGGGGTAAGCACCAGTAACGGAGTTAGTGGAAGCATCATTACCGCCAACCTCGCAGGCTTGCCTTCCATCGTATGTCAGCTCACGCCTTTGGCCGGGGGTCATATTGCGTGCGAATTGTCCACGCCTCACCACCACACACCTCCCGCTGGATTCCTCCGCGCGGTTTCCGGATCGAACTTGAAAGTCGATTTCGTTCAAGAGGAAGAGGCGAAATTCGTTGCCAACATCCTCAGCCCTGGTCATGGTGCCATCTTCCCCAAGGGGACCTTCCGCTTACAAGCAAACCTGGAGGGGGAGCCCGTATACCTTGCGGCTGGTTTGAACAGTGCAGACACCGGTGTTGCTACTGTTCAAGTTGCCCATAGATGTAAGCGGACAGCAACCCAAGTTCGTTTACCGGTCGATTGATCCTCTGCCCTAACAGTCTTTGGGGTTCCACCCGGCGTTGTCGATGCCACGCTTGGCGATATCGGAGACGATGAGCCCGTGCGAATTGTCAAGTCGGTGAGCGCAGCGCCTCGCTATCAGGCCCGGTTTTCCCATTCCTCACACACGTCATTCCCAATACAGACCCCAGATGAGTTTACCCTCGGCGTCCAGAATTGCGAGCAGATCCAGCATAGTGACCAGCTGGAGGACCGACAGACCCCCACCGATCACGACTGCCACGAGGGATCAAAAAATGGCCGGGACTACGACAAAAGGGAAGAAGGGGAGCCTACCGACGGTAATCAGGAACAGGGGGGACCTGGTGGTGGTAATCAGGGGGAGGTGACAGACGGCCCGGAACAGGACGACCAGGAGTATGGAGGGGAGCCCGATGGCAACGGCCAGGGCACGGACAACCGGAACCAGAATGACCAGGTGGGTGGAGGGGAACCCGACGGCAATGATCAGGGTGACCCCAGCTATACCTGGAAGAGGTCCAACACTGCCGAGGATTGCATCACCCCCGCTTCCGCCATCTCCTCCATCGACTCTCAAACTCTCGAGGAACTCGTCTTCTTCCTCAAGCTCATCCTATGTGTGTTGCTTTCTTTCGTCCTCATCTTGGCGTACTTCGTCGTCCCCACTCGAGTGAACCGCAGGCTGCAGACTGAATATCGGGTTCACGCTGTTGTCCCCTGCTCCGTTTCCGTTCAGGATTTCAAGGTGTAATTTCCGTGTCCTTGAGATATCTTTGTTTCCACACTTCTCCGTTTGCATATGATTTACGAATTAACCCTTAGCTACGGCCCCCCATGTGTCCCAGATCACGTCACCCTCTGTCGTATTTAATTGCCTTATCATTCGTCCTCGTCGACCCGGTTCGTGCAAGTTATACTACCCTTGCATTGGAATAAAGTTTGAGAGTAAACAGTGGACGCGTAAACTCGGCTCAGGAGTTTTTTCATTCGGTAATCAGTTCGGATGTCACCCAACTCCCCGCCACATTCTCAAGTTCTCCCCGGAGGAACTGGATATCTACATCCCCCATATTACAGGCCTCCATATCCTTCGTGTCGAACAGCTGAGGGCTGATCTGAACTCTGGTCTTCAAGCCAGGGTGGTGGTCACAAAAGCTCTGACCAATCTTGCGGAGCGAAGTACATAGCTCTCTGCATTCCGGGATAGTGTCTTCTAGTCCGGAAAGTGGCAAGGAGGGCTGACTTTCGGATACCTCGGAGGGGGTCCTCTGCGGGTAGTACAGGAGTATGAGGGAGATGGAGTTACTGGGGATTGAGCCCATAAGCTGCCCGAGGCCCATGTCAAAGTTGAAGGCAACCACCTCGAGTGTATGGCATGCCTCAAGTAGCGTCGTGAGGGTTCCACGATCCCCTGTGAGTGTGGTCAGGATTGTACCATCCGTTTCATTCAGAGAGTTTACTCACCAAAGCCCAACAAAGGCATACACCGCAGATCAAGAGCTCGGAGGTGAGTCCGACAATATGCGAGGAACAATGACGGATGAGAGGTGAAGCCGCCAAGGCGGAGTTCTTGGAACTTGAAATGTTTGAATTGGAGAAAATCGAGACGCTCCGCATCATGTGGCAATTGGATGCGGGGGAGGGGAGGGGACGTGATTTGTTGGGTGTCGTGAGAAGAAAAATCTGACAGGACGAGGTCCACAATGTTTGGTAAACGGTCGACGATAGCGGAGATGGTCCCCATGGTGCCATAGTCCCCTGGGTACCCAAGTAGCCTAAGACTACCCGCAATCGAAGAGAAGATCGGGGCGGGATGTTGCCATCGACGTGATCTATCCACAGTTCCTGTAGATTCCGAAACGAAGTGAGGTGAGGGAGCTCAGGTTCGGAGTAGCAGATGACGGGCGTCCAGTAAGCATCCCACCAATTGAGGTAGAGGATGCGGACGTGTCGAGATACCCCGCGATCGCCATGCCTAATTCTGGAGCACCATTTTCGCAGAGGCCCGTAAGGGAGAGAGACGGTGGAGAAGAGGTGGTGCTGGCAGCGATCTACCCAGGCAGTGGATACCAGCGAAGCATTGCGGAGGCACTCTTGACGTTGCGTATCCGACAACACTGAGGCCAGGTGGTCAATGATAAGGTTTACGGCGGCCTTGGGAATGCCCATCGTGCCAGGGGTCCGCGTCAGGGGCACCATATTGGATTTCTAGATGAATACCGAGTGGAATAAAACCTCACAGATCAAAGGAACGTGTGTGATTTTGTACCTAGACGTCCACCGAGTGGGGTAGACTATCGCACTAGGTCAGTCTGGTAGAGGAATAGAAAACTAATGGTACTCACTCCTCGCAGGTCAAATGAACGCGTGGAGGAAAAAAGTGCGAGCGGACGCTTGTCTGACTCTGGGCGTGACACGTGACCGTGTTGAATACACCACGCGAAGTTTGCACACTGTCTATCGCTCGTTTCACACGACATGTTACTCTGTGGATACCATGTACACGGTCCCGGGCTTTGCAGGCCCTACAGCTTATTATTGATTGGAGTGTCCGCTTGTCTGTTTGCGGGTCGAGTATAGTCCACGCTGTAGATGCGGGAGTTACTGGACGATAATAAGATCAACTATTGGATGTGTACGGGTATAGTAGGCTGAGGTGCTGGTACGGCTTCTCGGTACTTCTCGGTAAACGTGGACAGACGGAAAACGTTGAAATGGAGTGGGGATCACCACCACTAGGAATACTGCGGAGCGAACCTGGGGATTGGTGCTGACGGCGACTCTGGGGTTAATTCGAGGAGAATGGTGGTCGGGATTGGCGCACGGTGGGTCCTGGAAGTGTCCGGATACCTATCAGGATACACGTGAGCCGATAAGGCAGCAGGTGGAAGCAAGACGTCTTCACCCCCCAGCCTTAGCCCATGCGATTAGGCGTTCACGAAAGCGCGGCCCCTCGAGTGTGTGATGATTAACGGTGTCGATGTTGCGCAGGATCTCATCGTAGGTTGGCTTGTATCTCGTCCGCTCTAGCGCGATAGCTTCATGGTGACCGCTCAACCATTCATCGAGCGTGTTTCTATACTATCCGTGCTGTCAGCTACATTGCGGTGAGGTGACGCAAGATGGATGAAACGTACGATCATGCCAATCAAGGCGATGAGGGGTTTTGGTGCCGATTCCCTAAACGCACCCTGACCGTGGGCCGAGACATCGGACCATTCACCGTTGTAGAACAATCCAACGACGGATGCAATGATTGGATGAGCAAAGTACACCTGATCGTTCTGGGAAGTATGAGCGAGTACAGGTGCAGGGGAATAGAACGGGTACGCACTGAACCAGGGACAGTGTCGTGGAGATATGACCCGTTGCATGCCAATAGCTTAATTGCATCACCGATCCGCTTGGCCTCTTGAGGGGACCCGGTCACCTGGACTGGGAATACCGTCGTGGCGGCTTCCAATCGAGTTCGGATTGCCCTCTTGAGCTCCAAGAGAAACAACCAGCGTTCAGCGTACACCTACGGCCGAAGGTCATAATGTAACTCAGGGAAAGGTTGGTGGTGAAAGACGCACAAGCCTTATCATGGCTTCATCAATATCGTGTTCTGGGGCAACGTGTTAGACGGTCAATGGTTTCAATGTCTGCCCGGCTTACTCGGTTCAACCACACCTCCTTCAAGGTGAATGTGAAGTGCGTCATTCAGACACCTCCGAACCTCTCCCATACCACTTTCCGCATCGGGGAACGCATCCTGACCCGCTATGTAGGCCCGAAACCTCTGCCTCGCGTGATCGATAACTTTCTTCCATTCATCCGGGTACGAGTTGAATTGATAAGTGACCATCGCTGACGGATCCGTACAACTGGGCAATAAAAGTAGCGCTCCCATGTTCTGCCCGCCATTAGACGTGAAACGTTCCACCATGTTACAGAAATTCCCACCTGGAGTTCGATATTTAACTCGCAGTAGCACCTCCACACTCTCTTCATAGTCGTGTGTACTTTGCGAGTATACCAAGGAAATGACGAGTCGCCAAGTGTGCCAAAGGCTGCTGTTGTCTGTACCAAAAACCTCCATCGTGGGTAAGTATCGATCCGGCTTCGGAGAAGAGTAAACCCTACTCATCGCATAACATCAGGACCCTGCGACTGATGCCCCCATCAGTACCACGCTTCACTTCGTACTTCTCGACGATATCGGTCACATCTCCCCGTACGTCCTTCACCCTGGAACGGATCACGGTAAGAAATAGGTGGGCTAAGAGCGCGGCGCCCTTCAATATCGAAATAAACAAGATGACTGAAAACACAACGGAAACGGTTTGAGTCGCAGGCTTGCCCGGCGGAGTGGCGGAGGGTATCGGACAGGCGGAACCAGGGGTAGAAGATGCGAATGAGGAGTTGGGTGGCGCTGAGGAGGTAGACGACGCCCCGGGGGGAGAAATGGTGGATGAGGGTAGCGCCAAATTCATTCCGGTGGTGGTGGTGATAATGGTGGGGGGAAGGAGAGGCGTAGTGGGCGGGATAACCACTCGTCTTCGATAAATTCCGATGTTCAATGTCCAACCACCCAAACACAAAGACCAAGCGCCTAACGAGCCGCAAGAAGGTGCACAGAGCACGAGGTCCAAACAACAGAACAACTCTGAACAGAATTCACGTATTCTGCCCCGACAAACACCCATCCCCCCCCGGTCCGCTCCAAAATCCTGTATCCGATCTACACTGCGGGGGCAGGTGTTGATCGAGATGGCGATCCGGGAGTTGGCTGTAGTTACCGCAAATAAAGTGCTCGAAGGGCTCTCCGAAGACGTCCCCATATTGAGGCTAGACTATAGTCTATCTCCCCCCATTGTCTTTCGTCTCGATTCCACAACACCTCTCAGACAAGAATCTCATTCGGCGTCATCAACCAGATCGAAGATTTCGCCACGCCTCAAAATTTAGGAGTTGGAACCATCCCCTGAGACCCAGTGTCAGCCAAGCCTCGTCTCAGGTTATAAGCGAATGTCAACACCTACCGTTTTTACGTTTGTGATCCCTTCTCCGGTATTCGCAGGTTCAACTTGTGGAGTTTGAGATTGACTAGACCGAACGGTTGCGCATTTGGTTCATCCCGGGGAAGCGACCGTGAGAGTTGCGGGGGTACATGAGAGAACGGAGAAACGGAAGGGCGACCCTAGTTACGATGCTTGTGGTTGACCGGAGACACCGAGGGATGTGCCAAATCGCCTGCAACTTCCAAGCCTAGACCATCGTAAACCAAGACCCATCCAGAGATCAGCATAACGATGGGATACCTTTTTCCGTTCAATTCGCGTACCCGTTGGCCATTTCTGAGAGTAGGCGACCCACCCCATTCGGTATATCAACACAGCGGCAAGCCATGCCAAGGCCCAAGAGCCCACTGACGGCAGTCGAAACCGCTCCGCTGAGAGGCGATCCGGTACTTGCGGGAGAAGAGATTCAGGTTGGTGGACGGGGGTGATTCCCCTGGGGTGTACGAAGGGAAGCCAAAACCGGTGCTTGAGGGAGGTTGACCTCACGGCTTCGCGTTCCTGGTGTCGAATCGCACGTCAGCACATCCAATCCCACAATATCCGAATAGAAAAAAGTTTGTTTGGCCCACCTGGTACAATTTCCCATTCCCTTGTTGGTTCCGTTCTGAGTACCTGGGATTCCCGCTCCGTTGGGCACAACGCAGTTCCCGTTCCTTGAAATAACCGACGGCGAGTTGGTCTGCGCCGGAAACACGAACTGTGCGGTCAGGACCGCCGTAAACGCTCGAAACGAGATGGAGATAACATACTAGTCTATCAGAGTGTGTAGCTTCCCACCGCAAAACACGGATTCATTATCTTCGCCGAACGGCCCACGTGCCCCAAGATACCACCCAGGAAATACGTGCCCGCGAACCAAATCGGTCCCGTGTTTCCTTGGACTTTAAGACGGGGGTTCGTAGAGCTTTTCAATGGTTGTCGGGGATCGAGATCTTGCGAGGGGGAATGGAGAGAGATGAAACCAGAGCATGTAAAGAGGTCCGCGCGCAACTGACGTGGTGGTTAAGGATGGCGAGAATTGGGTGGGAGAGCACGAAAAGTTTTTTCTCCGATTTGTATGTGTTTGTCCGAGAAGGTCGAGGGATGCAAGGTTTGGATCGGGATCGTTCGCTCCCAGCTCATTCCGAAGCGAAGCGAAGGAAGAGAGAGAGGGGGGGTTTGACGTTGTTGACGATAATAAACGGCCGGTAAAAACCCGTCCTGTTGGGGAAGAGGGTGCGAATGAGTTTTGAAACCCCGTCGGAGCCGTATCTGGCTCGAGAAGATGGTGGTGGAGAGGAACTGCGTTGGCGACTTGAACGGTAAAACGTTGCGGAGGCACTCTTGACGTTGTTTACCCAATGCCATTGAGACCAGTTGGTCAACGAAGAGGTCGACGACTCGACATCCTGAGGAATGTCTATCGTGCTGGGGTCCGCGTCTGGGATTCAGAACCTTCCGCTTCGGATCGTTGGACCCATCCCCTCCCCACTGCAGTAATTCTTCTGTCCTTGACATAGATCCCGTCCATGATGCCGTGGAATAATCCAGCGGTTTCGACGCCAGCTTTGCCACTTTGGTACTCAGGGAGGTTCGAACAATCACCTCGAGACCCAACGCTCCCGCCTGCACGCCGGAAGAAAGGCGGACGAGTTTCGTCTCGGGTTACATGAAAACGTTAAAGCGCACGGTCGCGAGACCATAGAAGTAACCCGAGACACATCCAGAATACCAATATGACAATAGAAAGGTCTCTCCTCCGTTCTGTTCACATTCCTGTCGGGATCCCAAACTCAAACGCCCGAATTCCACCGCTCAACCCAATCTCTACATCAACACGGCGGCCAGCACGCCAACCAAACTTAACCCCAAAACCCCACTGACACCAGTCGAAGTCGCTCCACCCCCGCTGGAAGACGATCCGGTACTCGTAGGAGAAGGCGTTCCCGAACCAGATTTGGTGGACGAGGGTGATCCTCCCGGGGTGGACGAAGGGGAACCGGAGCCAGTGCTTGAGGGAGGCGAACCTTGCGGGTTCGCACACCTGATGTCAGGCGGGATACGGTAATCCTCATCGAGCTGCACGTCCATGCACTACCATAACCCAAGTCAGCACATCCAATCCCACAATACCCAAATCAAAAACGGAGTTCGTTCGACTTACCTGGTACAATTTCCCATCTCCGCCGTCAAACACCATCTGGAGGGTAACGTTGGTTCCGTTCTGAATACCCAGGATTCCCGCTCCGTTGGGGTTAACGCGGACACACCCAGACGCGCCCGTTCCTTTGAAATAATCGACGACGAGTTGGTCTGCACCTGACGCGGTGTGGAAGTCGTTGAAGGACACTGGAAAAGCCGCGGTGGAGAGCATCACTCCGACTGGGGAAAATTACGAACGACATAGGTCAGGGCGGCCGTAAAATCCTCGGAACGATGTGGAAACAACTTACTGGTCCATTCAGAGTGTGAGGCTTCCCAGACTATCAACCCGTTCGAGAGAGGGAATAGGGTCCTATTCGCGGGTTGCGTGTAACCACCTGACCGTCCAGACGCGTCAACCTCGTCAAAACCAATAACATACACCTGGAAACCACTAACCGCAAAACTCGGGCTCATTATCTTCGTTAAACGTTCCACGCACTCCCGGATAATTAACCAGGAAATGCGCGTTCACGGCCGATACAGCCGCGAATACAGTCGCCAAAGCGGACCAAGTCAACTTCATATTTTCTTAGACTTGAAGGTAGGGGGATTCGCAGAGGTCCTTGATGGTCGTCGGGGTTTGAGATCTGGGAGATAAAATTGAGTGCGAGACCCAGAGCATATAAGAGGTCCACACCGTTTGGCTGCCGAGAACGGCTAAAAATAACGATCACACCTGTGGGAGAACGCGAAAAGTTTTTTTCTCCTTGATTTGTACGTGTTTGTTCGAGAGTAACGACAGCTGTCAACGCGTTCTGCGGTCCGCAGGGATGAAGTCGAGAGCAACCCAGGTCACAGCACTCAGACAACATCGAGGTCAGAAAAAACTTTTGTTTGCGGGTGTTTGTCGCTCTTCGTCTCAGAGAAAGCTTACGCCTGAGAATCCCCATGCATGGAAGGGTTGCCACAGGCCCCCACTCAAACTAGCTCAAACTTCAGAAGGGTTCAAAGTAACTTCCGCCAACATGCGAGGCACAATAGGGGTCAGTAGAATCCCACATCACAATATCGGCTCGTTTTCAATTATGTACATACAACGAATGAACAGTAAAACCGGAGTGGTAAAAGTCGCGATACGACTTAATGGTGAACAGCCGAGGTCCACCTTCCAAACGTGACCTCTCCAATAGCAAGCCCCACGATGATGGAGACAAAGTACGCGGCGTTAAACGTCCTACATCAAAGAACAACATCAGGAATTACATGATGGAGGAGCGTGAGGGAAGAACCGACATCACAGCCAACATCAGGGCGTAGCTCAGGGTAGCCTGAACCATATAGACGATACCTCGTGGGAGGTCATGGGATAGAATGAACGGGGGGACGGTTCGCTTTCGCGGGGGGAGATTCAACTTGGATCCATCGGACAACGGAGGGGTTTCCAACTTGTTGCAGCTGGCGTTATCGTCCCGGACCACGCTTTCCGCGGACTTGTGGAGTGCGCTATGGAATGACCTCAGTGACTCGTTATCATCGCAGCGGCGGGAATGTCACCTCGATGCCCAGTATCCCTCCAACCGGCCACGAACACCGTTCACAAATCGCTCCAATATCGCGAGGAAAACAAGGGCGAACGATGCACCTGCAATCGCGCCGGGGGAAGACGGCACCCAGGGTTTGAAAAAGAGGTGGTCACCCCCGCCCCCGTGGAAGTACGGGATCATTTGGGATGAGTGTCCGGTCGGGGTGACACCGCTTGACGAGGTTGTCCCAGAGCTGCCATCGTGGTTAAGCGAGCTCATGCTTAATGACCCCCAAGATCGACCGGTGCTCCTAGCGGGGTCGACAATTGGGTGAAGAGGGGGGATGGGGTCGAACAAGGACGGACAAAGTCTGAGAGGAAGAAGAGATGGGTGGGACCTTCAGACGGTTACCATAACGGGAATGTGCTGATCGTCAAAGCAAATAGATACAAACAGAAACTCCCGGTACGGGACTCGGGAACTCCATCAGTGGCAGCTCCCGCTCTGGGATTGGTCTCGCCTCGGCAAAGGACAGGAATAGCAAGACCACATGACCAGGTATCATGGGAACAATGGATCAGAGAACAAGAGCGACAAGGGGACCGGCGAGAGTGAGGTTACGTGGTCCCAGAGGAAGCGTTTGCGTGAAGTTGCCCCCTCTGGCTAGTTGTTCCATTGCATAATCACCCATGGTGTCTCGGAATACAGCTTCGGAGAACAACGCTCGCACTGTAAGTCCGGATCGCCGCCAGCGACATTTGAAAGGATCGAGGAAGGGATGTGCCAATTACGACCAGAGGTGCCTTCACAGCAAAAGTGGAGTGCAGGATAGGTTTGTTGAGTACGAATGCCTCCAACCTATCCTCGAAGTTCGTTATCGTCGTAGTAGCAGGTCCGGGATCGCGAGGAACGCGTGAGGAAGCGACCGATGAACCGAGAGGGTCAGACAGGGCAGAGCAGAAAGGCAGGAAAACGCGACGATGAGGAAAGAGAGGCAAGTAAGCAAAAAAGGTAAAAGGAGCGATCAGGCCCCTCCAGGTTATGAGCCATTTTCAACCAATCGCAGAAATCGCATGCCGGCAATCACCGGAATCATGTGCCTGGATAATTATATCTGCAGCCAATCATCGCGCGTGGGAGGTGTGGAACTCCGCGAACTTGCGGTTTCCCAGGGTACAGGCCTCTGGTTTGGCGGAGCCCTCAGGATTGAGCAGAAGGGATGGATTGACTCAAGTAATTACAGGGGTTAATCGAAGAGAAAAGTCCTACGGAGAATGAGAAACAAAAAACGACGCGACCCTGGTTGTGGGCGCCCTCAAGGCTTGGGGGACAAAATGAATTGACAGGACCCAGGTGATCCGGTTGTCCCACCACTGATCAACTGGCAACTGCGAAAAGTGGGAAGATATGGATACAGCTTGTAAGATACACATCGCGAAAACTCGGCCGGGTATTCCATTCACGGGTTATACATCTGTTGTTTCCCATGTCCATGCGACGATGATCCGCCAGCTGGTCTGGCTACGACGTATATCAGCGCAAGCGAACAAAGGGCGACAAGAATGATCTGGAAGAAAAACCCGGCGATGTCTGGTGGAAGAACACGACAATCAGCTAAAGCAAACCAATTCGAGAAATTTGTTCCTGAGCGTACCAAGCAGTATTCCGAATGGCGGCGAGCCGATGAAAAGACTCCGAATTGCAGGAATTGTGATGACCACTGTGATGGGAAGAGCCAACACCGCTTCACTCATCCTCTCCCTCTTCACGAGCATCACAAGGGTGATGTATATTGACCCAATCGTCAGCGCCCAATTGACGAGCAGCATGCACATCGTGAACGCCTGTGCGAGGATGGACCTGTGAACGACAACTTCCAACGCGCGGGATTCAGCCTGGATGGTCACCGTACTGCCGTTCCCCGTGTCGTAAGTGAACGCGTTCACAGTATCCATATCATGGGCTCTCGTCACAAAGTTATTCAGTGGGTCCGCGGTCGAGAACCGGGTGATGTGCACCGACTGGTTCGTCGCTTTGTCGATAACGAACGCAAACGCATTAATTATGTAGTCATCGAAGGGGGCAATGAGTTGCTGGTCGAAGTAGTGGCGTTGTTTGGTCGCAGGAAGGTATATCATCCCGGAATATATGTCCATTCGGTGTTCTATCCCGAAATTGAGGACATCGTGCATGCTGCACAAGAGTTACATCGGGGTAAGCGTGGGATCTTTGGGTGGAGGTTTGGAGTGAGGCTCACTATAATGCCCCCTTCGTCGGGCTTACTGGGAGGTGTGCTGGGTCGTACGAAAATACCGGCGTAGTAGCACTGGAAGCCATCAGAACAACAGTCACACTGCGCCATTCCAGATGGCTTACTCGTTTATATAAATATCCACTGCCCTGTCGAAGGGCCCACACGTCTCGGACCTGCCAAACTGCTTCGAGTTTTGGTACGTCCGTAACCTAAAGTCGCCGCAACCTGAGATTTCCCACTCGATCGTCAGAGTGCGTTTGTCGAGATCCAGCAAGTGATTGTGCCCCATTATTGCAATCTGACAGAACCCTCCGTGTCAGCGGGGAGTCACACCAGTCGCGAGGGTTGCAGACTCAGAACACACTCACCCCCGTTTCGTTGTAGGGATTCTGGGCGTACAACGCTTGGACGTCGCCGTTCAATGTGAGGAGCATGACGACGATGAGGAAAATGACGATGAAAACGACTATGGAGAAGATGATTGCAATGGGGTGACGAACGACCCAACCCCATCGATGGTCGTGCTTGATGAGCTGGTGGAGGAAGGGAACGCTAGGTGCCGTTGGGGTTCGCTGGACTGTGATGGGCGACGCGGGTGGGTTTGCGCAGAAGCTGCATGTTCTGGGTGAATTTGGTGGGGTTGGAAAACGAGGGGATGTTGGGTTGGAGTGTGGCGGTTGGCGTGACATAATCGTCGCTGGCTGTTAGGCGTCCGTCCCGGCCAGCCTGGACGGTTTCTTGAGCAAAGGCGGGGAGGTGGGGAGATGGGAGGAGTGTCCGAAGGGTCTTGTCGTGCTAAAATATAGGAAAAGGCGGTTGGGCGGGCACATCCCCCCAGGCCGCACGGAAGCAGACAAAAGATCATGCGCGCGCCTGGATGGGTTATTCAATATTGATGACAGCTTTCTAGGGATAGATCGCCGTTGTTTGCTCAAGAACGCACTTCGTCGCGATGTCACCGCTCCAACGAACTCGTCTATGAATAGTGGCAGACGGGCGAGCATTCGCCAGTAGTCACCCCATAAGCAACG
>Ga0307516_10002026_pt1 | contig 27623 bp, 33 predicted proteins | sample 19_EM_MG_FD_203310 | JGI IMG/M metagenome (GOLD analysis project Ga0307516, IMG submission 203310) | Populus trichocarpa ectomycorrhiza microbial communities from riparian zone in the Pacific Northwest, United States - 19_EM | ecosystem: Host-associated > Plants > Roots > Unclassified | place...
TGCTGGCATGCATACGCAAAATTGCGGCTTCATACTGACGATACACTACACTTCTTTGACTTGGCAACTGTTGTGCTGGGTCAATCAGTGCGCCGCTTCCAAAGGACAGTCTGTTCCTATTATGACATGTCTGAGCTGCCCGCCGAGTGTGCATCCCGTGGTTGCCGGGAAGCTGCTTTGGCATCAAAGCAGCCCAGCGCTAGCACCTCAGCAGAAGGAAAGATGCCACTCACACGAAAATCCAAGCAACTCAACCTTTGCACGTATAAATATCATGCCCTTGCAGATTATCTGAACACGATCCGAAGATTCGGTACAACCGACAATTACTCTACTCAAACAGTGCGTGATTTTTTCATCTGATGTGTTTATTTACGTAGTGCAAAATATGCAGGGGGAACTTGAGCACCGCCACTCAAAGTGTCGGTACGCACGCTCAGGGAAAAAAAAGGGTTCCATGGTTGGTAGCATCGCCAACCAAGAAGCCATGGAACGTTTCATATGCCAAGTCAATACTGCACGCGAGAAGTTCCAGGCACAAGTGGCTGCTCCATCTCGTCTACGCACACCTCCATGTGACCATTATTTCATTGCCAAGCATGCTGACACGACCTACAACATTACTGCATGGTTATCTGAGCTCAAGAATGATCCCGCAGTCACAGTATGCAACAATTGTATCCCAATGTTTGGGTAGGCTAACCGTGTAAAAGGACTTTATCCCTCACCTCAAAGATCATTTACTCGCACGTCTACGTGGCCTTGATTACGATGGTGATGAACACAACTTTTCAGATACAGATCACGATGATGTCCTTATTACAAACCAAACACTCTTTGAGCACAAGACTCTGCATATCAACTACACAACATATGACTTACGGCAAGAACAAGACACAATTAATCCACAGACCCATCCAGACCTTATGGTCCTCTCTCACGACGATGACCGCACCCATCCTTACTGGTATGCCCGACTCATCCGAATATTTCACGTTAATGTCGAGTATCGCAATCACCCCGGATCACTTTATTCAAAGCCGACACATGCGGACATCCTGTTTGTACGCTGGTTTCGACACGACGGCAACTTTCAATCGGGATTCCGTGCTAAACGATTGCCCCGGATTGAATTTTTTGACAAGGAAAGCATATCTGATGCATTTGGATTTCTTGACCCAGACTCCGTCATACGAGGGGTGCACTATGACGCAAAATTTGCACATATATTTATCGCGGCCGCGCGGCCGCGCGGCCACGCTCACCACACCTCGCCGCGCTCACCTCACCGCACTGACCCTCCACATGTTCACCACACCTCTTAATTTTCCGCGCTGCCTGTTTTTCCCGCCGCGTTTTTCATCCTTGCCGCACTGACCTCATTGCGTCGCCGCGCTCAATTTTGTAGATTTCCTCACAGCAAAGAGTATAAAATAGATTGTCATCCATGATGTAATCAAGTACAATCAAGTACAGTAGTACAGGATCCATCGTGTATGGTAGAAGCGGGACAAAAAGTTGGATATAACGGCGAAACAAAGGAGTAACATCACTTCTTATGAGTCTTACGAGCTTGCCTACAGTACGGTTTCTTCGCCAGCTTGGCGTGCCAATCACGATATCGCACATATGCTGTGTCCAACGCAGTCTTGGCGAGCTTCTCTCTGAGCGACTCTGTGTCCACGAACACATCGTGGGGCGACCACGCCTCTACACCATCTACAAGCGTCTCGTGTCCGCCAGCTTTTAGTTCGTCAAGAACGGCGGCCTTGGTCAGTTTGAGGCCGTAGCCGAATGCTGCGTTCACTTCGTCAAGTTGTATGTTGGGATAAAGCGTCTGAAAAAACCATCATTTCATACGATAGAAACACAAGAAGGTCTGAGGTACGTACGCCGGTGGTATAGCTGCCAAGGACTGGTCGATCAATATCGATACTGAGATCGCCGGGAGGGCGAACCCAAACATGAACTACGACAGAGGATAAAGAGAACCACGAGTGACCACCCACCACGACATCTGCGAACTCCTCCCCGACACGTTGCTTCCATTCGCTCTCGGTCAATAGCGTGGCTGACCGCAGAAGTTTTGCCGTGGAACCTCTTAGCCTCGGACTTTCATATTTACGGGCTTGCTTGAACGAGATCTTGCAAACGACCAGTAAATCCGGTACCGCAAGAACGTATCCACGGAGTTTCTCCATGACGTTGGCATCTGTCTGGGAGAAAGCCGACTCGATAAGCCAAAGTCTGCGCGACTTCATGTCGTGCTTGCTCCACATTTCGACGACGGCGTCGGGAGTCCAGGATACCCCGGGCGACACACTAATGAGAGCGGCGGACTCAACTTCTAGATGGACTTTGTAGGAAACTGGAATACTGTCTAGCAAGCAGGTGAGGCGCCGCTTGACCACCGTCAGGACAGACTCATGAGCGGGTGTTGGTGATGACGCCATGAGACGTTGGGACTGAGGGAAAAAGGTCAACCTACGCATTTAATATAACCAATTAGTCACATCATTGCGCGTAACGCAGTGGATACTACACACCTCTGCCATGTTTTCCAACACTTGACGCTGTCTAAGCGAGCCCTGATGTAGGTGTAATCTTTCAGAGATACACCTTCAAACTGTACTGGATAGTCATTAAACCATCGCAATCCTTGCATTGCTTGTGGCTTACCACCAATTCTTCTTGTTCGGTTCGAGAAAGAACCTGAAGAATTCTCTTGCATTTGACTGGTCAAGTGATTGGTTGGAAAGGACTGGGATTGGATTGTTTGCAAAACTTACCACGATTCAGACGACCATTTGAAAGTAGAGGTTGAGTGGGGGCATTGTGCAGAGCATCAAGTTTGATGGTGGGTGAAGTTGAACAGATCTGCTTGGCCTGGGCCAAGGAAGGCTCCTTCAGTGCAGTGGATGGAAAACATGGAAAACTATTGGATGATGCCCAGAAACCTTTTACCATTTCTTGCGAAACAAGCACTGAGGATGGATGCTGGGAGTAGGAAGTCTTGCTTATCTCAGCAACTCAGTAAAATGAATAGAACAAGTTTCTTATTATGGTAGTCCAAAATGCGTGCTATACTATGGTATTACTAGGGATGACCTTCCGAATTAGACGATCCTTGACACATTTAATGAAGGTGCGTGCATGGCCAGCTGGTACATCTGTATCTATGACATTGTCAAACATATACTGCTTACATGCCTCAGTAACCCGACCAAACCGTAAAGTTTTGAAACGGGCCACAGCGTCATCATATGAGCACGGGTTTTTCGCATCAAGGAGCAGTCGACCCATACCATTCCACCATACAGCACGCCAATCTTCCGTACATCCTACAAGGTCGCCACAGTCGTTAGAATGTTTTATGGGGGGGGGCCGCTCAGCAACCATGCGGCGGTGCTGATCCAAGGTTGTTATTATGTAGATGTATGCAGCAAAAACTTCTGGGTGCAACCGTGAACAGTAAAGCGCATTCATCTTTGCTAAGGGGATATTGCAAAGTCGAGTGAATCCGCGGTCAAGAAGCACTGGGATGTTATACTCGGTGCCGAGATAGACAAGTTCGGAAGCATGAAACATAAACCGTCGTTCTACAATGCAGTTGACGACGTAGTCACGAAGCGTCTCACTACATTGGAGCACGCGAATGAGCTCGAGGAAACGCAGAAATTCTTTTCGGGAATAATTGCTAGCAAGGCGAGGGCTAAAGTATGTTAATTCAGCTGAGTTTCTTAGTGGAGTTGCTCGAGGACTCACCAGGAAAACTTGAATTCGACAAGTAAGTCAAAAGATTCCACAGTACATTGCAAGAAAATAGGGTCCTCATCCGTTTTCCCTTCCGATTGCTGTTGCCCGACTGAACCAATTTCAAAAAGCTCTGCGAAGACAGCGGACTCCATGACCAAGATCGTATGCTCGAGCTTGTATAGAGTGTTCTCAGCACGAAAGATAAATGAGCCTTTGTCGAAGTAATACTTGGGATGGCGAATAACTTTCTCCATCATTCTTGAACCGCTCAGAGTGGGAGTGAAAGTTGATGTTTAGAGTAGGAGACGTGTCAACCCAGGTCCGCAGTGTGGCTGAGATTGTTTACCAATGTTTTCTTGCAGCCGTCGCAGGGAGTCCGCAAACACTGACACGTGCACTGTTTGCTTGTGTTTTGTTCATGACCTTTCCTGATACCATACCCGAACTCCCCCAAGCTTGGGCATGGCCAGTAAACCTCCTCGCCGCCTATGATGCTCTAGCCGAAATCTATCAACACGCGTTACGCGCATGGGACCAAGAGGATGCCGACCCGCTTTGCCTCAACTATCACCTTGGCTCCCTTGAGGGCGACGCAACGCAACTCCTTGGAGCAATCGAAGAGGATCCTGTCGGTTCTAAACTGACAGAATGGTTAGTGCAGACAGCCGAGTTGATTGAAAGGTTGCATATGTCTATCGTTTCTTATCGAGACGGCATTCAGAATCAGTACGTCAACAAAAAAAGCATTTATCGGTGCTGACACGCGGCTTGTAATAGGGTAGACAAGAATGTGCACATCCCACAACCCGTAACGGAGGTTCACAATGGATTACGAGGACGTCCCAGGAAGGTCATTGACGTCAATTTTGTGAAAGAGGCAATGTCCGATTCACGACAGATCGCACGTTCTGAACTCGCACGTCTGTTGGGTGTTCACCGGAACACTCTTCGTCTTTTCATGCAGCGCCATGGAATCAAACGCGAATTTAGCGACATTAGTGATCCCAATCTCGATTCTCTTCTTATGGAATTCAAAAGGAGACGGCCAGAATCAGGAATTCGTTATATCGTAGGGTTTTTGCGGACGAATGGGATCCGTGTTCAGCATCTCCGAGTGGTTCGTTCGCTTCGGCGGATTGATCGATTGGGTCAAGTGCTGCGGGATCGCCGGGTCAAAGCCAAGGCCAAGTACCACGTAACGCGGCCTAATGCCTTATGGCATATCGATGGTCATCACAAATTGATCCGCTGGGGTATCGTTATTCACGCATTCATTGACGGATTCTGTCGAACTGTGAGACACCGCGCTTCACCCACTGACTGGGAACTCATACCATTTTAGGTCACTGCGGTACGAGCTAGCAACAACAATCGGTCAGCAACCGTTCTCGATTTATTTCAACAGGCCGTTGCGGAGTATGGCATACCCTCCCGCGCACGAGGTGACCGCGGTGGCGAGAACATTGACGTGGCGACTTACATGATCATGAACAACGGTCATCACAGGGGATCATTCATATGGGGCACGTAAGTTTTTAGGATGTATTTCAACTTGTTGTTACTAATGACAGGTGGAATAGTTCCACTAGGAATTGTCGTATTGAGCGTTTATGGGTCGAGGTCGGATCTCAATTTGCCAGGCGTTGGCGTGCCTTTTTCACCCGCTTAGAACGAATGCACATGCTTGACGTGCAGGATTCAACACACCTCTGGCTGATACATATACTTTTTCTTGATGAAATTAACGATGACTGTCAGACGTTTCGGGATGATTGGAACTGGCACCCCATCAGTGGTCCAGATACCAATAACAAAAGCCCAGGGGTAATGTTCACTGCTATTAATCGCTCCTTATCTCAATTGCAAACAGGACTTGCGTTTTCTCGGCCAACTTCGTTTCGGCATCTACGAAGAACGGAATATGGCTCAGGAGTTAGGTGCCGCACCAGACGCCATTGATGCGATCACAAGTGAACAACAGGCAAACATCAACCATGAGGCTGTACACGTACCCTTACGTCGAAACCCCTTCAGGAATAATAACGAAGAAGAACAATTTTTAACTGATCTCCGTGAAGTCATCGAGCAAGATATCACACCGGTTGGTTTTGGGCTCACACGAGACGAATGGGGCTCAGAAGTATATCCGGCCGTCGAGACCATCCGTGTTGGACGCCGTGCACAAAAATACGTAGAGATTTCTTTGGCCGATTCAATTTGGTATTCTCGGGCACGCCTATGGTGTCAGTCGTTACTGGCTTTATCTTTTTACTTGTATTGACTATGATAATGCCTGTGACCATAAAAAGCCCTCGTCTTTCTAGTCTGACTGGCCATTCCCCTCTACCTTATGATGTCGGAGTTCTGCAGGGGAGGCGAGGGGAACTGTGACTGTGAGCGTTTTATGGCGAAGGACGGCGACCCTGCCCACTGCTGGGAGTGCAACCATGGGAGGAGCAAACATCCCGAGGTGCAGTCCACGACCCCATCCAACACTGCTCCGTCCGACACTGCTCCGTCTGGCAACTCCGCTACATCTGATCCGCTCATTACCATTCCTTCCAACACCGACGCCATTGCCACGCAGACGTATACTGCACAGAGGGTCAAAACCATTTTGGGGAATTTGGCAGCCAAAAGACCTACAAGTTCTCGACCTGAGGCTTGTAAAGAAGCACTGCAAACGAAAGCAAAACCAGCGGCCGAGGCTACGGATAGAGGCAAGGTAAGTCAATAACTGCTAGCTTTGATGCTTTGTCATAACTAATAATTGATGTTAGAACGTATCTGGGAGTGCTCGCGACTTTCATGTGAAGGCTATCGGAATGATAACGTGCGGGCTGGACGTATGTTTCTTGTCTCATCGTAAATACAGCATTTCACATCGCAAACAGGGAGCGGGTCATCTAAGGTCGCCAAACCCAGTGCCACGCAATAAAAATCAACGAAATCAGTTCATCGAAGACCTAGAAGAGCACGGCTGTTATATTGACAAGATTACCCCAATCCGAGTAGCTTGGACCCACGAGGATGTTACCAAAGAGTTGCTCCGCATCTTGTTCCCTCAAGTTTTTCGTTATTTGGACTCGCACCGTCAACAGTCAGGGTCGCAGGTGCAGCAGCCCGACTGGCAACTTCTGACTCAAGCCGGTGGAGAGTATGTACTATGTGAGGCGGCTCGACCAACTGGTATGGCCCTCCATCGGAATAAAGGGCGTGATAAGGCAGGCATCGCAGGCTCCTGCTTATGGTTTGGTAAGTAACGTGTTGTTATCTAAAACATACTGATACATGTTTTGAAACAGTTACCCGGAACCCTATCCCAGAAAGTGTGTACAAATTGTGGAAGGTCCATCCACCTGTCGTAGCAACGGACGTTGAAATTAGTTCTGGGGAAGAGGAGATTGACCTCTCCAGCTCGTTCAGCGAACTTGATATCAATACAGGTATGTTGTGTGTGTTTTTTTTTTTTGGCTTGCTTACAGTAATCCTAAGGCAAACGACCACGGCCCACACAAAAGGCGCAATCCACCAAACAGGCTTTTCCATCTATCGAAATGATCCTCTCGTCGCCAGAATCGATCGATCTACTGTTCAAGAAGATGAAACGTAGTAAGTCTCTGCACGATGTCATTGACAAACTAACTAAAATGTTTTAGCGGAAGATCCAGAACTATTGCAGCCCTTATCTCCAAGTGACCTTGGCCCCAAGGGCAATATCTCAAGCGCCGACCTCTGGGACCCCACTGCTACCATGCTTCAAGTAGTCGGTGGATATGAGGCTGACTATGATAGCGACAATATTTCCATCATGGATCTGACCTGATTGATCATCTCAGTCGTGTTTCATTCTGAGCTGCACTCACTGTATCTACCATTAGTAGTTTGTTTGTTTGCTTCCCATGGTATGTTGGTTCACACACAGTTTCATCGTTAGCGGTGACAATACATCATGGATGTCCAATGGACGCCAATCTATTCCATACTACTCGCTGTGAGGAAATCTAGCTACAAAATTGAGCACGGCGAGGTGTGGTGAGCATGGCGGCGCAGCGGCACGGCTGCGATAAATATGTGCAAATATTGTGTCATAATACCGCCTTGCATAGGGCCAAGTCTGACGCCATGAGTCTGACCGTTGCTTCTCCTTCTGCTTATTTCAACCCCCACTCTAAATTTACGCATAGCCATCTCCCGGTCAGTATCCAATTGGAGCCGAGAGGGAGGAGTGCACCAGACGAAGGTCACGCTAGTGGCTCAACAGATGCAATGCCTTTGGACGAGGACGATATCGATTTGGGCCCGTTTGCGTTTAAGCCGTACAAACTTGCTAGTCTGCTGGACCCGAAAGACTCGCATTCTCTCGAGGCCATCGGAGGAGTAGAGGCTCTCCTACACGGGCTTGGAACCCACCCCACGCAAGGATTGTGGGTCGGTACACACGACTACGGAGATGATCGTTCATCTGATGGCAGACCCGGTGCTGGTGCTGGGGCTTCTCAAAGGCACGATCGACCCTCGGCGACTAAGCAGGACACGCTCAAATCAAAGGGAATTCTTCCTGGGGATGATAGGGGAGACAATGGGGATCCGTTTCGCGTGACGGCACAGGAGCGTAAGCGAGTTTTTGGAGAAAACATACTTCCACATCGACAGACCAAATCGTTACTTGCTTTGATGTGGCTCGCCCTTAAAGACAGTCCTGGTAAGTCGTAGTATTGTATTTGCTTGGCTTGGATATGATTCAACTTCATCAAAGTACTTTTGTCTATAGCAGCTGTCATCTCGTTGGCGCTAGGTCTGTTTCAGAATTTTGGCACCCCTCGGGAACCAGGGGACCCTCCAGTTGACTGGGTCGAAGGTGTTGCAATCATGATTGCGATCCCCATAGTGGTCTGTTCACACGCATCTTGCACACGCTCGTCACTGAATACAAATACAGGTTGTTGTTGGATCATTAAACGACTGGCAGAAGGAACGCCAGTTTAAGGCACTAAATGAGAAAAAGGAAGAACGCGGCGTCAAGATTATCCGTAATGGGGTGGAGCACATCATTGATGTCAAGGTACGTCCAAGATCCATCGCTTCCCCAGTATCCACCGAACGCCTGTATAGGAAGTGGTCATGGGTGATATCGCGTTTCTGGAACCCGGAGAAATCATCCCCTGCGATGGAATATTCCTTACTCGTATTGCATCGAACGGAGGAACGTGCAGTCGCCGCAAAAGGAGGGTCCTAGCATGAGCCACGCCAACTGTTTCATCGTTACCGGTAGTAAGGTTTTAGAAGGCGTTGGCCGCTACGTCGTCGTCGCAGTGGGCACAAAGAGCTTCAACGGATGGATCATGATGGGTACGTTCTTCCAACGTTCTCTTCTTGCTATGCCCGGTAAATCTCAAGCCGGGTCCAGCGTTGTGTACGGATACGGAGAATACCCCTCTTCAGCTCAAACTGAACGTTCTTGCAGAATTTATTGCCAAAGTTGGAAGTGTAGCAGGCATAATTTACTGCGCTCATGATAAGATTCTTTGTTCAACTTGGCACGGGACATCCCTCTCGGTGAGTCGGTCCCCGTTCGGCATCAGGGTCCCCCGCTCTGACCTCACCTCACCTTTTTTTGATTGAAGAAATGCCAATCAGAACGGCATGGCATTTGTACAGATTCTTATCATTTCAGTAACGCTTGTAGTCGTCGCTGTCCCTGAAGGCGAGTCCCGATTCGTTGTTGAGGCGCTTCCCCCACTCATACCAAATATAGGCCTTCCCCTTGCTGTAACGCTGGCACTCGTGTTCGCAACGAAACGTATGACCAAGGATAGTCTTCTTGTCCGCGTCCTCGGCTCGTGTGAAACAATGGCGAACGTGTCCGTTATCTGCACCGACAAGACCGGCACGCTCACTCAGAATACGATGGGTGTCGTTGTCAAGATTGAGGGCGGATACAGGCTATACGTGAAAGGTGCGAGCGAGATCCTCACGAATCTTTGCACACGTCGTCGTGTCCCGGACCGGAATCGCCGCGACGGACGAGAATGCACCAGTGGAGACGACCGATATCGACACGGATGCAACGGAGAACATCTCGCGGACGATTATATTCTATGCCAATCAAACGTTGCGCACGATCGCTATTTTTCCAGCTGGCTGCCTGCTAACGTCACTTTGACCGAAGGAGAGGTACGTAGTATTGTTTACAGTAGTGACCTATATCTCTGACCGTCTACTAGGTTCCCTTCGAACAACTCGCTTGTGACATGGTCCTCGTTGGGATTGAAGATCCTCTCCGCCTCGGCGTTCGCGAGGCGGTCGCAGACTGTCACAAGGCTGGCGTCACCGTCAAGATGTGTACTGGGGACAACGTCCTCACAGCACGCTCCATCGCACTTCAATGCGGTATCTTCACACCGGGTGGTATCATCATGGGAGGGCCGGTGTTCTGTCAACTCTCAGATAAAGAGATCCTTCCGTGCATCCAAGTCCTCGCTCGCTCCTCTCCTGAAGATAAGAAGCGACTCATTGAGAAAGCTGCGCGCCTATGGCGAAATTGTTGGCATCACCCCCGATGGCACGAATGACGACCACACTCAAGTCTGCCCATGCCTTATCCGATTTGGGAAAAACTATTGTGTTCCAGAGCTTGTGGACATTGGGGTTGACCGTCTTTAAATACATGTATGGCAGTAATTAGTTAGCCACCTTTTATTCAATTTCGTGCAATCAGTGCAGTAAGACCACTACATGACGGCGCAATGAAAAACGCGGCGGGGATAATGAAAAAACACGGCGGCAAGGATGAAAAACGCGGCGGGAAAAACAGGCAGCGCGGAAAATTAAGAGGTGTGGTGAACATGTGGAGGGTCAGTGCGGTGAGGTGAGCGTGGCCGCGCGGCCGCGATAAATATATGTGCAAATTTTGCGTCATAGGTGCACCTTATCCCTGGATTCGCCTATGGTTCGACACAAGAGCTACTTGATCCCTCATTTGTTCGACCAGTCATCGATGGAGCTCGATGGCAGTGGGACTGGCGCTATTACCATGTGAACATGTAAGTATACTTTTAATGACATCTTAGTCTCTTTCTGATGCTCAAGTAACCGAAGATTTGCGGACCGTGACATGTTCATGCGATTCCGTGGCGGTGGAGTTGGTCACAAGGCGACGCGAGACTGGGATGTATTCTTGCAGAGCGATCAACACGAACCCAATGAGGATAATGAGCTGGAACATGACATCGAGATGGTGGATGAGGAGCCAGTTGAATTGGACGATGATATAGAACAGCATGGCAGTGACAGCGATACCTCGTCAGCAGATGAGATAGAAGAAAGAGCGGACGGCAACAGAGATGAGCTCGATGACGAAGACATTCTGGCAGAAGAAGGGTATGGGACATTGTAACGGCACCTTAGTATTGCTACCTAGACACACTGCATACATGGCAATATATAGTCACTGCATACAAAACATATGTGTATACACATGCTGTCAGGTCAACACCTTGCAGATACCGCCTATGTTATGCAAACGTGTCGTGGCCGCGACACGGCTCTCAGGATGATTACCAAATACTTGCCGTTTTTGGACCGGGTACACTGCCACATATATTTGGCCATAACTCGCCACGGGGATTTTTGTGATGATGGATCCTGCTCAATGTCACGATTTCGCTATTGGAACATCAATGTCATGAATAGTCCTAGGGGTCTTTACACAACCATTGATTCCTGATCGTCCTGCGGAAGTCTCACGTAGAGAGGAGAGAAGAGCAGGGAACGTCTCCTCGATCGATGTCGAACACTGCAGTGATAAAAATGATCTGCTTTCGTGATCAGACATTATAATCTCATCCGATGCGTCCTGCTGGCGTGATGATCCGTTGGTGTTATTTTTCCAGGCCATCATTGGGAATCCCCACAATCCCTTGAACGGCGCATACACCCCGTCGTTTCTCCCGATCGATGACGATCTTGCACACGTTCAAAGCAGTCCAACGACCACGGGAATCTTACAATTGGGTATATGATTGTATATCCCTTCCTGCCGCGGTTAGTCTACTCGTCCCCTTCGTGTCGAGTCAACTTTCGATGGACAGTCTTAGGTTGGCACGCTGTCCACGGTCCCAAGTGGTACTCGTAGGTGACCCTGCTGTACTCGTGTGCCAGGTATGTCAAGTGAATCGTGGCCAATGGTCATCAAGATACCGAGAAAGCATATGATGCACTCACTGTCCTCGCTCAGCGTGAGATGCCGTACATATGAGTTTGGCCAGCGACGGATCGGTGATGAAAAGAACAAAGCTATCCACGAAACTACTTTCGCGAGGGAGCGGATCAAAAGTGTGTCGATGAAACGACAGATGAAAAACTCAACGCAGGAAGGAACGCTAGACCTGCTCCTGAGCCGCAGCAAGCAACAACAGCAGGACCAGGCAATGTTGCAGTCATAAAATTCCGAGTCGATGGGTTCTGCGCGGACTGGTGGATCTGCGATTGGTGTTGGGTTGAAACAGCCTATGACAGGATGGGACCCAACGCACTATCCGCATGCAGTGACTCAGTTCGAGCTTATATACCGACGCCTTCCCCGCCAACTCAGCACCCCATTGTTGTCAAAGCACGAGCAAGACTATTGGACCAATATTTAGATTGCTTCAAGTCTAATCGCGTACATTACACATGTTCACCTCGTTCCCATCTCTTTCCGTTGCTACGTACACATTTCTTCACTAGCCGTATGTACCTTTAGTTTTCATTCTACCATCGAGACTGAGTCAATCTTTTTAGCCAACTCGTCCGTCCGTCGTCGCTGCGCGCCAACAGAGACCCCCCCCCCCTATTCGAGGACCATCCATGGACCAATGGTTAGCTGATAGATTCGAATTGTATTAGCGAATCAATCTTTCAGGTCCGAGCGCTGGGGCTGATTCCCAGGTGCACCACTTCACGTTCTGTTGCTTGCATCATCTCGACTGTCTGGCACTGGAGCAGGCAAGACCATGCCGTTCATCATCACTCGTCTCTTTTTGGGTAACTCAATATATGACTTATATTACACTGACAGTGACAGAAACTACATAGGATCTGGAACCGAGATTAGGACACCATCAGACTTGTCCAATTCTTGATCAAGATCTTCTATATCTGACATAGATTTGAAAGACACACCAGAGTCATCAGAGTCCAGAGACAAGTCACCTGGACTCGCAGAGAGGTCCAACACTGATTGTTGCAACACAATGGCCTCATCAAGATCAGCATTCGCATCGAATTTCTGGAACCCGTTCCCTAGGTAAACTGCAAGGTCAGAGAGGGTATTGACACGACTAGAGTTGCCTGGGGAACGGAGCTCTAGCGCAGCTCGACCAAGTGTGATGGCCTGCTCTAAGTCTGCTATGGCACCCTGTTCGTCGTACCGGTTGCTTAAGCAAAGTGCGAGACTATGGAGTGAGGACGACCGATTGGAATGACCCGCCGGACGGAGGTCCAACGCCGATTGATGAAGCGAAATTGCCTCATCGAGATCACTATTCGCACCGAATCTCAGAAACTTGTGTCTCATGTCATTTGCAAGATTGGAGAGAGTAGCAGCAAGGCCAGAGTTGTCTGAGGAACGGAGCTCTAACGCAGCTCGACCGAGTGTGATGGCCTGCTCCAAATCTGCTATGGCACCCTGTTTGTCGTACCGGTAGCTGAAGCAAAGTGCGAGATGATGGAGTGAGAATGGCCGACTGAAATGACTCGCAGGACAGAGGTCCAACACTGACTGATGGAGCGAAATTGCCTCATCGAGATCACCATTCACACCGAATTTCAGGAACTTGCTGCTCATGTGATTTGCAAGGTTGAAGAGAGTAGCAGCACGATCAGAGTTGCCTGGGGAACGGAGCTCTAGCGCAGCTCGACCGAGTGAGATGGCCTGCTCCAAGTCTGCTATGGCACCCTGTTCATCGTACCGGTCGCTGAAGCAAAGTGCAAGCTCATGAAGTGAGTCCGACCGATTGGAATGACCCGCCGGAGAGAGGTCCAACACTGATTGATGGAGCGAAATTGCCTCATCGAGGTCATCATTTCCACCAAATTTCAGGAACTTGCGTCTCATGTCAATTGCAAGGTTGTAGAGAATGACAACACGACCAGAGTTGCCTGGGGAAAGGAGCTCTAGTGCAGCACGACCGAGTGTGATGGCCTGCTCCAAGTCTGCTATGGCACCCTGTTTGTCGTACCGGTCGCTGAAGCAAAGTGCAAGGCTACAGAGTGAGGACGACCGATTGGAATGACCCGCCGGAGAGAGGTCCAACGCTGATTGATGAAGCGAAATTGCCTCATCGAGATCATCATTTCCACCAAATTTCAGGAACTTGCGTCTCATGTCAATTGCAAGGTTATAGAGAATGTCAACACGACCAGAGTTGCCTGGGGAAAAGAGCTCTAGTGCAGCTCGACCGAGTGTGATGGCCTGCTCCAAGTCTGCTATGGCACCCTGTTCGTCGTACCGGTAGCTGAAGAAAACTGCGAGATGATGGAGTGAGAACGACCGATCGGAATGACCCAGCGGACGGAGGTCCAACACTGATTGATGGAGCGAAATTGCCTCATCGAGATCACTATTCGCACCGAATTTCAGGAGCTTGCTCCTCATGTCATTTGCAAGGTTGAAGAGAGTAGCAGCACGACCAGAGTTACCTGGGGAACGGAGCTCTAGCGCAGCTCGACCGAGTGTGATGGCCTGCTCCAAGTCTGCTATGGCACCCCGTTCGTCGTACCGGTCGCTGAAGCAGAGTGCAAGCTCATGAAGTGAGTCCGATCGATTGGAATGACCCGTCGGACGGAGATCCAACGCTGATTGATGAAGCGAAATTGCTTCATCGAGATCGCTATTCGCACCGAATTTCAGAAACTTGTGTCTCATGTCATTTGCAAGGTTGGAGAGAGTAGCAGCAAGGCCAGAGTTGCCTGGGGAACAGAGCTCTAGCGCAGCTCGACCAAGTGTGATGGCCTGCTCCAAGTCTGCTGTGGCACCCTGTTTGTCGTACCGGTTGCGCAAGCAAAGTGCAAGGTCATCGAGTGAGTCCGACCGATTGGAATGACCCGGCGGACGGAGGTCCAACGCTGATTGATGAAGCGAAATTGCCTCATCGAGATCATCATTCGCACCGAATTTCATGAACTTGCGCCTCATGTCATTTGCAAGGTTGTAGAGAGTGACAGCACGACCAGAGTTGCATGGGGAACGGAGCTCTAGTGCAGCTCGACCGAGTGTGATGGCCTGCTCCAAGTCTGCTATGGTACCCTGTTTGTCGTACCGGTTGCGCAAGCAAAGTGCAAGGTCATCGAGTGAGTCCGACCGATCGGAATGACCCGGCGGATAGAGGTCCAACGCTGATTGATGGAGCGAAATTGCCTCATCGATATCACCAGTCGCACCGAATTTCATGAACTTGCGCCTCATGTCATTTGCAAGGTTGTAGAGAGTGACAGCACGACCAGGGTTGCCTGGGGAACGGAACTCTAGTGCAGTTCGACCGAGTGTGATGGCCTGCTCCAAGTCTGCTATGGCATTCTGTTTGTCGTACCGGGCGCTCAAGCAAAATGCAAGACTATGGAGTGAGTCCAACCGATCGGAATGACCCGCCGGACGGAGGTCCAATGCTGATTGATGGAGCGAAATTGCTTCATCAAGATCACCATTCACACCAAATTTCAGGAATTTGCTCCTCATGACATCTGCAAGGTTGTAGAGAGTGGCAGCAAGACCAGAGGTGCCTGGGGAACGGAGCTCTAGTGCAGCTCGACCGAGTGTGATAGCCTGCTCCAAGTCTGCTATGGTGTCCTGTTTGCTGTACCGGCGGCTGAAGCAAAGTGCGAGATGATGGAGTGAGTCCGACCGATCAGAATGACCCGGCGGACGGAGGTCCAACGCTGATTGGTGCAGCGCAATGGCCGCCTCTACATCCGCAATGTCACCCATCTCCACAAATCTGTCATGTAGGGAATATGCGAGGTTGTAGAGGGGCATAGCCCAACGAGTATCTCCTGGGGAATGACCTTCCAATTCTTTCCGATTTAGGGCGATCTTGTCGTCCAACTTCGTCATCGTTCGTTCGGCTATTGTACACGAGGATCACGGACGTATGGTCTTTTAGGACACTAAGGTGAGATATTTGAGAGCACCCGTATACTACAACGAACTCACCAAAGGTTCCCTTCACCGAACAATGGGACGATGATTGATTGGACGATGAGGAAGTGAGCCTTCGTTCAGGTCAGCTAGAACCTTAACAAAGGGTGTGGACCATACAGATGGACCGAAGACCTGAGATGGGATTCGTGGTATGCAAGTAAATGCAAGCCTACAAGTACGGTGAGGGAAGAAAGGGGACGAGACGGACTTCGCACCTGTTGGACAAGCAATTCGGGATAACGTCTTGAGATGAGAGCAATGAGGGCGATTGGCAAAGGGATGGTGGATGGTGGATACGACCTCTACTTGAGGTGGGATCATCCACAGCATGTTGGCCCTGGTGTGGCTGTTTGCATGCAGTGATCAGGCCCCGCAGTACCATCATGTTCCTTGCCGCCAAGCTATATTCCTGGGGCAGACAAATCCAATGAAGATGAATTGATCGCAGTGTTTCACCATGGTAGACGCGTACACACCCGGCCCCCGGGTCGCGCTAAACAAAACATCGTTTCCTTCCCCCAATGCAGTTGACCTATTGGTTGCACCCAGCTGTTCCTTGATGAGAGTCCTGGACGCAGTCGCCCAATGGCGCTGGAACACTGGTAACGACGACCCTGATGACGAGGGCTGCTACCAATGACGCATCGTGTAAGATGCCTGAGGACGATCCAATGTCTGCTCAATACTTGGTCGTTCCTTTCACACCATCAACGATGTATCACTGCTCCCTTTCAGTCTGGGGAGTGGCACTGCAGCCACATCTTTCATGTATGTCTACTCAACTCGCTCGGTACCGCTGCGTCTAAATAGCAAGCCCGATCGACTCCGATCGACTGTCGGCCATGAGGTACGTCTGTCTGTCCCCCCTTCATACCAGCGTTAGGGACACTCGAGAATGGTCACTTGCTTCCAAACGAAAAGTCAATGACATTAACAGCAAGTGTAGCTGACGCTCATTGCATCGCTCCCGACCTTTCAAACTTTTTGGGCTCGTTCACCGTCCGGAAGACATAGGAGCAGTTCTGTATTCTGGACAATGTCATTAGCACGAGATATGGTCTGCAATATTGCAGCAGCGAGCGGTGAGGTGAAAGAATTCGGCTGAGAATGAGAATGAAACTAGATAAGATTGGCTAGTCTAGATCGAAACAGCCTGTGACCACGTGACGTCCCGCTCACCAACCTGACATTTTAAGTACTGAGAGCGAGTGCGTCGTTGGACTCGTTGAGCAGCAGATCACAGCGCTGGGTTTATCGCTAACAGACTAGCAGAACTTCCAGACAGGGAGAAATCATGTACGCTTCAATTCGGAGGCGCATTTCCCTCTCGCTTCCCCGAAAGTCCGTCACCTATGGTCTCGCCGCTTCTCCACCACATACTGTTTCCCAGCCCATTCGTCGACCCGTGCACAGACAGTTCGGCACACTATTTACCTCTTCAACGGGTACGCTGCGTCTGCGACACCGCTACGCGTCCCCATCCGCAGCCTCGGGGTCATTTCGCCGTCTCCACGTTCGCGCGATTTCGTACTCGTCTATACCCAAGTTCGTCGCACGGGCGTTCAGGGTTCCCATCGCGGGCGTTGCTGTTGGAGCAGGCGGTCTGGGATATGCAAATTACAAGTTTGAAGGTGACACGTTCGCATTCGGTTGGCATTGTGCTACCTCTGATACATTGGCACAGAGTTCCGCAGTCAAACGACCGGGTGGATATCAACTGTAAAGGACGCGGCATCGGACGCGATTGATACTGCCTCGGACAGACTCAAGTCTGCCCAAGCCCAACTTCCTGAGGTCAAGCTCCCAGATACTCCGCAATTTATTAAAGACCTCCTCCGCGGGGGAAACAATTCTGCGAATGGCGAGTTTGGCGATAATGACTGGATATCAACTATAAAGGATGCTGCGTCAGATGTTATTGGCACCGCATCCGACAGACTCAAGTCCGTCCAGTCCCAATTTCTCGAGGTCAAGGTCCCAGATACTCCACAATTTATCAAAGATCTTTTCAGTAGTGGGGAAGACACTGGTGGTGACAACAATGATTCCTCTTCCAACGGCGAACAACAAGGCAGAAAGCGAAACCGGTCTCCTGAAGAGGAAGCTGCCATTGCAGCACTTGTTGCTGCAACCATGTCGGCCCCATCCGACTCTTCCTCGGGCACAAGCGAGGGGTTGGATGCCCGCCAGAATGGGCTTATGCACCTGACTAAAAAGCTTATCGAGATCAGGAGTATGCTTCTTAGCATAGACCAGAGTGACTCGTTGAAGCTGCCCAGCATCGTCGTGATCGGGAGCCAGAGCTCAGGGAAGAGCTCAGTGCTGGAATCCATCGTCGGACATGAGTTTCTTCCGAAGTGAGTCTTTCTCCCCATCTATGTTCAAACTAAAGTTTGTGTGTTCCTAGGGGGAATAACATGGTAACGCGCCGTCCTATCGAGCTCACTCTTATCCACACACCTCCATCTGCAGACGGCTCTATCCCTACTGAATATGGCGAATTCCCCTCTCTTGGACTTGGCAAAATCACTCATTTTTCCTCCATCCAAAAAATTCTCACTGACCTGAACCTCGCCGTGCCCAGCGCCGAAGCAGTCTCATCCGAGCCCATCGACCTTCGAATCTACAGCCCCCACGTGCCTGATCTTACATTGATCGATCTACCGGGCTACGTCCAGATATCCTCAATGGACCAGCCTGAAGAACTCCGCGAGAAGGTCTCGATGCTGTGCGACAAGTACATCCGAGAACCGAATATCATCTTGTCTGTATGCGCTGCAGACGTAGACCTTGCCAATTCACCCGCGCTCAGAGCGAGCAGAAAGGTCGATCCGCTGGGCTTACGAACTATCGGAGTTGTCACCAAGATGGATCTGGTCACGCCTGATCAGGGCGTGAGTATCCTCACGAATAATCGGTACCCGTTGCATCTCGGGTATGTCGGTGTTGTGGCCAAGTTGGCAGGGAAGAACATCCCATCTGCGTCTACAGGGACCGTTTCGAGGCAAGACAGTGGAGCCGACTATTTTAATGCACACCGCGAGTTCTTTGGACCCTCTATGTCGACCTCGGCTTCAGGGGTTATGGTTGGGACCGACACTCTTCGGCGTCGTCTCATGGAGGTCCTCGAATCCTCGATGGCCTCGTCTCTTCACAGCATCACGAACGCCGTGCAGCTCGAACTCGAAGAAGCAACGTACCAGTTCAAAGTGCAATACAACGATCGACGCATCACTCCCGAGTCGTATGTCGCTGAGACGGTTGACGCGCTCAAAGCGCGGTTCCGTGAACACACCGCGCAGTTTCGTAAACCCGCCGTGCGCGAGCGGCTCAAAGGAATGCTGGATGAGCGCGTGATGGATATCCTAGAGCAGCTCTACTGGGTCGACAAACGGGTCGAAGAGCTCGGTGCCATTAGCACAGATACGAAAATTAAAACTGCAGATGACGTGGACGTGTACTGGAAGCACAAGCTCAGCGCCGCGTCATCTCTCCTGACCAAGTCCGGCGTTGGACGAGACTCGACGGTTCTTGTTGCTGATGGCCTTCGTGCGCTTATCGATTCAATTGCGGGTGGAGAGCCGTTCAATCATCATCCCCGTGCGGCGGAGCGACTTCTAGAATTCTCGCATGCTATCCTGCGGGACCGGATCGGAATGACATCTGATCAAGTCGAGAACTGTATTAAGCCGTATAAATACGAGGTGGATGTGGACGGGCGAGAATGGGAAGTTGGCCGCGCACGTGCAGTGGAGCTGTTTGAGAAAGAAGTAACGATGTGTGAGGGCAAGTTAAGCGAGATCCGGAAGAAGGTTGGTGGAAGAAGACGACTGAGTGGATTGGTGGGCTATGTGAAGGAGGTAGAGGAGAAACAAAGGGAGAGGAAGGGGAGGAGATTGAAAGGAGAGGTTGTGGCTGGCGGCGACGACGAGGATGTAGAGTCGTATCGGTATCCGCAGGGACAGATATTAGATGGTGAGTGTCTCGTATTTGGAGTATGTATTTGCTGATCGTGGTACCATATGTCCAGCTCGCCATGCGATGCTATACGGTGACAGACTTGCAACTCTCAAACTGCGTCTTGCGGCGCTCAAGTCGAAGCGGTGCAAGGCTGGTCCTGAGAGCGATGTTTTCTGCCCAGAAGTATTCCTGAATGTCGTCGCTGACAAACTGGCGCATACATCCACGATGTTTATCAATATCGAACTTCTGGACCACTTCTTCTACCAGGTGCGTGTCGATTCCTCCGCTTCCTAGGCATTATCACGGACCAACGTCACATATTAACCAGTTCCCTCGCGAAATCGACTCGAGACTGATATACGACCTGGATCGGAAAGAGATTATCGAGTTTGCAAGAGAGAATCCGAGCATACGGCGTCATTTGGATCTTCAGGAACGAAAAGACAAGCTTGAGGAGGTGAGTTGCACGCCTTCTTACATGCAATGTGGGGGTGGTGTAAACTGAGGCAACCAACGCAATGTGTGTATAGGTTATGAAACAGCTCAATAGCCTATCGACACTTCGTGCGGATACGGTGCCTACACCGAGACGACAAAGAGGACTGTTTGGGGGAATGTTTTGATTCAAGCCATGTGACGGGGAACGTAGAGCACACATTCATTTTCTCCTCTTCTTATTTTTCACTTTTCCCTTGGCGCTGCGAGGGTCGATTATGACCGGCGTCCTGAGGGTAGGTATAGGTAATAGGTATATGTAATACTGGTTGACGATTGCATTCGAAAGTTTCACCACTCTGCGCTCGTCGATTTGTCTTGCATCCGACGGGAAACGCGCCGAAGGTATTTCTATAGAGTTCCCTACGAAAGATAAATCGCTTTACACTCTTCAAAGGGATCGCAGGCTCAGGGAATATTGGATATGGGCGCTACACCTGACTCTTTCGAGTATGCACAAGTGCTGTGATGACAATAATCTCGCAGGTTGATGAGAAGTAGAATGATATTACAAAATAAGGAATAACGAAGATGACTACAGTTTGGCTTTGGCCTTCGCAATCTGAAATATGCAGGTCCAGTGCGGTGCAGCGCGACACATTTGGGTATGAAAGGTGGGAAAGACAGCAACAGAGAACAGTATGTTATCAGCATTGAATGACATCACAAAAATATAAAAGAGACGTACCTCGAGCAGAGGGGTGAGCTTGATCGCGAGCATTGTATTTCCCTTCGTCTTGAGTTTTCTGGTCATGAAAGCTTCTTGGCTGTCAAGCTGGGTGTGCAGGTGTGCAGGGAGCAGTGGGCCAGTTCCCGTGATGCACATAGAATACGAGGCATGCGGGTGAGCAAGATCGGTGGAGAGGAAACGGTCGGGGAAGGGAAGGAAACATACCTTGCCCTCTGCAAGATTCGCGAAGGTGTCGTCAGACATGAACAGGACAACGCCAGGTGACTGTGCAGGTCCCTTGTACACGGCACCCTTTCCCTTCATGTCCATCGTCCATACGGCTTCTTGTTCGCTGCCATTTGTAATCCGGAGTTCGAAGACGCCATTTGTCTTTAGTGGACGTGGTAATGACCATGACGAAGATGCGAGTGCAATGCAGAACATACCTTTTTGATCTGAGACTGTCTCTGTACGTCTGTAAACCCATCGAATGCAGCACCGAGTTTTGCAATGACCTCCGAGGCCTGCAGAGGGCTGTCATTCCGCGCGCTTTAATAGCGTCGTCCCAGCTTACCTTGAATCCATCTACCTTGAGGTCAGACATGGTGGTAGAGGGAAGAGTGGGTGTCTGTGTATTATTTGAAGCGTGAAAGTGAAATTCATCATGGTGATAGTTGAACCTGTTGAATAAAGGCTTGTACCCAGACCGTCAGACGTGGCAATGTGCCTCTTAACTTTGATTGTCCTCGGGTCCAAGGATTGAGCATTCTACGAGCACCACCAACTCTCCCAGGCATTCTTCCTAAGCTTATCAGGCTAAGCATGCGGCTTGCTGGATGATGTGCTTCTCCGCTATTCTGTCCCGTCGAAGATGTTGTCCACATTGTTATCCCGGGTCCCCCCCTCTCTCTCTCCACGCGCCGGTCCACGTTCACCATCTTGCTTGTCTAAGCGTGAACGGTGAATTTCCAGTCAAGGGATCGTGTACATACCTGAGTTGCTCGCTCCAACCTACCCGCCCCTACTTGTTCGGCCGTACAGTATGTTCTAGTAGCTGGTCGACGACTTGGCTGGTCATTCTGGCTGGTGCCATCCTATGGCTTACTGGCAGCCGAGCAATCTTCAAACGTCGTCCAGCTCCCCTGCCTCCTGGTCCTAGAGGTTGCATAGTATTTGAGACTGTGCAGATTCAGAAGATGCAACCCCAGTTTTATGTAAGAGGTTCCCCTCTTCAGATGGGGTTTTAACTGCGAAGCCCTTCCAGTTCAAAGAAATTCGCTCCCTCACCTGAGGGCAAGGCCCCTGGCTTCCAACATATCGCCCGGGGATTTCACCCTGTGGCCAAACTCGCGGTACGTTGATATGAAGAAAAGTGGGTGGTAATGCCTAGTCTCCTCGAACCAGACTCTCTTCGTAGAGGATGATAGTCGTTCCTCTAGAAGATCGCGGACTAACATTGCACATTAACCAGTTCCCTCGCGAAAAAAAAAAAAAATAACTCGAGACTGATATACGATCTGGATCGGCAAGAGAGAATCCGAGCATACGGCGTCGTTTGGATCTTCAGGAACGAAAAGACAAGCTCGAGGGGGTGAGTTGAATGTTGCATGGCTTCTTACACGCAGTGTGGGGGGTGGTGTAAATTGAGGCAACCAACGCAAGGCGTGCATAGGTCATGAAACAGCTCAATCGGGAGTCAATAGCCTACTATCGACACTTCGTGCGGATACTACGGTGCCTACACCGAGACGGAGTGTTTTGACCGTTTTTCCCTTGGCTGCGCGAGGGTCGATTATGCACAGCGAGTAAGTATAAGTAAGTAATGGGTGCATGTAATACATACTGGTTGATGATTGCATTCGAAAGTTTCACCACTCAGGGTCACACACGTTTGTCTTGCTTCCGACGGGAACCCTGGCCAAGGGTGTCTTGATCAGTTCCCTGCAGAAGATCAATCGCTTTACACTCTTCAAAGGGATCGCAGACTCAGGGAACATTGGATATGGACGCCACACCTGACTCTTTCGATTGGTGACAATAATCTCGCAGGTCGATGCGAAGTAGAACGACATTAATAAGGAATAATGACTATCGATCTGGAGTCTCTGCTCGACCCACATACACCACTGGGATTACATGACAGGACCCAGTGCATGATACAAGGCCCACGACGAAAGACGACTACAGTTTGGCTTTGGCCTTGGCAGTCTGACATATGCAAGTCCAGTGCGGTGCCGCGCGATGCAACGCAATACATTTGGGTACGAAAGGTGGGTAAGACGGAGACAGAGAACAGTATGTTATCAGCAATGAATGACATCACGAAAATATAGAGACGCACCTCGAGCAGAGGGGTGAGCTTGATCGCAAGCATTGCATTTCCCTTCGTCTTGAGTTTGCCGGTCATGAAGGCTTTTTGGCCGTCAAGCTGGGTGTGCAGGTGTGCAGGGAGCAGTGGGCCAGTTCCCGTGATGCACATAGAATACGAGGCATGCGGGTGAGCAAGATCGGGGGAGAGGAAATAGTCGGAGAAGGGAAGGAAACATACCTTGCCCTCTGAAAGATTCGAGAAGGTGTCGTCAGACATGAGCAGGACAACGCCAGGTTTGGACTGTGCAGGTCCCTTGTACACGGTGCCCTTTTCCTTCATGTCAATCGTCCATACGGCTTCTTGTTTGTTGCCATTTGTAATCCGAAGTTCGAAGACGCCATTTGTCTTTAGTGGACGTGGTAATGACCATGACGAAGATGCGAGTGGGATGCAGAACGTACCTTTTTGATCTGAGACTGTCTCTGTGTGTCTGTGAACCCATCGAATGCAGCACTGAGTTTTGCAATGATGTCCGAGGCCTGATCATGCAGAAAATTGTCATTCCGCGCGCTTCAATAGCGTCGTCCCAGCTCACCTTGAATCCATCTACTTTGAGACCAGACATGATGGTAGTTTGCTAGAGGGAAGAGTGGGTGTCTGTATTATTTGAAGCGCGCAGGTGAAACTGGAATGGGATTCATGTGATAATCTTGTTGAATAAAACGCTTATACCCAAACATGGCACACAAGGTATGTAGTCCTCAAACACTTTCGACCTATGTGCGTCACAATGACAAGTTGTGCTCGGGTTGAAGGATCGAGCATTCCACGAGCGAGTAGTATCACCAACTCTCCCGGGCCCCATCCGGCTTGCTAGCGGCGGTTCCTAGAGGATCAGTGAATATCAAATTCGGGGCTGGTGAGTCCATCATACATCACAGCATGATATGATTCTTTTCTGTTCGAGTCAGTTATGTGACTTGTAAGTACCACAGGCTGATGTTTGAAGTTAACTTGCACATTCAGAATCGCTTGTGACCCCGCTGTAAGCCTGGAGGTTCAAACGTTCACCAGCAACTCACCAGTGCACCAGGTAGTCGTTCCTGGTTGTTGTTATGCGCCCCTGTCGGGACTGATCATGCACTGGCTTTATTTCCAATTAATCCTCTATTCGGTTTTGTCTAGAATCTCAGGTGCATCTTATTTACCCCGAGGGCATCCCAGATTGTCATCCCCCTTCTTTCTCTCTCCTGTTGTCCGTTCTCTGTGTAACTTCACGGCATATATGCACGATTAATCTCCACGCGTGGCGCGCTCCAGGTTCACTGTCTTGTTTTTGTCAGTGCCATTACTCCCCGTGAACGGTGAGTTTCCATTATAGGGATCATTGATTGATTACTTATGTACCCGAGTTGCTCGCTCCAACCTTTCCACATCACCCGCCCTTACTTCTGCCATACAGTATGTTCTGGTCGACGACTTGGCCGGTTATTCTCGCTGGTGCCATCCTAGTATGGCTCACCAGCCGAGCAGTTTCAAACGTCGTCCAGCTCCCCTGCCTCCTGGTCCTAGACCACTCCCGTTGATCGGTAACATATTTGATATGCCAACCACCAAACAATGGCTAACATTTGCCGATTGGATGAAGTATGGTGCGTCCCAAACTTTGTTAAAATGCACCTTGGTCACATTTCGACTGTTTTAGGGGATATATCTCATATCGAAATCATGGGGAAACACATCGTAGTGCTCAATTCTGTCAAGGCAGCCATAGAGATGCTCGATAAAAAGAGTTCGAAATATTCCGACAGGCCCATTCTTCCGATGTGTGGTGAACTTGTTGGTTGCAAATACGGCTTAGCACTCCTTCCATACGGCAATCTCTTTCGTGAAACCCGTAGACAATTTCACCGTTCCATAGGTACCCATGCGGTGATGAAAGCATATCATGATATCGAGCAACTGGAAGTCCATAAATTCTTGAGGCGCGTGCATGAGCGTCCCGAACAGCTTGCCATGCACATTCGCAGGTAAGGCTACCATTCGTTGCTAGATTTAGACTGAAAATACTCTAGGATAGTCGGCTCCGTGATTTTGCACATTTCGCACGGATATCAAGTACAGGACGATCACGATCCATTTGTAGAGCTCGCAGAGAATGGATTGCTCATCTTTGCAAAGTCTACTACTCAGGGCGCTTTCCTAGTTGATGTCCTTCCATTTCGTATGCCACGTTTACGCGCAACTATGGCAGATACTGAACCCTATCACAGTCCAGTATGTTCCCGAGTGGTTTCCCGGTGCTGGCTTCAAGACCACGGCACGCAAATGGAATGCAGAAATTTTAGAAATGGTCAATCAGCCGCACCAATGGGTGAAGGAGAAGATGGTGTGTTATTATATGACTCGTTTGGATGGGTGGTTTGTTGAAATCCGGTAAGGCGGCAAGAATAGCTACCAAGTCCTTTACATCGACCCTCCTAGATGTCCCATCATTGACTGAAGAGAAGGATCACGCAATTAAGTGGTCTGCTGCTTCTTTCTATGGTGGTATGTTTCCCATCCTTCGTTCTCTTTGGCTGTTCATCATTGCGTTTTCATACCGGGCGGTGCGGACACAGTGAGTGATTTCTAGTTCGTTGAAACGGGCCTATGTCAACTACTCCGTTAGAGTGTTTCGGCTATATACGCATTCTTCTTGGCCATGACACTCTTTCCAGAAGCTCAGAGGAAGGCTCAAGCTGAGATCGATGTCGTGATAGGAACTGATCGCCACCCAATGTACACTGACCGCGAGTCCCTTCCTTTCGTCGAAGCTGTCATCAAGGAAGTCCTTCGTTGGCATGTCGTCGCCCCTCTAGGTAATGTGTAGTTCTCCATATTTTTGCATCTACGCGCCTATTCAACTTTGTATGGTTTAGGTTTTCCTCATCTTGCATCGGAAGACGACATCCACGACGGATATTATATTCCGAAAGGTACTGCCGTGGTACCCAATGTCTGGTATGGTAGTTTTGGTAAAGCACGCTGCGCCAGTTTGACGTCACATCATTCTGCAGGTTCATGCTGCACGATCCTCGTGTATATTCCAACCCTATAGAGTTTTTCCCCGAACGGTTCCTTGCTTGCGAAGGCAAAGAACCAGAGACTGATCCTTTCACGATCGCCTTTGGATTTGGGCGACGGTAAGGCCCCAAAAAGGTGTATTGCTCTTTCTTGACAGGCTTTTTCTGTGCCGTGTGTACTGTAGCACTTGCCCTGGTCAGTCCAACTCTTTCAAACGAGCACACGTGCATCAAATGCTTATTGGTCCTGTTGTTTCAGGCTTACATATTGCAAATGAGACCCTTTGGCTATCCGTAGTCGCATCGTTGGCTGTCTTCGACATATCAAAAACAATGGAGAACGGAGTTGAGATCACCCCAGAGGTCGATCCTTCGTCCCATACTATCAGGTATGCTTCTGGAATAGCGGTCTTGTGATTCCCCTCTGCGAGTTCAATGCAAGCTGACATATATACTGGCCAGTCATCCAAAGCCATTCAAGTGCTCTATCAAGCCAAGGTCTACGAGAGCCGTTGAACTTATCCAACAAGACACGTATTGTTGAGTTTGGCACTCCATTTAGTCTTGGAACCTAGTCTCGGAACTGTCTGTAAAAGGATATTTGGGAGTTAATGCTATCTGGAATTTTATGACCCCAGTTCCCTTTCTTGAATGTTTGGATCTCGAAGGCCTGTTTTACTAGAACAGCGCTGTCGCAGACGCCAAACACCTTGACGCCAAACACCTTGTCTAACACGTAAGACCCACAGTATAGTTACATCGTCATTCTACCATCTACCGATTACCAACCATTCCACATTCCGGGATGAAGCCATTACACAACGAGCATTAACATAGTGGTCGTATGTATGTCAGCTAACCAATCGTGATTGAATCGGAGATGGCACGAATACAAAAAATCGGTATTTGACATGTACTCGTCACTACAACGGACAGTGAAATACACGAGATCGCGGACGGTCAAAATATGTTGACACACATCAGCAAATGTGTCAAATTACTTTTTTTCCTTTTTTGCCGCTTTTGGTACTTTTCAAGCTCCAAAAGCACGAAAAGGCCAAAAGCAAATATAGTAGATTCCCTGCTTGAAAAAGTGCGTCTCCGTCCTTTCCTGCCTTTTTTTTACTTGTAAAAGTGCGTATCTCTACTTTCCTGCCTTTTCTTTACACTTTTCAGGCTTTT
>Ga0307516_10002027_pt1 | contig 27617 bp, 33 predicted proteins | sample 19_EM_MG_FD_203310 | JGI IMG/M metagenome (GOLD analysis project Ga0307516, IMG submission 203310) | Populus trichocarpa ectomycorrhiza microbial communities from riparian zone in the Pacific Northwest, United States - 19_EM | ecosystem: Host-associated > Plants > Roots > Unclassified | place...
ATCGCACTACTCGGAATGCTGCTTTAGACAGGGTCTGTGAGATCCTAAAGCACAATTTCAACAAGTAGGACGGGTTCTGCTCCGTACCGATCCACGGGTCTCGCCAAGCTGTGGAAACGATGCAACTTCCCCGTCCCCGTCCCCGTCCCCGTCCCCGTCCCCGCTTTCGGTATCAGATTGTGTACAGGGAGAAGGGGGACTCGTTCTATCACTTCAAAGAGCGTACCTGGACCTGGACGAGGTTACAAAGGGTGGGTCAATCGAAAGGGGTCTTTCACTTGCTCAACGCCGTTTCACAGTCCTCCACTCTCTGCACGCGTCCAATTTTATCCATGGAGATGTCAGTCCTGGAAATATCTTCAGTTTCGAGGGAGGAGCGAAACTTTCAGACCTAGGAGTTCGCGAGAGAGCGCGATGTGGACAAACTGAGCGAGTTGAAGCTGGAGACTCAGAAGTCGCCATCCTCTCGAGTGGTCGAACATTTAGTGGTAAGCTCGGACGGGCCTATCCCACACATACGCTTACCGGCCACCAGGGAACACGGCCTTTCACACCGGCAGAAGTTACGGCGGCTTCTTACGTGTTTCTGCCACGCCACTACGGCTACGACAACGCAACAGGAGATGACGCACTGAAGGAGCTGATAGACCTGCTAATTCAGAGATCACCTGACTCACAGAGCACCGGAAGAAAGGCAGCACCCCCTCGCATCTTCCGAACGCCCCTCCATGACTACGAATCCGTATGGGGGATCGCGGCGTGGGTCCTCTTCAACTGTCGGCCAAAGCCCCTCGGTCCGGAGGAATTGGATTACCTCAGTCACAAGGGCCCTCCATATCGGACCCTTCACTCACTTTTCGAGATCTTGGAGGCGTTTTCAGAGTGTACCGGGAATATGAGGAATCATTCGACGGCTCAGTCATTCTCCGAAACGTGGAGGTGTTCCATCGGTGCCTCGAGAAGCTTGCCAAAGCGGCCACGAAAATCGAAATTTGGGATTTTCCTAGATCATCGACGACGGTCCCCTCCACAACGAGATCGTATCTACCGAAGGGTGCAAGCGACGGTCGGGAATCGGGAGTCGTGGGCGTGTTGCGGGGGGGTACCAGACGTTTTCCTTGTGCCGGGACATCAGCCCAACCGTGTTGATGCAGCTCCGACCACATCTGGAAAGCGAAAAGCAAGTGACCCGTTAGACTCGCCCCCTACAAAGACACGTCTCCACATTGAACAAAGGCGGGCGTAGGTGGATGGGTCCCACCAGCGGCCACCTTGGTCGAATCGAAGTAGAGTACAAGGCGGCGCTTCCTCCGAGGCTACGTCGGCTGCCCCGGGCTCCTTGGGACTTAGTGGCACTATCGCAGGTAGACGACGCATATCTTATTCCCTTCGCCTTCAGCTCACCGGCCTCGTATTCCTGCCGTGTATTTCCCTAGCTGCTAATCTCCAGACGAAATATACCTTACGTCCATGTCACGGCCGGTCTCGGTGAGAACGCAAGGGATCACATGCCAGGGTCCGGGTGGGAGGACTCCCGTCTTTCCTATCACTAGTACCACTGGGTTGATTACTGGTGCAGTGCACGCTGGCGCAACGAGAATTAAACTTCAACGCTTCATGGCGGAATTGAGAGTGCGAACCTGCTACGGACCACAGGCTGCCACCCTCAACGTTGCCGTTTCCCCTTCGGGATTGGCCTAAGCAGTGGATCCCAGACTCCGGGTCTGGTTCACATTCTCACTCGACTGGTTTAGGGTGTACTCCATCGCCTGGGGTTGGTTTCTTCTCTAGTTTCTAGGTTTGCACGGTATCTAGACTCGCTCGGGATTGGCACAAGCGCTCGACTCCGACCCACTCTGATGACTGGCGGGATAAGATAGGACAACTCATGATAGTAATAGGTTCTCTCGAACCGCGCGCCCAAATCCCTCAATGCGGAGAGGTTGCTCCGACTGCAGGTGTTGGAGAAGACACTCGACAACGAGGGTCGGCAGCGTGTGATATGTACAACAAATGCCGGGAAACTTCAGAATCACAAGGTGGTGTTTCCCGTCACCCTCAACTCAATTCTCACTGCCTTGGGACTTTTTTGGGGGAGGTGGTCAGTACCTGTGCTCAGTGCATAAAACATGTGTAGATTATGCCCGACTAACGTACAAGACTTGATAACGAAAGGAAATGCCGCGATGAAAATAGCAAATAAGGGAGAGAAACGACGTACTGCGGGTACTTGGTTAAGAAAGGTGAGGCGAGGCATGTCAATCGATGACGGCGAAGGAATAGGGAATTGGGAGGGGTGGGGGAGGGTGGTGGTGATGGCCGGGACCAGATACGAAAAAAAGGGAGACGCCAGAACCCTACTTATACATCGTGGGGAGCGGAGGAAGGAAAGGTGGGGATGTGAAAAGCATGGACAACATTGGCGAACAAGCAAACTGAGTATGGAAACATCTATCGTGGTTGTGGGCCGCCAGTTGCAAACTAAAATGCGGTTGTGCGATCCCTTAGGTAGCCCAGCTACGTGGGTTGTTTCGCTATCATTTCCTGTTGCTTCTGCCAGAGAAGCTCCGCCCAGAGAGGATTAGGGGGGATGCGTCCGACAAGAGCACCCAATATTTCCATCCTAGGGGGTGGGTTTGAGCAACACGTTCTGGTGGATTAGTTCGGAAATAAACGTACCATCTCGCCTTGTCAGCTTCGGTATCTGCGAAGAACGAGATCCTCTGGTTCCCAGGGAAGAGCAGCTTGAATGACCTCTCCACGCCACACGGGCCGTCGAATTCGTCGTCGTAGCTACATGATGAGGCGCGGGATGCGGGGGTTTTCATATTCCTTTCTTGATCGTCATAAAGGCTAACTGCCTTCTTCAGATCTACAGTCGTGATCGCTCTCTTTGTCACGTCGTTGAAGGCCACCATGTTCGCTCCGATGATCCTGAAGTGACGGCGTTTCCAAGTCTGCGTATTGGATTCGATTAGCGAGATCGCTTGCGCACAGCACAGTCCACATACCACGCAGTCTCCCCCATTTTGTGTGAGAGTCCCTTCGAAGTAGGTGACCTTATGCCAGCTCACATGCCTCAACCCTCTCAAGCACTCGTCAAGGCTTTGCGGTAACTGTGTCGGAGGTACTCCGTGTAGAGGGGGCAATCTGAACAACTGTAATACAAGTTCGCCGACCGGCAACGTGGTCATCGTCGTCCCTGTCCCGTCCGGGTCGATCCTCTGACCGATGAGGGGGATGGTAGTCTCGAACAGCCGGGTGTCACAGTGGACAGCAACGTCCTTGTACGCAATGAACGCTCGGGCGAGGCTTCCGTCAGGCTTGAGGTACCTCGCCAGGTTCTCATGGATCTTGGGTGGCAACGCAGGGACGGGGGCCGGCGACGGTCGAGGCGAATGTTTTGCGGTTTTCTTCGGGGAACCAAAGAAATTGAATCTTGATTTTGTGGGGGGAGGTGTTACCTCTCTAGGGAGGGGTGCGGGCTGTCGGACGGGTTGGGAGCCGGCCTTCATCTGGGCCACGATGTGTGGATCCCGTCTGACCTTAAGGCTGAGGGTGAATTCGAGTTTGCTGTGTTCAATCCTGGTCCATCGTGTCAGTTTTGTGATAACCCCTTTAAAGGATGACACATACAGCTCGAACTCCTGCTCGATCTTGGTGTCGGCAGCAAGTTCGCACTCTGGTGTGGTTACATAATGAATACCGTTGTTAAGGGTGCAACTCATGGAGGTAGGTTGGGGGGGTAACGGAACATCGAGTGACTTGATGCACATGACCTTGACGAATAACTTGCCGTGGGCCTTTCCAGTCCGTTCCTGAGCTCGGAGTTCCTTGATCTGTTTCGAGTACTCATTCTGGCAAGTGCGTCAGCGAGTATGTTTGCCGGATGGCATAGAGACTGACCATATCGGACGGTCGACGAACAGCCCTCCAAGCCTTGCCGCTATTAACGTCTCCAGCGCTCGACATGTGGTGGACTTGGTCTGCGTCTGACGACGCGATAATCATCGTCTCACGCTCCCTAACGTGGTACTTTTGCTTCAGCTGTAGCGGAGAAATGGGACGCATCAATAACCCATGACCCCGTTCGGGTGTACGAGAGACTCACAGGCCTCTTTGGTATCTCCAACTTCTGAAGTTCACGATTAATGCTCTCGGACAAGGGATCATCTCCATTTTCGAGGTCACCCATCCCCAAAGCATCTTTCGCAGCGTGGTGGTCCCCCAAAGAGATCCCGGCCGCATCCCCGGCACTCCTGCTCCTCCTTCGACTCGGCCTGCCACTTCCTGGGGTGAGCCTAGTTGGCTTCGGCGCAAATCGCATCTCCTCCTCTTCCTCCAAGTGTCTAATTTCCCGCCGCTTGGCCTTGATAATCTCCTCTCGTTCCTCAATGCCGATTTTTGGCGGGGGTGGCGGGGGTGGCGTCTGCTGGCACGCAGAGCTTATCGATCCATCCCCTTCCCCGAAACTAGCGGAGAAATCACCAAAACCAGTTCCCAGAAGTGGCGCATGGTCATGTGAAACTTCCAATCTCAGCTCGTCGGTCGGAGGTCCGGTCATTGGGGGCTGAGACGCAGTTCCATCAATATCCTCGTCTTCCTCGCCTTCGTCGGTACCACCAGACACCTCGTCGGGTTGGGTGAGGGGGATCTGGAATGTACCGGCTTGGATACCCTCGGCCATTGCTTCGACCTTGATATTTCCGGGGACGAACGGGAGCTCGCTTGGTGTTCGAGGTTTGTGAACCCCCGAACCAGACTCGGCAACATCACGAACAAGCTTATCCAAGGCGCTCCTCACATCACCCAGTTCCTCCCCCTTCGGGCCAAAACCGAGGTCAGCGGGGAGGAGACCCTCAATCGCGACTGGGGTGTGTCGGGGGGACTCCAAAAACGCAGGCTCTTCTGAGTGCTGCCCCATCGAAACAACAACCTCCTTCTCCGCGTGTTCTTCGGCTACCTCCCCAAGATCCACGTCGGTACTAAGGTCCGTCGATGGTTCTACAGAGCTCCTCTGAGAAAACATGCTCGTGTTGAGCGGGGCGGCCTCCCCAGAGGGTTCTGGATCAATCGTATAGACATTGGTGTGTCTAGAACCAACGTAGGAGGCGGCGACTTCGCGTAGTGGGCTCTCCGTGCTTCGCTTCTTAATTAACCGCTGATGAAGGTCCTCCCTACTGATCCTTGGGCTCCTGGATGAACGTCCGCTGAGGCTGGTGACAGATTCTACGCTGGCCGAGCTCAAGTCCTTATTCATGAAGAGAGGAGAACCGGAATTTGAATGGACAACGTCAGATGCACACCGTGATCCTGTGGAAGGGGGGACCGGAGAACCCGACGGAGTAGCAGTGGAAGTGATGGACACGTCTGCTAACCGAGGGGGAGGCTCCAGCGGATCCTCGTCAGCGTCTGGGTTCGGTTCTTGTTCTGGTAGGATATCTGCATTAGTGGGAGGTAACTCCTGATGGTCTTCCTTGATGGGAGACTCGTCGAATGGATCAAGAGCACCGGGTATCGCTAGGGAGGGGTTGAATTAGGCGGCCGAGTGTGCGTCCGGTAGTGAACTTACATTTGCGTCTGGGGATAGAGAGATTGAAGCTCGGAATCAACCCATCCTGGTATCGGCTCTCAGTTTTGGTAGAAACCTTGGAGGGCGAAGGGGAGGGAGGGAGCATTTGCACGTCTTTGTCGACTTCGTCACGCCTGTGAGAAGTGGCCGAACGTTCGGAATGTGTAGTCCGACCAAGCGGAAGACCAGAACCGGGAGAAGTGGAGGTAGAGGGGAGTAGGCGGGTGACCGGCGGCGTTGCGGGAGACGAGGACGCAGAAGTCCATATATAGGAGCGCTCTGGAGGGGGTATATCGAGGTCGAGGTGCTCTTCACGAGCTAGCTGTTCGTGATAGGCGGTTTGACGGTCTGCGTGGTGCGTCCGGCCGAGCGGTACCCCGTCTTCCGTTTCCAGATCGTCAGGGAAATTGGAGTCATGGGGAGGAGTACGAGGGACATTGCCAAGTTGGGTGTCATGAATCAAGGAGTCCATGAGGCCGGTGATGCTGTCTTCTGCATTACTACCCCCGAACTCCTGCTCCATACTATCGCGGTCGGTATCATGGTCCGGCTCGTTTGCAAGGTAAGCATCACCTTGTCCGTCTGGGTCGTCGTCTTCCCCGTCACGAGGCGTATGGTATCCGTCTTCCTCTTCTTCGCCTTCCAATTCGTGCTCTTCACGGTCGAATTCGACGACGTCACAACGTTCGTCAAAAGTCACAGTCTTCCGACGAGCACGTTTTGTCGAGCCGAGGCTGAATCCGGCCATACGTGGGCCATGGAAACGCTTGGTCACAAGAGAGGGACGTGTTGGAGACGCTGTAGATTGTCGGTCTATCTTTGGAGGGGGTGGTAGGGGCGGTTCTGGTGTTGTTTCGCGTTCAGGAATGCGACGAAATGGACTGTTGGTGACGGGTTCTTTCTGGTAGAGACCTTGAAGGCCTTTCGACTGCCTTCGTTTGAAACCCGTCGGGTGCTCGTTTTCTGCCTGCTCGTTCATAGATGAAGGTCTCTGACGCTTCTCGCCGCTGACTTTACGAGGAACCTGAACCTGCGGGGATGGACCGGACGGTTTGGCTGGGGTGGGTATTTGGGAACGGAATGGGGATTTGGATACGAGGTTGTTGGCCCTCATGTGGTTGTAACTGGAAGAAGACCTGCGGGCGAGCCCTGTCCCGACAACCTTGCGACCTGGTGTATCTCGTTTGGCGATACGAAGGGGAGATATTGCGCTCGACTGGGAACCGCTGCTGGTCGTGGACTGAGCCCAGGGGTAGGCATCGCTGGCCTGGGTGTTCGCGGGGACCCGATCGCGGAGCGGCGTCGACGGCGATTGCGAGCTCATCGTTGGGCACGGCGGCGGCGGGAACTGTTTTTCCCGGATGCGGCAACGGAAGCGGTGAGGGGACGAACACTTTCAACTTCCCACGCATCACAGATGCCTGGCACGTGATCGCGTCACCCTCAAACGCGTCGACCCGCCTGATGTCATTATCTCGCGGACTGCCGCATACCTCGTCCTTGGGTCCGGTTCATTCGAGTTGTGCTTAATTCTCTAAGTATCCTTGCCGAGTAACCCTTTCGGTTCGCTTCAAATCCCGATGCCCCTCAGTGTGCCGTATCCGTCAACCGCTCCACCTGAGCCTGTGTTTGGCTAGCGTGAAGCTTGAGGTGAAGGGGAAGGAACGGTCTTTCCCCTTTCCTCCAGAACCACCCACATAACTCTTCCCTCCAACATGGTTCGCCCTGAATATGCTGGCGACAGGCGCTCCCTGGTGTTGGCATTTGACATTGGAACGACCTTCTCAGGGGTGTCCTACGTACTCCTTGATCCCGGCCAAGTTCCCAAAATCCAAAGTGTCATGCGGTCGGTTCACCCCTGATCTCCGTGACTACAGGAGGTCCTCTGAGAGACTTCCCCCACAGATTCCCGGGACAAAGTTTGACAAACCCCAAAATCCCGTCAACCATCTGGTACGACACAAGTAACAAAGCTCGTGCTCTCGGAGCCGAGGCTGACCTCTTGGAAACGGCTGATATGGCGGGTGCCAAGGGGTGGACTCGGCTGGACTGGTAAACTCACAACGTAAACGCCCACCGTCCAATGCTGATAAAAAATAGGTGGAAGTTAAATCTCGCTCCCAAGGGACTGCACAAGAAGCTCCCCGCCGGATGTGTACCCGCACTGCCCCGTGGCCTTACCATCGTTGACGTTTTCGCAGACTTTATGAAGTATTTGTTTGCTTGCGCGGAATCGTACATTAAAGACTCCCATGCATTTGGGGCATCCGTCTGGAACTCGGTCAAAGCGGATGTTATTTTTATCCTTGGCCACCCGAACGGTTGGGGAGGCGCCGAACAAGTTGCCATGCGAAGGGCGGCCGTCAAGGCCAAACTCATCCCAGATACTGGGGAGGGACACGATCGCGTCCGTTTCGTTACAGAAGGTGAAGCAAGTTTCAACTTCTGTGTCAACAATGGCATTTCTGGAGATGCAATGGAGGTCAGGATGCCGATTGCGGTCGAAGTGCTGGAGGCTAATTCCTTGCAGGCCGGGAATCACGTAATTGTCATCGATGCGGGTGGAGGCACAGTTGATGTTTCTGGTTATGCTGTTGAAGGCAAAAACCCCCTTAAAGTAGAAGAGATTTTCGCCTCGGAGTGTACGTTCACTTCGCTGCTCCACGCCTCTCTTAGTAACACAAGGTCGTAGGCCGTTTACTTGGCGCCACCACCGTGACAAATAGGGCTCGTGAGTTTATCGATGGTATGACAATATCTCGAGAGGTATACTATTTCTGACGCCCCCGGTAGACCGTTTGAGATCATCCAGGTTCGATGCACCTGAGATTATAAATCACATTGCCCACTGTTTCGATGAGACAACGAAACGGCTCTTCAAATCCTTGGACGAGGTCAGTTATATTCAATTCGGAAGCCCTATCGAAACGGAAGTAGGTCTCGGCATACAGAGGGGAAAGATGAAGCTCTCCGGGTTCGTACTACTCGTTTCATCATCGGTGTTCTATTTTCCCAAGCCCACACAAGGTTGGAAGTCGCCACCTTCTTCGACCCAAGCATCGAAGGAACGGTCGACGCAATCGAGTCGCACTTGCGCTCGCTGAACGTCAAGAAAACCGTGAGTTTTCGGCTTGAGCAGCTGGGTCACCGTCAAACCGTTGTTAGGCTGTACTCCTTGTAGGGGGTTTTGGTGAAAGCCCCTGGCTTTTCCAACGCCTGCGCTCTCGCCTTGCCGGTCTGGGACTACCATTATCCCGACCCGATGTCCCTACGTGCGATCTCCGTCCAGCAATTTCAACTGCGCGATTAACACGTTCGCAGAAACAAAGCAGTGGCGCAAGGAGCCGTCGCATTCTTCCTGGATGCGGTCGTTACAAGCCGGGTGTCTCGATTCAAGTACGGGATCGAGATGTGTGTCCCGTATGAGCCATACAACCCCCAACATGCAAAGCGTTCGTCCCAGGCTACCTTCATGGCAGATGGGATCAAACACTTACCGGGCGCATTTTCAACCATACTTGACGGGGTGTGTTTGGAGACTCGCCTGCCCGTAGTACGTTCTTACCAGACGTTAGGGAATCCGCGTTTCCGAGACGCAGGAGTTTCGGAAGCCATTTAGACGCTTCTCAGCATCACAAAAATCCCTCAACCGAATCCGCGTCATCATCAAAGCTTATAAGGGGGTTTCTTGGGACCCGCATTGGATTGATTGTGCACCTGGTCATCGAGTTTCTCATCGAATTCCGACCGGTTTCTCACATTCCACAGATTCATTCTTCGACCTCTGCACGGTCACTGCGGACACTTCCAAAATAACAAAGCCAAAGATAAAAAATCCACGGGGCACCCACCATGAGGTCCACTTTGAGGTAGCTCTCTTGTTCGGTCTCACCGAATTGAAAGCACAACTCGTGTGGATGGAAGGTGGGATCGAAAAGCGGTGGGTTCATTTACCCACTGTTCAACTACATTTGCTGAAGACGAGCAGGGGGCCGGCCGAAATAGTGTACGACCAGGACGAAGGGTTTGCTGAGATATAAGCAACTTTGGACCCTTGAACACAATTCGTGTAACGTAGAAGGAGCATTTCCAAGCCGAGATCTATCATATAAACTCGCTGGCCACTCGCGAACGTACTGGGCAGTCCTTTACCCCGACTTATCGGTCAATGCCTATTATAATCTGAACTCGGGGGGCGATGCGCATGCGCATTGTGCCCAGGACCTGCAGCTCCGCGCACGCACAACATGCAAGAACTCTCGCGAGCGACTCGACCGATCATCGATTCATCATTGATCAAGGGGTTCCACTTTCGGCTTGTCTGATGGTGTCCTTGATACTTGCTGTAACTTAAGGGCGTGAACCGACCATGAGTCAGATCAATGTTCATCCGTTTCTTTTATATGTTGGTTCGCAAACACGCGTTCAAATATCACGAAGGGCAACCTTGGGCTTTAGCAACACCCCCTCAACCCCATTCGGCCCATGCCTTTTGCAAAGCCCCAAATCCGTGGTGCAGACCACAGCACGCTTGACGGACTTCGCCCCAGCCCGGGCATATGCGTTCTCCATATACTCACCATCGAACATCACCCCTCCCCGAATAACGGACACCTCCAAATCTTCGGAAACGACGTTCTCGCCGATCATCCTGTTGAGCTTTCGAGCTGTGGCGAAAAATGCTTCAAGTCTCTCCGCAGCGCATTTGTGGATATTGTTTTTGTTGTCAACAGGGTTTCCCACTCCGCACGAAGCAAGGAGCTCCCCCAAGCGCTTGATCATCCTGTTCACTATTTGGCGAGGAAGGTTTTCATGGCCCGAGCTCATACGACTGAGAGTGCGACGGGTGAGAGCACGCCAGTTACCAGCGACGGTGTGATCCTCTGACGTCGGGTCAATTGGTTACAGTCGCATGGGGTTGTTGTCGAATTCACGCACCCGTTTCGCGGACCTTCGAATATAACTCACCGTACCAGCGGGAGGCATGGGTATAACCCCACGCGTTGGCGATCCCGGATGCGGAAAACGCCAGGAAGCCTTGGAGCGCCAACTCAAGTGACCCCACATCCAATTCTTCCCCGGACCCTTGTGGCAGGACCAGGGGAACAAAAATCGATTTGTATGGCCCCTCTGGGATTTCCTCAGCTAGAGGGGTATGGGTTCGATTGATGGGTAGATTCTCCGCGAGGTGAGCCGCAGTCTGCATGATCTCGGAGTTGAGATCACGAACAAATCGGACAACATCGGAAGCAGAGACGGGGTCCTCCTTGGACAAGAAGGCATTCGCTACCTTCACCTCCTGATTACGGACGTCGATGAGCGCAGAGGCGTCGCGCAGCTTCTCCCTGAGATGGTTGATCTGTTGTTGTTGTTTCTTGCACGCAGTCTGGGTTTCGTGGAGGTCGACCACAGCGACCCGATGCGCCTCACGAAGTTGGCGGTAGCTGTGGTACAGTGATTCGTATTCATCAGTAAGCTGGCGGTGGTCGTTTTCAAGGCCCCTTAAGAGAGCGGACCGCGCTCGAAAAAGCGAACTGCTTGTCCGAGGTTCCCCACGGCGTCCACCCACGACGGTCCCGGAGACGGTTCGGGGATACCCTTCGTGCCTTTCATTTCCTGGGTTCCTGACTGTCCTGGAGTCGTCTCCTGAGGCGCTGGCATGATCGTTGGGTAGCACTCGGGGCATTTCTGAGGAAGGGTGTTGGGCCCGATTATCCAGAGATGTCTGCAGGAGCGGCTCGATGATTTCTTCGACCCGAGGTTGACGCGTGGGGTCGATGGTCCGTGCAGTCTGGCGTGTGCCCGGAGCGTTAAGCATGGGTGCGCTACGTCAGGGGTTCGGTAAAATAACCAGAAGAAGTCGGGAAGGGGCATTACAGTTAAGAAGAATAGGCCCGTGTACGCTGGGAGGACACCAGAGATTGAAGATGCTGCGAATTTCGTGGTCGCAGAGAAGGGGACGGTGTCGGTTGTGACCGCAGCGGGGGCTCGGAAAACCCCTCTAGGGACTTATTCGAACTCCTAGGTCAACGACCTCCATCACTCGGCGCGAACACCGCGTCTCCCTCTTACAACGTAACGAACGGCGACGTTAGGGAGTGCTAGTGAATACCTGATAATGAACTCGTCAAATTTGCGATTCAACCTGGCTCAGTGGCTCAGGAAGTTCAACGCATCACGTGCCATAGTTCCGCAAGCGCTTGCGGTGAGCGTGAGAGGTCGTTTTTTCCTCCCATGCATGCAAGTATGACCAAAAATACACGATTCACGTACAGTACATCAATGCCACCCAAATCCCACATCTGATCAACGACAACGGAAATTGACCCACCACAGGTTAAATGCATCGCTTCTCCACCCGTCATCCTGGCCGACGGTCTCCGCATTCCTCCTCTCGCTTGCCCTCCTCTTCGTGTCATGGTACACCGCCCTAGCTTCTGACGCGTCCGGGACACTCTTGGCAACCTCCTCGGCCGTCCTCCTTGTTTGCTCGATGGTGCCCTCAACCTCCTCAATGACGTTGCGTCCCTCCTGCGCGAACTCGTCCGTTCGATTGGCTGACGTGATAGCTTTTCCGGGTAATATCTGTGGGGCTATCCCAATCGCCATAGTGGTGACCTCCGGTTCTCCCGCTGCGTCACCATTCGACGCGGGCTCGGTCTCCGTGGTGCGAACGACACCCCTGAAGGTGGCCTCCGTTCGTGTGGTCACCTTTGGCGCGTATTCTTGTAGTCCTCCGGGGCGAGGGGTGGTAGGTTGACTCGACAAACGGAGGTTGTTCAAAGCGGCGCTCCAATAGTGGTTGAAATCTGGTGCGACTCCAGGAGCGGCTGCTCCCGCTGCGTCCCGTTCTATGCCAGCGACGATCCGCGAAATAGCTTCTAGTCCGTCTCTGATGTACCCAGAAGCAACGCGCTCGAACAGCTTGCGAACGGCGGGTCCAGCCAGGGGTTGGAGTAGGATCTTGTTGAGGATCCAGTGTTTGCTCTCGTTGACGGAAAAGTGAAGTCCTGACACAGCCGTGTGGACCTCCAAGACTTTGAATCCATGGTCGACTTTGGTAGGGTCGATATCCGTGTTGAACTCGAGATCGATATCACAGTCGAGGCCTTGGCCACGATGATCTCCCGCGTAGATGCTGACGAGCCCATCGTCCTCGTATCCGACGAGTCCCTTATATTGTACGTAGTAGTCCAAGTCCTGAATGGCCACCCTGAGTCCTTCTATACGCACGCGAACGAAGTTCTTGCGGTGAGGGTCGCCGTACTGAGTGATGTGGATGTCATTGTGATTCGTGATGTGGATCGAGTCAGGCATCAGAGATCTGAGGGTGGTTGGGGAGTTGAGGACGATGGAATCAAGAGCAACTTCAACCGCATCATCGATAAACTCGACCCGAGGCATGGGGAGACTGCGCATGATACGGAGAAATCGAGGGAGGAGCCAAAAGAATAGGTCTCTCCTGAGTTCTCTCCCTACCTGATTCGGCTTCTCCTGGAAGAGGATGATGGAATCTGCGGAGAGTTTGTCTATCGCGCAGATCATCCGGTTGGTGGTGGGATCTTGGGAGATGCCATGGAGGAAGTCTTCCGCAAGGCAGAAGAGCGACCGGAGATCCCGCCCGAACTTCGTGTCTTCGGAGAATAAGATACGACCTCTATTGTAGAGCTCGTCGACTTTTTGGCGACCTGTGCGGGACGCGGAGTATTCGGGGTCATTCAGTGATTGGTTGATCCAGTTGCCAAAGTCAGAAAAGTACTTCATGAGACCAGAGCCGGCCAAGGAACCGACCAAGTCCTGCACGCATGCGTGAAGAGTTTGAATGAGAGGATCAAGGGAATGATTGGAGGCGACCCTCTCGAGGAGAGTCTTCGCATCCGCCAGAACGATTGAGAGTGATTCATCGGTCCAGAGCCTAGGCTCCAGTTCAATTCCAGCTTTCTCTCCACCAGGAACACCCACAGTCGCAGCCGAAGCAACTTCTGAGACGCGCGCGCTATACTTTTGCAACAAAGCAAAGATCGTCCGAAGAGCCGTTTTATACTTCGGAGAAGAATGTGCCCGGATCACCGCCTGCAGGTCAGTGTATTAGATGGCATTGGTCATGGCAGTTGAGTTCGCACTTACTTCTTGAATCCTGTTGATCACGATATCCTTGGCCTGATCGGTAACCTCCTCCCCAACCAAGCCGATGACTTGAGCGGTATTTGATGCGGCTTCCCCGACCACAGCCGAAAGTTGTTGATCCAATGTGGTGGAGAGGTCGTTCTTGGGGTCAATGAGAGGTTCCACCGTGTTTGCAGCGCTTTGTATCTCGGAAGCTGCGTCGCCCACAGCTGCGATGGTCTGAGCGAGAATGGCCCTCGTAGAAATGAAGATGTCCCTTAGGATGTATCGAAAGGTCGAGGAGAATATCGTCAGCTGGGCGAAGTCCCTGACAGCGCCTGCGAATTCCGCGACATCTTCCTGGGCCTCCGGAACCGAGGGCAAATGCTCAACTGTGAGTCGAGATAAGCGCGCGTACAGAGGCAGGGGGGGGGCGAACCTTACCGGCCTCTTGAACTTCCTGGGGCACTGAGCTCGGGCCACCTATAGCGTCAACGGCGACGGAAGCCTGAGCGGACTTGGCCGAAACCTGCTTGCTCATAAACAATAGTTCCTGTAGCTTGTCGTCCGCTATGGCTTCCTGTTGGAATGATGCGGAATGTAGAGATGAAGCAGACGAACCGTTCTTCTCTCCTCCAACCTCGAGCATTGCGGTGATAACCTCCTTTGCATTGTCTATAATGATAACCAACTCCTTCGCAAGCGGAGGGGGTAGCTGTGTGTTTCCGCTCCCTACTTTTAGGAGGTCTGAGTTCAACAAACTTTGGAGGGTGCGGTCTATTTGTGACTGTGAGGGTAGGCGACCGGCTTCGAGAGCCCCTACAACGCCCGCGACTTTGTCCGTGTATCGCGCCGGCGTTTCGTCCCGGTTTCGAGGTCCAGAGTTGGGCAGCAAGGGCTCCCTTTCTGGGGAGGCGTCACTTCTACAGCACGAAGAACAGGCACCCATATCGTGCAGGGTGAGGGTGGTGACTGGAAGGCGGGGGTGTTGGAGCGGTCATCCAGGAGTCCCCCTCCCCCAGTTCGACTCGATCATAGATGGCAATCATTGACCTCAGCAATGACGTCAGTCCGGGGCACCCATTCACATTCAGGTGAACTTTGATCTAGGTGCCTGGGACAATATTAATCTCGCGGAGGAAAGGAAGCGGATGTGTGAAACCCGAGTGAGACCCATGTGGGGCCGCGATCTGAACGCAGTCGTGCAAAAAGCTGGTCAATACGAGTCTCGAACTCGCGACCTTGGCGTAACCTCGTATTAGCACCACGCTCTAACCAACTGAGCTAATCGACCATGTGATTGAAATTTATAGGCATATATAAACATGGCCTAGCCTTTACAACATAACAAAATACTCGATCGTTTGCGGTGTTTCCCAAAACCTTCATGACTCGCATCACCCTTGTGGCTGGCACACTCCCGGCCGCTCCCCATCGCCCGGGTTTCCATTCGGCGACCGGAACGCTCCGGAATCCTGGAGAATGTGTGGCTGACATTCGTGTCGGCGGTTTCCGTTCTTGACTTCATTTCCGGTATCTGCAAGTACAATGGGGACCACACGTTGCGCCCTTGTGCGATAAATTGGGTATCGCTCATCTCTTGATACAAATCTCCCACCGTCCTCGAGGGCGTTTAATTGTCATTCCGGTTCCAGCCACACCTTCTCCACGTTCCCCCTGGACTCCTCCTTCCTCCAGTTCACCTTCATCACCCCCATCCCCCCGTGCAGTTCACAATTAAGCCATGGGTAACCGCAAACGTAATGCACCTTCGAGTCCTGCCGTTACGGCTTCGATTAGGAACCCCAGATCGAATACGAGCAGTGGCCTCCCAACTCCAACAACGGACACCCCGCCCAAGGTAGCCACCAGGGAGCTTATGAAGCTTAATACGAATGTTCCGAGTGTGGATGTAAATCACGCACTGCTGAATCGGCTCTCACCAAGCGTCCGGGACGTTGCTGAACATGCCGCAGTGTTGAAATCAGTGCTCGCTCGATTAGGTCCAATCTACGATTTGGTCGAAAGAGAGGCGTCCAGGATGACCGAGGTGTCACCATTTTTAGCCGGGAAAGATCAGGTGTGTCACGCGAGCATGGCGAGGATCTCCAACATTGATCTTCTTTACCGCCCAGGTGGACGAAGCGAGAAGTCGTTTGGACGCAGAGGCACAGAAACGAGAGGAGAAGATCCGCGTCATCAAGGAAATGATTGAGGCGGAAAAACAGAAGTTTGTGGTGAGCATAAACGAACGGCTGGAGAAGATGATTAAGGAAGTTGTCGTCACCAAAGTCCAGGAAAGGGTCAAGGCACAGGTGGGTTTCGGTGATGAAACTCATGGGGGGTTTCCGTTGACGCTGTTCCAAAAGGTGGCGGAACTCATGCAGCCGTACCAGAAGACCCTTCTTGGGAACAAAGGTCGCACCCTGCGAAGCAAAACATTCCTCAGTAATATGTAAGCAGGTCCTGTCCATCGTCGTCCGTACCTGATTCCGTCTTACCCTATCCTCAGTGAGGCAAAAAGCCAGAACGCCACAATCCGATCGAGATTCCCCAAAGAACGTATCACACCGATCTATCGTCCCATTTCTGTAGAGTTCCAAATCCAACAATCCGTTACGTCTTCCCCTGTCGTCGGTCCTGTCGGTGGTTATCACCCTTCGCCATCCGCGAAGTTCCCGGAAACATTCGGAGCCCTCACCGGGCTGTCGCTACCTGACTCCAAAGCTCTCCTGAAGGAATATGGACTGGAGGCGGCCATCAGCGGGAAGAGGATCCCTGAGGAGGCCCGCCTGGACAACTTGAACGAGCTGATGTCCCACTTTGGTGTAAGCTCCCTCCCTCCTGTTGTGTTTTCGATGATTTCTTACCCACTCTGGACATTTAGATTGGTTACAGGCTGCATCCTGGGCCAGTAAACAAAGCGCCGATAGTCACCAGCTTATGGGACCGCCGATGAGCCCCCTATACAGTTTTTTGTCCGGTTCTGTTGTATCAATGCTTGTACCACCCACCCACCCTATCGATGTTGTCTCCCATTCCTACTCAGAGTCCGGTCCCCGCTCCGAGTCCTTGGGGTGACGAGATTTAGTCCCTGTCTCCTCCTGTTCGAACTTTTGACAATAAAAATCACTGCATCGCCTCCCCCATTCTCTGCGCAACGCCGTTGACATTTGTGCATCCACATATAGGCACCCAGAGGTTGCGACCAGTGGATGCAATCGCGAGTCAGTGCACTGGTCACTAGCACCGCTGGCAAGGAGTTGCATACCTGTCTACTAAGCTGTGATTTCCCGCGTGAACCGGTTTCTTCAGGGTAAAGGAAATCAAGCATAGGACGAAAGACGAGGAAACAGTGGAGAGCGGACCCCGTTGGTTGGCGTGTAAATAGCCTGGCGTTTCCTTTACGTTCCTTTTGCCTAGTATGCCCTCCTGAAGGTGTTGGTTTACACTCCACGAGAAACTGGCGATGGGCATATTCAGTATCGCCGCTCACGGTGCGGTGCAGTCATGTGTCGTCGATGTTGTCCCAAATTTAGAACTCAGCGGATATATGTTGGATCGATCCCAGCAGTGCCTTGACCTGTTCATGTCCAAAGGCGAAAAGGGGGATACACCCGGGACGACTCGCCTCGCTCTGGCAGACCACGGTCACCGCACGCGACCCGTCAATCACCCCTTAATATTGACCGAGGGACATCGCTCAGCATTTCGACTCCATCGAGCGCCGACTCGGATGTTCCTGGTGCGCGAAGGGAGCGGTTGCCTGCCCGCAACTTGGCAGCACACCGCCCCAGACCGCCAGGCGCCGAGCTGCTGAAATTTCAGAGCGTCAGATATAAAGTCGGGTCACGACTGCTATCGGCCGCCCATCGCCTCCCCCGTCAACATCCCCTTGCATGGCGAAACAGGACACCACGATCTCCACTGGGTCCACCCCAGAAATGTGTGTTTACACCACGCCCCTCTGCATTCCTGTGGGATATTAAGAGATGGTTCGCAGCGATGGGCCCGACCCGGAGGGGGACAAAGCACCCGCGTCAAAGTTGCCCAACACGAGCAAGAATGCCCTCGTCGAATTCAACGAGAAATTTCAACGAGAAGCGAACGAATCCGATAAAGACATCTTGAAGAGGGAGGACGACTTGAACACCACAGGCTCATCTTTGTAAGCAATTCCTAACCCAGATCCGCATCCACGGTGTTGTCTCTGACCTGGCCTCTCCTGGGACTTAAGGCTGGTTTGGCGTCTGTCATTACTTCAGTATTCATCGCCAGCACGCAGGGTGAACTGAAGCCTGACTACGAGGCCATGAGCTTCACCGTCCCAACAATCGTGGCTGCTGCTGTTCAAGGCAGTCCACCCAACGGTGGCAATTCAATCGTTCCCAAGTGGAACGGCCCCGACAAGACAGCCGTTCGTGTCCAAGCGATTCTGTACTCGAGCCTATGCGCCTCCGTCACCGTCGCCTTCGTCGCTATGCTGGGCTTGCAGTGGTTAACACATTACGCCAAACCGGAACGCGGATCATCCATCGACCCTATCCGAAACAGGAAGCTGAAGATGGACGGGATGGATGCGTGGCGTTTAACCTCGTTCTGGATTGCCTGCCCCTCCTATTGCACGCGTCTCTCCTCCTCCTCGGTGGTGGCCTTTCGAACTACCTATTCTTCATCAACCAGACCGTTGCCGGTGTCGTGATCGGGTTCACCTCCTTCTGCCTCCTTTTCTACTTCATCAGCTCCGCCGTCGCAATTCTCTCCCAACATTGTCCCTTCCAGACGCCCCTCTCCCTTACATTGCGATACCTCGCCCACCGCTTAGTTCCAAAGACACGGCTCGTAGACAATTCGCGTAGGAAGCCACGTCCCAGTCGCTCAAAGGAGAAAACCGCGGACTATCTTCTCCCTATGTGGACGCTCATGACAGACCCCGACCCTCTCTTCAGCCACAGAGAGATCGATTGGGATGGTTACGTGGTGTATTCCAGTTGCGTCACCTGGATGTTCGAAAAGCCAATCGAGCACGGCACGGTTATGGCTATAATCAGGTTCATCCCTGAAATCGTTTGGCACGGTGGCATAAGGACCATCCCATTGGAACGGATCCACAGCAATTTACTCGAATGTTTCGATGACCAGGCCCACCGTCCCACTGTCCTTTCGCGGCACAAAGACCGTGCCTATCTCAGCGCCAAGGCCACCCTTCATATGATCATCCAGCGCAGATGCCTCGGGGAGAACGCAGACGCCGCCACTTTCGACTCGATCGCCGCGAGACACCCGCAGATGGGTTCTCGGCATTACGAGGGAGACTCTGACCTGGAATGTACTCTGGGTATCATCGATCATGTATTGGGTATCGGCGCGCCGGCCATGCGGTGGGAAACGTTCACGCTCACGACTCCTCATCACAGCTGGATGGCACACATCCTCTTGTACCGTGCGTGGGACTCCCTTGGGACCATTGGTGTATTAAGCGAAGACGTCATCTGCTTCATCAAACACACCCTTTCTCTCGACCCTCCACCGTCCTCTGCCATCGTTGCGGATTGTCTGCTGAGCATTGGTCTGACTCTTGGAATCGGCATCCACGTTGACGACTTGTCCGTGGTGGATAAAAGGTAGGCGCGGCCATGTGTGATAACGTTCATCTTGCTTAATTTCGCTGTTTCAGCCTCGAACTATCCCCTCAGATCACCAGGATATATGAAATGCTCACGGCGATTCTGAACAAGCCGCAAACGACTGACGACGAGATCGACAGGGCTCTACAGGCAATGGAGTTGCTCGCACCCTTCCCTAACAATGAAATCGCCCAGAAGAGCCATGGTCTATTCCGCGTCATCATGGACGCCCCGGTCTCGATTGCGTTCACCACGAAGAAGAAGTGGACAGCTGCACGCCTCACGATGGATGGTGCTTACAACTGGGACAAGTTCCTACCGTGGGTCGGGAATCCCAGTCACATCCTCGCATTCCTCAATCACCACTTTGACCTCATCACCAAGGGCGACGGGAACTGGGAAATACCGATCCAGAATTGTCTACGCGCATTGGCATATGCTAGTGGCGCGGACACGGTAGAGGCGCTCACAAAGTTCGACCCCACTAAGCCGTTGTTCGTCCGCGGGATATGTTATGCATATCAGGACGACCGGCCATTCCAACTTCGCAAGGCTGCCTTGTTCCTCCTCCCTCTAGAACGCCCCTGAGCCAATCATGGATGACGATCAGACGAGGAAACTCTGCGTTGACTGGGCCTCCAGTGTGGATGCAATCGAGCACACCTTCGACGTCCAGAAGGCGGTTCTCGCCGTCCTCTTTGGAATGATCAACTCCCCCCGCTGGCGCCCACATATTGTCCCCGATAAGTGGAAACTGCTGGAATACTTCACTTCGGTTCCCGACGACTCCCAGCCGCTCCGCCGTTGTCTCGACAATCCGGACTTAACGGACGCCATTCGCGATGTGGAATACCCTCTGGCTATGGTTCTCTGGTTGGCCTTGCTGTGGTTGAAATATACTGAACTGATCCCAACGGTTAGGGAGCAGTTGGAGGCTGCCACGAAGGAGCTTGTCCGGGGAAGCAGAAAGACCGATCTGGATATGTATCAGTTGGTGGTGGAGGCGGAGTTGAGGAAGGCAGAGGAGAAGCTGGGGAACTATAATACATGGTCGACGGATTCCGCTGCCATCGAACTCAGGAAGAAGATGGATTGTCTCAAACAATCTAAGGAGATGCTATCTGCTATCAAGGAGCTGCCCTCGTACACGAATGCTGTTGCCGGTTCCAGTAGGGCCCCCCAAGAGTAAACGTGTTTTTCGATGGAAATTTCTAACCTTTCTTTGTTTCTTCTGAGCTCAGCTCCCCCTTTTCCTTCGCTTGTGACTACTCACACGAACAATATATTCCGTATTTTCTACAACATGTTCGTTTAAAGCGCCGTTGTCGCGCTCATCAAAGCGCGTCGCGATCGAATGCGACCGCCCGCTGCCAGGTGTGACTTGGTGTTGAACTTTCCGTCACCCGTTGAGAAAAACCACCACCATCGACCTCAAACTCGTGCAACGCCCACACGAATAAACCTGCAGTCCCCATTGATGCACATCTGTCGTTGAGCCCCTTTCCAATCGTTTTCGGTTCCAAATCGACATGTTGTCTATCCGACCCGGCCACCTCGAAAACGCGGCTGGTCATCACCACCAGCTGAAAGGTGCCCCGAAGACACCTGGCAGACAGTTGAAGAGGAGTGCGCTACGAGAGAACGCGCAATCCGTCCACAAGATCGTTTTGGGTGGAAAGCAGACGCCGTTTCATGGTAAAACCCGTACGTCCGTTTTTCCCCTTCGCCACCACCATCACGCATCCCCCTTCTCGAAACTCGATCCACCGAGCGGCGCGTCGTGTTATGTTCTCTTTCGGGACTTATTCATGGTCATATGTTATAGAACAGAGCTCGAGCAAAGTCTTGGGTGACAAGACCCCGTTCCATCACAACAGACAGGACCCTCTTTTCACTCCCGCTCCTCAAACGTTTAAGATCGTCAAGTTCGCTTTGGAAGAAGATGAACCCGAGCTGCTCTGGCCGTCCACCACCGCCCCCGCTCCCGTGCCTCTGCGACCTTCTTCTGCTCGAAAGAGCTTACGAGGTCGGTTGAGCGGCGTAGATGGCGATAAGGAGAAGGGGGAGGAACGGTTTGGCCCTCTTGGTTTGAAGGGACTGCAACTTCAAACCCCGATGAATCCGAAGAACAGGCATTGGGACCTTAGGGATTTGGACCTCGAACACTCAGTCGAGACCGAGCCAATCGCGGAGGAGGAAGAAGACGATGACGAGATTGAATACATGCCGCCCAAAGTTGGTGAGTCTGTCGTTCCAGTGTCTGCTATGCCTCATTGAACGTTCAATGCATTGGTACAGAGGTCCCGTATCAACCTCCTTTCGACTTCGAGATGCCGGACTATAAGGTGCTAGGAGCAAAGTTGAGAGAAATGGCGCATTCGTATAAATATGAGGACGATCCCGTTCCCGAGGTCTTTGATTACGTCTTTGATATCTCTCAAGCCGAACTCGAATTGCTCAACCCCATCGATCCAGGTATGTAACCTTACCCTTTTTCACGCTCACACATTTACCATCAGTTTACTTAGTACCCACATCTGAGGACGATAGTGATGCCTTGTTCCTTGAGCCACCCACCTGCAAAGCGGAACCAAAACCAACTTCGCGAACTATGAAATCCAGCGCCGCCCCTTCCAAAATCCCAGTGACGAAGGTTCTGCCTGTTACAGCTCCTTCTCAGGGACGCGTTGCCACCAGAATCCGGCCCACGGTAGCCCCCTCGGTCACTAGGCAACCTAGGTCCGTGACTACAACCAAAACAGCCACGGTTCCGACCAGGACCACGACCACTCGTCCAGCTACTGTGTCCCGTCCGGTTACGAAGCCTGCAGTGACCGCTCGCCCGGTTAGGTCCAGTGCAACGGCAAAGGCGATCTCTCCCAGAAAACAAATTGTTTCGAGGGCGACGACATCGCAGGTTAGACCGATGAAACCCCTGGTGCCTGTACAGAAACCAAACACTGCGAGCAGAAGCTCATCCACCACTAGGGGCGTGGTGGTCTCCCGGCCCCCATCCAGTGTGACAGCAAGGAAGGTTGGGACCACAGCTGGCACCCTCGCAGGAAAGAAACCTACCGGCCCGACGTCGAAGGAGAGGGAAGATGTCCTAATTTTGAAGTTTGATGTCCAGGAGGAGATCGAAGAATTCCAGTTCGATGTATGATCACGCTTTCTGAAGGGCGACTTGGACGTTGGATTGGATTGGAGGTGATAGGTGTGTGTAGTTAGCCTTTGTCGACCTAGTAGTAGACCAACCCTTGAAGTTTGAAGTTGCAACAACGTTACGTCGCTCCCCATACGGCCTAATTATTATGCGAGCCCTCGCCAAACTACACAGTGGGAAAAGGTTACAGAAGGTTACACGCCAGTCCAATCCTTGAGGTATTCTGGTGATTCTTCAAGTCAGCCCGACAGCGGCCAGTGAAGAAGGAACAACCATACCTCGAGTAATCTCGAAAGCAGCAAAGGTGCTCGCGGCGGATGGGATACTTCTTAATACTATCGGCGAAAAAAAAAATGGGCCAGAAGCTCGATATAACTTAGGGAATGAGACGTACATGATGGGCTGAGCCCCCTGAATAAGCCCGAGAACCTGTGACAAGAGATCAGCGAACGGAAGATCGCCGTGACTTGACAGTCACCCACGATCTGGATTCCACAACAATTTCCTTGAGTTCGTGGGCAATGTATTGTACAGGAGTCCCGACCGGAGGTGTTTTGCGAAGCTGTATCCGCGATTTAACCACGTCTGCCACGTACGTCGGTCAGAAGTTCCCCCGATACGGCTGACTCAGAGGGAGTTTACCAAGTGGGTAGCAAGCCAGCCAGTAGGAAATCTGGAACCGTACCATTAGGTCCCCACCGGGTAAGAACAGACGCAAAAACGTACACCTCCAGTGGCACCGCTAGCCAACAGCGTCCAGACAGGTAACTGCTCACCATATTTCTTGGCGAATTTGCGTTTGCTGAACTCATATGCAGTGTAGAACCTAGCGCTTGGTGGGTACGATGCCAAACTCTGAGGTGGAAGTTGCACCCACCCTGCGTACGCTGGAATTTCACGCGCAACGGTGACCTAACGGGTTGAGTTCAGCTCGTGTGGGAAAACGGGAGGGAACAACGGCTGTACCCAATACCCTCTCATCACACCTTTCCGGAATCCCCACTGTGACCACATTTCACGGAAGACCGCGTTCAGTCGCTGATCCGACGGAGACCCGTATTGACCTTGCATCCGAACCTTGAACATTTCAACTGTAAACCGGGGTCAAACAACGCCGCGTGATATCGGAGGATGAGAATCTAACCAGGACTAGCAAGTATGGCGTTCGCAGCGCCGGCCATAGCACCAGCAACGGCTATTTGCGGAAGTGATAGCTCTCCGAATGGAGTCACGATTCGCTTCGATAACCCATAGGAAGCGAAGAGGAGGGAGTTTACGCCTGCGATTCCTAGGAGGGGCGAAAGCATCCCTGAAAGAAAGAGGGATTAATGGGTGTGTTGAGCAGGCACGGTGGATGTGACCTTTATACAAGCCAAGGGCACCCTCCTTCCTCACAGTTTGGATAAATACGTCCATGGGACCTTTCTGTGCTCTCCGGTCAGTTGCCCACCGCAAGAAAGCACGGGAGACATACAAACATGTCCCCTATGATGTGAGGCCGCATACAATCAGCCTCCGCCCTGATCTCAAATTCAATCGAGACTCACGAGGAGCGATCTGCGCCCTTGTCTTTATCGTATCAAGTGGCTGCCCCACGAGGACTTGTGCAGCACCCCCGACACTCCCGGCAATGAGCTCGTTGACTGTTCTGAGGCCGGCCATGGCGAGAGGGGAAAGCGGTAGTCGAGGGAAAAGGTCGCCCGGTGCCAAATTTAAGGGCCAATGACGTGAGATATTCCTACGGGGGTCCGTCGCGGTCGGAGGCCCTCGCGAACTTCGCCCAGCCCGAAGTTGGAAACAGTCTGGGGGGGAACGAAATTCACCCAATTCACACCTGAGGATATTGTCCACGATTTGTCCAGGGCAGATTTATTTATTTTTCTGGCGAGTTTGGCTTCACCGGCTGTTGCCGACGCCCCACTTCCGCTGGGAGAGTGGCGTCAACATCACCTGCCTCGATCGGCAACGGCACCCACCGCGGGGTTGGATTTTTCCACAAACTATCGACTGAGGCAACCCTTTAAACTCATCCAAGATCTGGCCCAGGAGGCAGAACCAGAAACCGAGTACCAATGCTCGCGTCAGTACGGGCCAACACACGAACCGCAACCACACTTCGTCTGCGATCGCTGGCGATATGGAGCGTTGATTCGAATTCACCTCTCACGTGTCTCCCGCGATGCAGCTTCAGACAAATCTCATCGGGTCGGGTATGGAGGGCCCCACTTGGACCCTCGTCCGGGACAGCCACAGCTCCGTGGGTTATGTATCCTCGGTTCCTTGCCAACGCGTGACTGACGTTTGCAAACGACTTGAAGACAACTGAGGGTCGTCGACCCCCCTAAAAGCATTCTCCTGGTAAACAAGCTACGGACGCCACCCATCGTCGAGGCGCTGGACACATTCCTACGGTCAATCAGATTTCATCAAGCCTCCCTCCGGGGACATCGGACTGATTCAGATTTCTTCCAGGCATGTTCAGGAACGGTACCCTACCCTGAAGATCTTTGCTGAAGATAAACCGGGCTTACCCAACGGAATCAACGTGTGGTCACCTGGTGCGTCGCACCGATCCCAGCGTTGCCGCGCGCCTAACGTCACCCGCCAGGACCCGATTCTGAGAAAATCGACCTCGTGATAACACTTGGTGGCGATGGAACAATCCTGCACGCGTCGTCCTTGTTCAAATCAGGTGCTGTCCCGCCGGTCTTGAGTTTCTCTATGGGAACGCTCGGTTTCCTCCTACCGTTCCGTAAGGGTGTGAAGCTTTGTTGCGGTCTTGGTTCTGAATTAATCTTTCAGATGCCGATGATTTCGCTCGAGCGCTCGAAAGTGTGTTCGAGGGCAAGACTACGATCTTGTACCGTATGAGGTTATCCTGCTCATTTTTTGACGCGGACGGAGCGGCGATCGGTGGTGCCAATCAAGGTCTGTAAATGTGCGACCCACCCTCTCCCCGCACCACGTTTCCACTCCTGGTTGGACTGTCACTCACATTGCTATCCAGGTTGGCAGGTCATGAATGAGGTTTCACTTCATCGAGGACCGAGCCCCCATTTGAACACGATCGACGTGTTTGTCGACGGACAGCACCTAACGGAAGCCGTTTGTGACGGTCTCATCATCTCGACGCCGACGGGTTCGACGGCGTATTCGCTCTCTGCTGGGGGCCCCATCGTCCATCCTTCGTTGAGCGCGATTGTTCTTACCCCAATCTGCCCGCGAAGTTTGTCATTCCGACCTCTGGTGTTTCCTTCATCCTCCTCAGTAACGTTGCGTGTATGTAATTCCTCACGCCAAGTAACTTCCCTTTTTGCCTGATGCAACTCCCATAGGTTGGGGATAAAAGCCGGTCTTCTTCCGGTGTTTCTATGGATGGTCAATCCTCTCGAGTCTTGAACCCGGGAGAATCCGTCCGAGTCCAGGCGTCACAGTACCCGATTCCATGTATCAACCGGTCTTCTATCAGCGACGACATGCAGGATCGGAAATCGGAAGGTGTCGGGCCTGGCAAGGAAGATGACTGGGTCAGGGACATCAACAACTTGTTACAGTACAACGCGACTTTCAGGAGCAAGGCACTTTTGAGACACTCCAGGGTTTGAATACGTCGACCATATATCCCCGATTTCTGCCAGCAACCCACCATTAGTACAAAAGACAATTGTGGTACGGACGCTGCACGACGGTCCACTGCCTCCCCAAATGCAAGTATGGTCGGACCCGCATACTTTTCACTCAGGCTGTACCTGTATAGTTTTCAGCAATTTGACCGTATGACTCCGAGGCTTATGAAGCTACGGTCGCGACGGATTACAGGAGTGAAATAGGCCCGTACAGGGGAGCCGACTGGGAGCAAGGCGAGAAGTCAACCCCGAAACGGTCCCCACGCACGCTGCTAGATGTACGAGTTGCGGTTTCACCGCCATTGTCCATGGTTCCTGTCTGCTGAGAAAGATCTGCTACCGGCACCCGCAACGAACGGTGTGCCATCCGCCCACAACGACTATCATAACGTTCGCAGGATACGGTGAACGCCCCCTCCGTGCGAAGACGAGATTGGGGATTTTCCGACTGACAGGTGGCTGCGATGACGGCGAATCGAATACATCACCTGCGTCCTCACGTCTGTGGCGGGTGCATTTTCAACAACTTCAGAATTGGGCCCGAATCCCCATCAGGGCCACGTCGTGAATGAACCCCTGAGCCGGTGATCTGGGCCTGTCCAGCAGCCACGAGGACAACGCGGAGGTTAGGTCCATCAAATGTGAACGCCACTGGGCGGCCTCGTGTTAGCTTACGCTTACATATAGTACTGGGGACTGGCACCCAGGCAAGCGATCATACGTCTGTTGACGTTTGTTTGTCCCCCGCCAAAAAGTACCCTCACGGTGGATGCGAGTTGAACAATTCGTAGGATATTTAGAGTAGATGCTGTTGCGAGTTGGATATGCGGAATAGGTAGGTTTGCATGTAGGCAAACATACAGGGAATAGTTTATAACCATAGCAAGTGACTGTCCGTAATAAAATGTGTGCCTCTAAACATCACAAAAGGGGGTCAGTAGCCAAGGTTCGTTCCTCGGTATCTCAGACTCTCTGTGTAGCGTGCATCAATTAAATTGGGACTTTAAGCATATAGATACTATCAGCAGCCGGTGGGTCTAAAGGTTGCACCCCCTTACAATCCCGCGATTCGGGCGGACGGTTAGTTTTCGAACGGAATCACCCTCGGACATTCGGATTGGAGGCGATCCCCACGGCCTGACATAACGGATGGGGCCCTGACATGTACAGTCGCCTCATAAGACGACGTATATTTGTTTGGGCATGCCGTGGCCTCGCGGATAGTCGCTCAGTTTCGTTGTTCCATGAGTTCCGGAGGGGAAAACAATACCGGCGAAGCGGACCAAGTCTCGGGCAAAAAGCGTTCGAACTGAAGAGAAATGCAATACAACAGGATTATAGACTGGAACAAGCGCAGGAGCTACTATTACGAGCAATTACCTGGAGTGATTCCAGCTTTATATGCATATGTCGTGTTCAAGCAAATTGAGGACGATAACATCGGAGACTTGTTGTGCCGCCATAAACGGTCAGATCCCTGGTTGATTCTGGAACCGACTACGTGCGAGTGGGTCCATTGGGGA
>Ga0307516_10002028_pt1 | contig 27612 bp, 35 predicted proteins | sample 19_EM_MG_FD_203310 | JGI IMG/M metagenome (GOLD analysis project Ga0307516, IMG submission 203310) | Populus trichocarpa ectomycorrhiza microbial communities from riparian zone in the Pacific Northwest, United States - 19_EM | ecosystem: Host-associated > Plants > Roots > Unclassified | place...
TCGTCATGATGTTCCTGTGTCACAGTGTGACATGTTACGCATGGGGGGTTCGTCGGACGAACTGCACCAGACGTTGTGGGGACGATCCTGTTCTCATTTTTTAAACCCCGCCGGAAGTCCCCACAACCGCTGGGAGCGAGACTAAGCTGGTACTTTCTCTCGTCTCACTCATTACTGTAGGGAAATAAATCCTTTGTCGCTTTCAGCAATCTAAGCGACACTGAGTCGCTCACAAAGACATAGAAGGTTCGTGCTCACGCCTCGAGAATCTCTCCTGGAGGCTTTGATATCTCCAGTCCCTCATTGTCCACACCAACAACGCTAAGTCGAAGCTAGTGTTCAAGAAACTCTCAAAGAACATGGACGCCAAACTCGACAGGGAAAAGGGCAGGTGCATCATCTCAGCCCTCATCCCCCCCACCCTAATTCGCATCCACTGCAGGATCATCGAGGGGCTTAAACGCAATGTTTCCACTGATCTCATTTGTCAGCGCGCAGCTGAGCGCAAGCGCAGTCGTGAGGCAAGTCAGAATGCCACACCTGGCACAATCAAATGTATGCACTTTACGTTTTCAATCGACCAACCTACCCTCGCCGGGTCGGCAAACCGCATCCATCCAGGAAACAACAACGTCAACGTCACCACCACAACCACCGTGCACCCAGCACTACAACACCATCACCACGACCACCGTGCAACTGGCAGCACAACAATATCGATGGCAGTCACCACCTTGCTGGGGACACGACGACGGCCACAACAACGACTACAATGACAGGATGACGACGCCGACAACAAGTGTGGCGAACTCCATCTCTCCACCACCTCCCTCTCACGCTGACCACCATAGTACGCATGCACGCACATCGACGACCACTCTGACGACATGCACATAGCTAGTATTAGTACCTCCTTGGATATATTGTGTGTATACCCTATGCAATGATATATAAATGTTCACTGCTAGTCGTATTGGAATGTATTGCAATACTTTACTTATGGGCATACTCTAGTAGGCGGACAAGTCTGACGAGGTGTTGCAACATGTCGAGTCTCGGTGTTGCAACGCGTCGAGTTTTGGTGTTGCAACGCATTGAGTTTTGGTGATGCAGGGCATTGCAACAACTACAACAAATATTGCAACAAACGTTGCAACACCTGCATCACTGTGAACAGTGCAACAGGTCCTGACAGTAATTACCACATTTCGTTCCAATAAATCTACATCAATGGCTCATCTTTACGAAGCGCCGTGAGTCTGCCTCCTAAACTGAACGCTGTAAGGGCGCTTTGGGCACCACCATAGGTCAGCTTCAAAATTTTAGTACCAATAAGATACTTATAAATGTGTTTAACAGCGTCCCAATGAGGGACACCAGGGTTCGACGGGAACCGAGAGGCCGTTGAGACCGCATAGGATATGTCGGGTCTGGTTGCGAGTGATGCATACATCAAAGATCCGACTGCCTCGCGATAAGGCACATGGTGCATCTTCACGCTCTCAGCACCGGTGGATGGGGCTTGGCTCGAATGGAGCTTCACACTGGGATCCATTGGGGTGGACACAGGCTTGAGTTCTTCGCAGCCGAAACGACGGATAATGGACTCGAGGTAGCTATGCTGAGAGAGTAAGATGGTTCGTTTGTCTTGGTTTCGCGTTACCTCCATTCCCAGCAACCAGTGCAGCTCTCCGAGGTCCGTGTTCCCCACATGCTCCTCGATGGCACGTTTGAAGCCCTCGATCCCCTTCAAGGACTTGGCAGCTATAGTGCAATCATCTACGTGCACGACCAATAATGTGATCATCAGGAGACTTCCGCCGATAGAACACAGCCTGATCGACAGCACACTGTGTGAATCTGAGGGAGTCGACGAGGATTTTGACCAACCGCTGGTACCATCAGCGACCGCTCTGTTTTAACATGTACAGAGTCTTGCGAAGCCGGCAAACTTTGTTTGGGTGGGCTTCAGATTCGAAACCGGGGGGTTGGCGCATGTAAATTACTTCGTTGGCGTCGAGTTCGCCGTTCAGATATGCCCTTGATGCCAATCCGATGGAGTTCATAGTTGAGACAGGCGGCTGTGGCGGGAACGGTGCGAATCGACGCGAGCGTGTCGAAATAATCGACGCCGGGAACCTGTGAAAAACCCTGAGCAACAAGACGAACCTTGTGCCGTACGACATTCCCTGCAGCGTCGGGCCCCTTCTTCGCTCGGAAGACCTATAAGTTGGATCCAACAATGTTAGCACCAGGTGGAGGGTCGGCGAGTTCCCAGGTACCTGCGCGCTTCAGGGTGTCGAGTTCCTCTCGAATGCCTCTCGCTCGTGTTGATTAACTTCGCACGTGCGTTTCAACACGTTCAGCAGATAAGTTGGTATGGTCGGGACTCGTGGTGGTGGTCGCCATCGCAGGCTCTATAGGAAGGTGCCTGAGGTGCCAATGGTTGGTGGCAGTCATCATCTTTGTGCCAATGTAGGTGGTCAACATCACCGTCGCCATAAGGATGGCACTTACCGAGTCCGTCACTGGTGGTAGCCTTATGTACCTGGTGGAAAGAGATGGGCTAGATACACACGAGATGACACAGATATATAGTAGTAGCATAAACCGTAGTAGGACTTGGATCGCTATTACAATTGGGGTTTCCTGCACGTTTCAGATGATAACCCATCACATAGGCATCCAAGTCCTCGTCACTAAGGTTGACAATAGATTGGTGATTATGTAGGAGGGGCCTCCCCAGGAGGCTGTAGTTGACCATCAGGGGTGCGGAACGGAATAATTTTGAATGCACGTTCATTCCCACTTCCGCATGGCAAGTTGTAAGACTAAAATTGCATATGGCACATAAAAGTGTATGATTCAAATGAGCCACGAGTAGCCTACCTGGTATGACACTTCCACCAGTTCATCAAGGCGAGCCATGAGACGATGTTCCATAGCATCAAGCCGATGTTCCATAGCTTCCAGCCGAGCATTGACCGGCGAAATAGCATCAGTCACAGCCCGAGTTACGATTGCACGAATATCATCTTGATGGAGTGTGAATGCTGCTGCATGAATCACTTGATGTTCGTAGATTTTCGCCTTCACTAAATCGTCTTCCTTGACTTTTGGTTGGGAAGAACGACTAGCTGTGGCTTGTGACAAGGCAAATGAATACCTTTTCAGTACCATGGAACATGACTCACGAGTATGTCGATAACTTTCATGAACACGAGCAGCCAGGCGCATGGCATCCATAACGTCTTGCACATTGGGAGGGTCAGAGGGCTGTGCTGGAGTGCTAATGTTGCCAACGGACAGGGAGGGGACTATAACATGGGACATGGCTGGGAATTAATACGGTATAGCCAGGCTCCTTCCTGGCAGGCTCTACTTCGAGTGTGATTGAGGATCGGCGGTGTTTGAGCTCGGGAACCGACTGCGTCGGCAGAAACCTTGCTTGGTACTCAAGATAGCGTGTCAACAATTGGTTACATGGTTATGGGTCAGCAAATGGCGACCTGCGCACAAAATCTGTACTCATATCGTAGTTACTAATGGAGGGTGCTCATTTTTACTACAAACTTAGAATACGAGAAAGACAACGCCGTTGTAGACGGCAGGCACCTTGTTTATGGAGCATGCACCACAGGCAAAGGAAATACAACCCAGCTCGAGTAAGTGTCTTCTTAGCAGTCTGCCGTACCACTCGATCTGTAATAGTATGTCGGACTGTCGCCAAATTGTATAATTCTTAACTACACTGTAATAGGCTACTAATCCTAGTCTAAAAGATAATTGGTCGCATAATACAAATGGTGGTGGTCTTTCGAGTCGTCGGCGTCGGCGTCGTCGTGCAGATGTTGGTGCTGTCATTGTCATCGTCGCCGCCACTGTCATCCCACGTCGGCGTTGGCGTTGGCGTCGTGTCGTTGTGGCACTGGCCGCATCTGCGTCACCTCGTCATCGTCGTGGTAGAGTGGACGTGCCGTCGTCGGCGTCGTCTCGCCGTGGCATTTGCCATGGGCGTCACGTCGTCGTCGTCGTCTTCGTCGTGCGAGTAAGATAATGGCCACAAACTTACGGAGACAAGCCGTATTTCAGGGCTGTGTTTGAGGAATATGCATTTCTCGTCTTTTGACCAGTCGATGTTGGGCTTGAGAGGCTCTGGGAGAATGGACGACCATCATCGGGGGAGGTCTGCGGGGAGTCTGCAGAGGGCTGACAGAGGCTCAGAGGCAGCATGCTGGAGGTAACGAGGAGGATTTGCCGACGGGCAGCCGAGAAAATGAAAATTCAGGGCCAGCCGGGTAGATCCAGTGCGGATGGTTGGTCTCTTAGATAGGTTTCCCACAACAAAAAAACCTATCTAAGAGACCTCTGCGACTGTGCAGCACCTTAGGCATCTCCCCCCATGTACCAGTGGTGAAAGTAGTCTGAACGGAACGACAATTGCTAGGGAACTCCCTAGGGGTCAGAGGGGCTCCATGATTTTTCGCTTCTTATCTTCGAGTAGAAAGCAGAGGCCCCAACAAGGCCACGGATTAATACCTCTACCTCGAAGTCACATTCATTAGCAATCAGGATCTGAGTTCGTGAACCCGCTCTGTTTACTAAATTGTAAGGTTACTCTATTGTCCAAGGGTCTGGAGTAAATGCAGCTTACCTCAAATAGGTTGATTGGTTGTTGTTCACACTGTCTTCAAAGGGCATCTGCATTCCAAATTATTTTCACGACTCACTCGCCACGAGTCTGGTATCCAGAGTAATTCGCTGCTGGAAGTGTCCAAAGAATCCTCAAGAGGTCAAACACAAGCAGGAAGCTCGAACCCCTTGTCCAAAACGAGTGCGACCACTTTCTATGATGTGCCATTCGAATGCAGCACTCCACACAAATGAGGGGATTTCATCACTAATCGAAGAAATAAAAAAGGGGGTACTACTAGTAAAAATACATGAGCGTGAAAACTGCAGCGAAAATAGAAGCGCAAGCCGCAGGGCTAACCGGAGTTACCATCATCCCCTGATAAACGGGTGGATAAGCGCTTCCTTCGGAGTAATCCGCCGCGCGGGATCCAAAGCTAGACATTTGTCTAAGAGGTCGATGAAGGACGTTAAAAGCTTCATTTCGTCGTCTTTCAGTTTAATAGAGACTGGCGGCATAAGTCGGGATCGAAGGTCTCTTACAGGTCCCTGAATGTGAACTTTGCGAGTGACGTTCTGGTGTAAATGCGGGAGGCATTGTCAACAGATGATGACCAGTGTAAGAATTTGTGTACCCACAGCACCAGTAACACGGTCCATCTCAACACTCTCAAATCCTCCCATATCGTCGAAATAAAGTTCACCAAACTTCGCCTTCTTGATCATTTTGGAGTTGAATCTTCCCTTGAGCTCCATCATCAACAGAAGCATTTGGTTGTTGGAGCGTCCTGGGAAGAGAATCTTGCCGGTATACAACTCGAAAAGCGTGCACCCAATGGACCAAATATCGAGTGCTGGGTCATACGGTACTCCGAGAACTACGAAGAATGTGAGAACTCAATGACATATAATATGATCAGACTGACGTACTGATTTCAGGAGCACGGTAGAAACGGCTGACTAAATAAGGTGTAATATCATTTTCGGAGGCATCCGATGCTGAGCCTAGGTCACACAACTTCAAGACCGTTTTGTGCTCGTTTACCTAGGCCGTCTCTTAGGGAAACAGCTTTCTGAGGGAAGGGTATGACCTACCAAGATATTGTCAGGCTTGATGTCTGCGTGCATAATACTGGTCTTCCTTAATAGGCTCAGAGAGAGGAAGAGCTGGTGAGCATAGGCTCTGACAGCTTTAATGTTTAAGCCAACGTCCTTGCCAAACTTCTTGACGACGTCTCGGAGGTTCATGCTAACCGAATATACCCTAAGCACATCGGAAAATGGAACATTGTAACAAGACTAACCTCATTGACTCGAAAACAAGGCACAGATGGCCACGGTGTTCAAACGTACGTTCCAAGCGCACGATATGTTTCTTGTCATCCGGGTCGGCTTGCTTAAGTTTGTTCAAAATCTGCACTTCTTTAAGACCAGCGCGATACCTAAAAAAGGGTGCTTCAGCATCCAGATACTTGCCAATATTAGAGGGGGACAAACATAGATTCTTGACTTCTGATGATCTTGATAGCAACTTCCTTCCCACTGTCCGTGGCATCCTGAAGGACACGAGCTCGGACGACGTTGGCAAACATGCCCTTTCCAAGAGAAGAGAAAACTTGGTATCGGCCACCGTCCAACTGCTCGCCGAGGATGACCTGGTAATAGCCCTCTGCATCTGATGCATAGTCTAATGTCGTGGTAATCAACGCCGGGGCGACAGTAGGTTTCTGGGAAATAGCTGGTTAGCCACGGGTATTATACGGCGATCTGACGACTTGCCACAACTTTTTGAGCCTTTTTCCTCTTTTCGGTTGTTATTGCAAACATATCGTCGACATCTTCCTCCTCTTCTTCTATGGTTTCTACTGGATTGTCTTTGAGCACTCGTTTTTGCTCGTCTTCACGGCGATCTAAACTGGGGTCATAGTCCGCAGCAGAGATCTGAAGACCCATGCCATCAGGTGCCTCCGCTTTTGAATGAGCTTCTTCCTCATCTTTAGCTAGCTCAAACAAGTCCGCTTCTGGAGATGGTGATGCAGAGTCACGTTTATCTACAAGCCCATCATACACAAATCATCACAACGATGCACACTGAGAGTAAAAAAAAAAAAGACACGTACGAGCAATTCCATTAGTCTGAAGAATGGGATCACTACTACTCCCGGGAGCCCCAAGTGCGACTGTAGAACTGTGGAGTTGAGATTGGAGATTAGAAATCGATGATAAAGGTGGAGGCGGCTGGTCCGCACTGCTCGGCCCTGGGCTTGGGCTGACACTTTGAGTGCCCACACTCGCAATGCCAGTATACTTGGCCATGATTGCCTGACGACGCACTCGACGAGCCTTGCAAAGCGCCTCTTCATTGTCAGAAGTGTTCAACTCGAGGTCCATCTCTGATTGTGGCCCAGGAGGCTGCGGCGGTTTGACTGATTGAGATTTTGTCGGTGCTGGTGCCGGTGCCGGTGGCACTTGCGGCCGGCCGTAAGGTGCTGAGGGTACCGCGAAGTTTGGTCTAGGCGATGGACGTGGAGATATCCTATACAATATGTCAGTGAAATGATATGAAAAGAACAAAGAAGGGAAGAACAGGAGCATAGAGTGGGCCGACTTACTCGCCCTCTTCTTTATCAGAGTCTGGCTTGACTTGGACGGAAAAAGCGCGATTGTTGGACAAGGTTGGAGAGGACCTGTCTTGAGGAGCTACACTCCGTCGTCGACGATCGTTTACGGGGTCTTCCGCCCTGCGTTTATAGTCCCGCTCGCGATCTCGGTCTCGGTCTCGGTCGCGCTCCCTGTCCCGGCCATCCCGTCGTTCTCGATCGCGAGGATAGTCACTGGCTCTCCTGATATCCCTCTCTCGTTCCCGAGATCTATATTCCTCCCATCTGTCCTCGCTCTCTCTCCTATATTTTCCTCGTTCCTCGCGACCACCATGCGAATGCACATCGCGCCAACTGCGCCCCCCATCTTCTCTATCCCCTTTATCCCTATGCCGCTTGTGCAAAGGCGACTCGGGTCCATGGTGTCCCTCCCAAGACCGCTTAGAGCCTGCGGAGACGTTAGTCATTCTTCCTTGAGTGTAAAATTTGGGTTACGGAGCACCGCACGAGAGGAAAAAACGACACAGCACTAGTAGATAAATGTAAAAGGTGGAAAGAAGGAAAAGAAAAAGACGTCACTCGGTCGAATGGGTCGATATGGATGGGTTTGTGATGTGGTCGACAGTCGAGGATGAGTCACGCAAAGAAAATCGCCGAAGGACCGTGCGTATCCATGATTATGTAATATAATACAAGACGATACATAGGCTGACGGTCTACAATATTTCAACAAAATGGGGGACACTATCTCAGAGGCGATGAGGATGCATTGGGTCCGCCTGTAGTGGAAAATCGGTGACAGCTACCTAGGCTACGGCGAGCTTACATGGTTCGTAGAAATATATACTATATTAATATTGAGGCTGAATAATATAACAGAGCTGCTCACCCCCCTGTCTTGTGTGTCCGCTGGCGTAAGTCTTCACACTCGCCATCACACCCTCGTGGATATCGTTCATATTCACGCTCGTAATCTTAATTTTCCCGGGATCCAGTGATGAAGTATCAATAAGATAGCTGATGCAGTACGGACAGGAATGATGTACATAACTTGTCCAGACGAATACATGGAAACAAGAGCTACAAGGTAAGACATGGCCAGGTAACCGGATTATACAGGTTAGCCTAAGGCCGTAAATACAAAAGCCATCGAACAAAAAAGAAATAAAACGTGATACAGTAAGTGGAACCAACAAGTGTACAGTAGTATGAACAGAAAATACGACTCGGTGATGTCATCCTCCATGGTCCAGCAAAGAAAAAGTGATCATTCACCATCGAAAAGAGATATCGGCCGGTCCAGCGGTGCCGGCGATTGCGACCTCAACTCTCCAACACCCGCGGCACCCAGATCTCCTCCCCAGATCTCACCTTCTCTTTCCCTCTCTTCTCCCCTCTGCCTACTAGCTCTGCCACCATCACCATCACCATTGACACCGTCTATATTCCTCTCCCTCTCCCTGTCTCTGTCTCCTTCAGCATCCCTCCTAGAACGCTGCCGATGCGATTGCGATATTTGCGATCGTATCGGCGGTTCAGGATAGACCACTCCCGCAGGAACAGGCGATGTCTCGTAATCCCCACCACCAGCCCTCGATGCGCCGCCCCGGCGGGACGACTCCATCCTGTCCTGCGGGATAGATGCAGCCCCTGCAGGCGTCCCAGACCTGTGGGAAGGTGCGTACGGATGGTGGTGGGGGTGATAGTGTCGATACGGGTGCGGTAGGACGGGTGGCTGGGTTTGGCGTTCGTGTTGACTTTGGTGTTGGTGTTGGTGTTCGCGTTGGCGTTGGCGCTGGGAATTGGAAGACGCATTACGAGCTTGGGTATCCTCTTCCCGTGGGAGTGGGCGGTTCGCAGATTCAGGACTGAGAAGCTCAGGATGGGCGACTGTGCCGTGTGAGGCGGGTGAGACGGCGCTTGATGCGGAGTCGGTCTTTTTTTGTTGTTGTTGTGGTGTATCGTTTGAAGTTCAAGGAACAGCAGCAGCAGCAGCAGCAGCAGGTTCATGCCAGGTGGATGGATGCGTTGGATCGAGTAAGTGGGGTGTCGGAGAAGTAACAAATATAAAATACAAAATCTAGCCTACCGGTGATTCGACGACAATGTCGGGTATGGTTGCACTCGACGATTCGCGCTGGCGCATCCTCGGGCGTTGGTTAGAGTCCCTCTCGTGCTCCGGAGGCGGATATTGAAGTTGTGCTGTCGGTTCTGTAGGTACCGGTGTATGCCGTCCACCTACATCGGCATAAGGAGGAGGTCGGGCGTAGAACTGATAGTGCTGCGGATAATAGTGGGAAGGCGCAGGTGGGAGTGCCTGACGGATACAGCTTGTTAAAACAATCGACACTTTCATTTCAGACACAACTTACGTTGGAACGCGACTGGCTCCTCGTCGGTGTCGCCGTAGAAACGACGTCTGGGTCCGCTCTCCACTGCTCGACAAGACTCTCCCTACTTGGGTACATAGGTCGATCCGTCCGTGGAGCAGGACGTGTAGACTGACTCCCGGCTCTTTCCCGTCCGGAAAACTCATGCCTCAGTGGCGTTGCAGTAGCTCGTCTACTTGGCGCCATTACTAGATCATACTGGGACACATTTTCCGAGGCCCTCGATGCAACAGATGAAGGCTGGACAGGGGCGTACATAGGTGGTTGATACGCGTAGTCCCGAGACCGGACTGGGGGATATAAGTCAGGATTGGAAGGGTTCGCCTGCCTTCCTTCTCTCCCATCTTGTAGCTCAGTGGCAGTGGTGCTGGGTGAGGCAGCTATGCGTACAGAGAGTGTATGTGGGGCAGGAATGGGGATATATTCAGTGCGAGGATCAGCCGTGGGTATCCAACCCTCAGGCGGGGGCGGGTGCTGCATGACATTGCCTGGGCTGACAGGGATAGGGCGGATGATTTCTGGCCCATCGGTATTCGACTCTGGGGACGGTGTGCGCCGTTCGTGGGAGGGAGAGCGGATAGGGATGGGTGTAACGAGCGTTGGGACGGGCGGTGGAGGTGCGTGTCGTGCAGTGTCGAACGTACGTACAGGTGGCGCGGACCCTGGGCGCATGCTACAAACGAACGGGGTCTGCGTGGGTATGAGCAATAGGCATGGCATTAGATATGACGTACTGCTGAGAACGGCTGGAGGCGCGCCAACGGGGCTGGGGTGGATCAGGACGTTCAGCTTCAGTTGCTTCGGGCCCTTGCTCGCCGTTTGCTTGTTCGCTATCGTCGGCATCGGTGGTTTCATCTGAAAGGGCGAACCGGCGGGACAGGCTTGGCAGTGATTCTTCGGGTTCCCGCAGTATCCTAGCCTCCTGAAAGCCCATCCTGCGACCCTTATTCAACCCTTCCTGATACCCCTCTCGGCGGCCTTCTTCACGTGCAAGCATGACGAGCTTCTCTTCTTGGAGTTTCCGAGCTTTGGTGCGGGCTCTCGCGGCATCTGCCTCTGCCTCATTCCGCTGAACAGAGACTTGGTTAATGATATCCTGTGCGCGAAAGATCTCCTTCTGTGCATTTTCGAGTTGGAGCTTGTATAACTTGAGTTCCTCGCGTAATCGGGCCGCCTCCTGGTCAGAGCGATCTTTAGACTCGGTCGTGGATTTCAACCTGCTAAAGTATTCAAGAGCTCTGCGTTCGGCAGCGTTCGCACGACTCGTTTCCGTTTCGAGACGGTCATTCGCCACGGCGAGAAGTGAGTTAACCTCTCTAACTTCTTCATCACGGGAAATGAGGCGTGCAAGTAAGTGACTGCTCGAGCCCTCTGTCGTGTGCGAGCGGTGCCGTGAGGCCGACTTCGACCTGCGACGATGGGCGCTGTGATTTGGGTGGGCATTTGCGGTGGATTTCAGATAGCTAGGAAGACTCGACGAAGGGGATGATGCACCAGATTCGAGATCGGGAGGGTGCTCATGCGCTATGTTCGCCCTGTCATTGTCGAGTACATAATGTGAGGGAAGTCTAAGTCATGTACACTCGACTGAGCAAGGGTGCTTACCTTTGGTCATCGTTGAGGTCCCCCGACAACATCAGGGGTTGATGAGATACAGCGAAAATAAATGCACGCGAGAGGAAATGCTAAGCTGAGATTCGTCTACGGCAAATGGACCGTTGCTGTTGCGATGATTGCAGCCTATTGTATTGCCTGGTTGGATGCTGCAGCCTGCCTCGTGTGGATGTTCCCCCGCACACCACAGCTTCGGAACTGTCAGGTTGATGCATTACACAGGCAGCCAGGCTCACCTTATGAGGTGGCGGGTCAGGCAGAGTCATGGCCCAACACGTGTCCGACCCACCATTGGGTTGATCTGACCACGATTGTAACGAGCTAGAACCCATCGATTAGAAACCACGTTCCCTGATGAGTATAGAAATAACCTAACACGTGTTAGTGGGCTTCAACCGGGTTCGTCCACATGGAAGAGTTCATTGACTTCACAGATAGGCTGAAAAGTGCTGCCAAAACCTGGTTGTCAGACTTGGAAGTCAAACCTACGAAGGGCTCCCGTTGGAATCACTACCAACGTCAAATTCGAAGCTAAGCTTGCTAATATCATTTGTTGCAGAAGCTTTCTTTCCCTTCAAAGTACTTCGATCTGAAGGTGATCTTCAAAATTACAGTGTGCCATCCAAGATGCCAGTCCAGTTGACCAATCCCTTGTCGTACTTATTAGCCATTTGTCAGGTGTCCTGGCGCTCTCTTCAAGGTTGTCTACGAGTCGGATCGACATATCTGGCCAACGACCCATTATCCTCATTACGATAGGCGTATCTCTGTTGAACCACAAATCCTTCTATCGCTTCGCACGACCATGTACAAGGAATCCACCACCTCGTGTCTTGCGCGGTTTCGATGAGTATTTGGTTTTCTGCAGTACCGTACTGAGAACACTTTTCATATCGGAAAATGGCAGTCTCGTTATCCCGGATGTAAGTGAAACAGGGAAGCCCACAAGCGGAGCTTGCGTGTAAACTTTGGGCGTGGCCAATAGGAGAGCACTGACTGATATAGGTGGATACTAAATGTGGTGCAGCACCTGATGTGACAGTCCTCGGAACCCTGGAAGTGTAACCTTCCTCATTGCATGGCGAACTTCCGTTGTGCGGGATGGATCATCCGCGGGGGCCAGAACGAAAGTCTGTATGAAAACGGATATCAGGATGAGAAGGAATCAAAGTCGACAAGTCCTCACAGCTTTCGCCCGCGCACTAAAGTGACTTACAGTAATACCTGACCCACGTTGCATCTTCTAGTGCAATATTAATTTGGCCATCTCATTAGCACTGAGAATAGACACGAATAAATCAACTTAATATGCCAAATAGCGCGAGAAAGCAGGAGATCTGTTCCTGATAGAAGTTGATTGACGAGTACCACCATGCCAGTGAACCTACATACGTCATGAACGAATCAACTTCGCGTGGCTAACGTACTTTATGTGTGTGTTTGCTGAGTCAGCGTCATACCTCGTATGGTTTCCGGAAGTTCCGGATAACTTTTGCAGCGTTGGGATGCGTTGGCAACCCTCAACCGCTTTCTTCCCCCTACCAAGTCCGCCTCGCCCGCTAGACAACGAAGAGCGCAGCTTATCGTGCATCCCGAAGGACGACATAGAGATCCACTTAGACCGCTATTCATTATCCCGGTACGCTTATCTCGTTGCTATCTCGAAACACAGCTTATCGCTCCTCCTTGTGCGGCCTATCCACTTATCGCGTTTTTTCGCTGTCAGCATACCCGAAATTCACGATGTCTCACGGTTCCTGTTCATCTTATTCCCAGTCCATGGCTACTGAAGACGAAGAGGATTGGGAGGACTACGTCAAGGGAGGCTATCATCCCGTCCACATCGGCGACACTTTCTCCGAAGGCAGATATGTGGTGGTCAGGAAGCTCGGTTGGGGCCATTTCTCCACCGTTTGGTTAGCCAAAGACACAAAGTAAGCTGTCCCGCTCTCCCGTCCTATCAACCCTCTCCACTTTTCTCCAATTCTGACCTATTCTTATTCACATAACCAATCAGAACCGACCGCCATGTCGCCCTTAAAGTCGTAAAGTCCGCTCCAAGGTACACTGAGACTGCGCTCGACGAAATCAAGCTTTTACAACGGTTGATCACCTCTTCCACTCCACCCGTAGAATCTACGCAAGACAACCCAAACCCGCCATTGTCCCCTTCTCACACTCATCCAGGCAGATCGCACGTCATATCTTTCCTTGATCACTTCAAACACAAGGGTCCGAATGGCACACACGTCTGTATGGTCTTCGAGGTGCTGGGTGAGAACCTCCTCGGTCTCATCAAAAGACATCAGAACAAAGGGGTCCCCATGCCCCTGGTGAAACAAATCGCTAAACAAGTCTTGCTCGGGCTCGATTATATGCACCGCTGTTGCGGCGTCATACATACAGGTTTGTCGCGTTCGCATCCGTAATATAATCGTGTGACACTCTTCCAACAGACCTCAAACCTGAAAATGTTCTGATCTGTATCGATGATGTGGAATCCATCATTCAAGCCGAGCTTGCTGCATCGGCCAATACCCCCTCTCAAGGAACGCGACTCATCGGTGTGCCCCCTTCCAAAGGACGAGGAGGTAACCAGACCCCGCGTTCAGAATCGGTCTTTATCACCGGTTCCCAGCCACTTCCATCCCCCTCATCATCATTTGGAAGCAGTCCAATGCTTGACAAATTGGCATTTGGGATGAGCAAGATAGACGGCGAGGCAACCTCCAAACCCGGATCATACGGCTCAGGCTCTAAAGACGGATCATCTGGATCTGGCGCGGCCTCCGCCTCCTTTGGTTTACTGAAGAGACCCGACTCGACGGATATCGCCACCGAGCGCATCTCGAATGTGTCATTGGACCCTGGATTCAGCAAGATGGCAACTCCACACCCTGCACACCCCCCAGGGCCATCATTGCTCACTCAAATGGCACCTCCTGCTGGAGCATCGGCTCTGTCTTCAACCACTGTCCAGTCTCAGACCCCGATACCCAAACCGGCCTCCTCGTTGGATCTCAGCGCGACGGATCCCAAGTTATCAACGTCGATGATGTCAATCAATTCTGCAAAGCAGAGCATGGCCTCTACTGTATCCAGTGTTTTCGAAGGGACAGAAAGAATCACAGTCAAAATCGCTGACCTCGGAAATGGTTCGTAGTGTCTCCTTTTTGCAGCGTCATTAGGTACTCACGATATGCTCTCGATTTAGCTACGTGGGTTGAACACCATTTCACGGACGACATCCAAACGAGGCAATATCGCTGTCCAGAAGTCATTCTTGGTGCAAAGTGGGGGGCGAGTGCGGATATTTGGAGTGTTGCGTGTGTGGTACGTTGTTCCCCCCCCTCTGATTCGGAAGGGACTGATTGCTATTGCCGTGCAGATCTTTGAGCTCATCACAGGAGGTGATTACTTGTTCGACCCAGCTTCGGGCTCGCGGTATAGCAAGGACGACGATCATATCGCTCAGATTATGGAGCTCATGGGCGAGTTCCCGAGATCACTAGCGTTCTCCGGCAAATACAGTTCTGAATTCTTCAATCGGAAAGGTGTGCTTGAGATCCTTCATTTCGTTCGCCCACTTCTTAATGTCATCTCTTTGACAACGTTGGCGCGTTCTTTGACTCTTCAACCACAATGGCAACCGATCTATCAATGCTAGGTGAACTCCGCCATATCAACAAGCTCCGCTTCTGGCATCTAGACGCTGTGTTGAATGACAAATACCTCTTCCCAAAGGACGAAGCCGATGCCATCGCGGCGTTTTTGAACCCTATGCTCTGTCTCACACCCGAGAAACGTGCCAAGGCAAGCGATCTCGTGAATCACGCATGGATGGACGGAATTTCTGTACAGGGCGAGTTCGACGTCATAAAGAGGATCGATGAAGAGGAGTCCAGACGACGGCTGCTGCAACAACGGCGTTTGGTCGGATCGTCGTCATCGGGGAATAAGGCAGCCTCAAGTGATGGTAGCGTTGGGAGGGAAAGCAAAAGAGCTAGGTCTTCAGCGGCTGCGAAACCAAACGCAGACGCTATGAAGCCTGTGGAAGACTCTTCGCCTCATACGGCAGAGGACAATGGGGATAGCAATGAACAGGAGAAGCCTAGTGTTCAGCAGCCCGGTCATCCCCTTGTCCTGTCCGCGCCACCGATGCCCATACCGAACTCGAATGAACACCCTACCCCAGGGAAACCACTACCTCCGAGGGCTTCATGATCCTTGTCTACTACCCAACTGATTTGCGCTTTATCTAGATCAACCCCAACTGCGTTCCTGTTGTACTCCGTCTCTGTCTCCCCGACCCCCCATTACTCGATGATGATTTCATATCTCAGGCTTGATGCACAGAGGACATGGTTGCCTGCGGGACTCTGGACTCTTTTTTCTCTCCTTTCGTTGATCGGATGTCTACCGTATTACCCATACACACTCGGGGCCCCAGTGACTCGAGTTACAAATTCCCGACTTTTGATTGGTTCTTTCTAACCTGGGCTCGATATATTCCTGCTCCAGCCACGTGTTAACCCGCTCACTTCCCGTTCTCTCACCCGCTTATTACACGAATTCCTTTTTCCCCAGTATTGTCACTATTAGATGCGAAAATAGTACTAAGAGATTGGCAAAGGTGTAGAATTGATTTCTGGCAAGTACATAGTGTAGTCGTCGTTTGTATAGTTGACTTTCCGAATCTGTAGGCAGTCTTTAGCTGTACCTTTCCCCGTCTTTATGTAGTTGAAAAAATATGACAAGAATCGACCTATTTAGTTCTTACAAATGTTGGGCATAGTTCGGAAATGACTACTAGTAGTAGCTGGCCGCAGAAAATTCATCATATGTACCTTGTTGTACCTCTGGATCGTGCGGCACTAAAAGCCAAAATTTAGTCATCGATTAGGTGCCTCTCTAAATGCACGGGAATGATACCAACCTGTTCCTGTTTCAATATTGTTCCCGTCACATTTCGGAGTGGTAACTGATTAGTAGAAGGCTATAGTAGGTGATATGCGTAAGGGGTTTTCACCTCATTCCTTCACTCACTTTCCTACAGTGTTTTACCCTTCTCGAAGGGAGAAGAAAGCCGATTCAGGCCGCACACAGTAATACCCGCCGCAGCTGCGTGCCAAGTACTTCATCCATGAGCACTAGTATCAATGGGATCAAAACTCCCCTCGGCGATTGATCACGCGCACAGCGTGCAAGTTCAAAGCTCTGAAATCTGACAGGCCAAAGTCGGAAGGAGAGTCGACATGCCAATCCCATTGCTGGCAAGCCTACTCGGACGTGAACACGCAATCAAAACACGAGGCGCGGAGACAGCACGGAGCCGGGGGGCTGGAACTATGCATGTATGTATGATAGTGGCCACTGCAGTCGTACCTTTCCCTGGCGTAGCAACGCACGCACGCAGCGTCACGGTGGCGAGACCCTGCAGACGCGGACGGTGCCCCCCCCCCCTAACTTTTTTTCACATCATTTTTTTCGGCGTTTCATCTCGAGACGCTGTGTACAGTTGTGTGTTGCTGCTGCCGCCAGTTGCGGTATGTGTATCACCCATATCGTGTACATATATAGAGTTTGCATTGCAGTGCTCTGCCTTTGCCAGCTGTCTTGTTGTTGTGAAGGTACTGCCTTGACCTACAGATATAGTAGGCTCGCTTTGCGGTGATGGCCCATGGAGTGAAGAATCGCGGTGGCCCGGTAGTGTTGGCATTGGGAGGACGTTGCGTGAGGCCCGGGCATCGGCATAGTACCATGATACAATAGTACATACATAGTCGAGGCGGGCGAGATGCAGTGTACTCGAAGATACTCAGGAACACTGGGTGTCGACCTAACACTCCAGGCACATCAATATATTGCCTCGTCTGGACACGTTGCAAGCCTGAGCCCATCAATAGATTGACTTTCGATCAAATCATCTTCACCAGACCAAGTAGTACTAGGAAGTGAAAGGTGGACCTGGCCGGGATAGCCGTCATGATATGTACGTATACATAGTATACAGCCCAAGGATGGAGTCTCGTGTTGGATCCTGTGCTGGCCGCATGCGACATGCGGTGCAGTGGCATCGCATTTCCTTACTCCTCAGAACTATGATTGAGTCGAACAGGGCGTGCCTGTTTGTACTACATCATGGCGATGGACCCGGGGCCAGGGTGAGCTCTGAATCGGAGGGAGGGAGGGTCTAGACGACGTGAACAGACATGCGCAGGCCTGATCAGCCACAGGCAAACTATCAGAGTAGACATACGTACGTACGTACGTACACGACGCCGCTCCGAACCTACGGCCTCGATGAATAGGGAAAGGTCCTCACGAAGGGGTTTAATCGAGAAGCCGACAAAGACTACTACTAGGGGCACGATCAACGGGGTCTAATCAGCCTTATATGCACTAGTCACTAAAAGGGCGGACCGAGAGTACGTAGTGTGTATTGGAATTACTTAGCCTAGCCCCCCCGCAAACAAGGCACAGCTGATAAGTCAGTTAGCCAAACGCCCGAGAATCCAGGGCACTTATAGCCTGCGTCGACTTAATATTGGAATTGGGCCAACCTCCGAAATGCTCAGCGACCCCAATCTTCCGAACGACGCTGCGACGCGCGACGCTGTACCCACAGGGTTGCGGTAATCACGCACACACCGGTGACCGGAACCTCCTGTGCGAACAAAGAATGTTAATGATGGTCGTGCGACAGACACGGCGCAGAGGTGCACAGGAATGAACGGAAGGTCGACCGGTCATGGATCGACGGATAAGGGAATACATATCATAGGTGGGGAAAGGGACGAAGGGCTCCCCGCGCTGGCTTGGCGATGGAAGTTGCGGGCATAAGACGCCGTTTCGGAGAGCGCCAAAATCAATACGGTGTACCTTAGTGCAGTATTAAGGTGCCAGCTGGTTGAAGCCGCTGGTCGGACACAGGGCTGCAGTAAGTAATTCCAAATTCCTTCGGACCGATTCATGTTCCGAAGACATTGCAACTTGGCAGACGTAGGTAAGAAATGCAATGTGGGGGGGCACGGCTCGATTCACAGCCAACGCACCGAATCACAGGCACAGCCTGGGGGGGGGGGGGGGGGGATAGTAATAATGGGCGATACGCAATTCGGAAATTTAGTGACCCACAAAAAGCAGTTCCTTGAATTTGCGCGGATCAGGTCCAGGTCCGAAGACGCACCGACAATCGCTACTCTTCGCCGAGCCAGGCACGACTAGACTTTTTCAGGGACAGTATCGTCTCATTCTGCGTCCGTACGCGGAAGAAGAATGAAATGTTGGTTTTGCTGTACTGTAGTTTCTGAGAGGCGGGTGTTTCCGAATCTGCAATGGAGATACTTACCGATATTCACTGGACGTGACACCTGGATACACAAGAACTTTTTTTCTGTTTTGCGACATGTGCTGATGGATGTAGTTTTGCTGGTCTAGAATCGACTCATATAACGGGGGCACTTTGATGATCAGTGATGGGGACAACTATGTCACATATCGCAACCACTGCAGAAGGCAAAAATGTGCCTTAGTAGATGCAGTGCTCTCGCCCCTGCTCAGGGCTCGAGCCTCGAGACCACGATCAGAAACCCAGCGCGCGCGCGCTGTCATAAGTGTACGTACATGGATGCTGATGCCATGCCGGGTCGAGTCGCCATATGCCCGGTGTGACATTTCTTCGTTCCAAGTTGGCATTTGTCGGGTCGGCCGTTGAACTCTCAGCGACTAGGCTTGACAGGGAATTCTAGATGGCAAGGACTGGCGCCTGGAGGTATCGACCAGGCTGTAGTAGTGCTCTCGCATCCATTTCTCCCCCCAATCGCCCCAGGGTGGACCCTGAGCGGCACGCAAATGGGAAAAGCACGCCGCCCATATGTAACCCAATGTTACGAGAAGCCGTCATGAAAGGACTTCCGAAACGGATCAGGATATAGTGGGACATGCATTTGTCTGTCAAGCCACCCATTGGCCGGGGACAGTAAACCATGCCAACAGCCGCCAGCGCTGGCATTAGCCCCAAACTGTGCATCACTAACCAAGTTTGTGAGCCGTCAATCAGCAGCTGGCTGAAGCAGTGTCTTCGTGCAGCCTCTGCCAAGCCCATCATGTAACTTGTAATCGCGGGAGATTTGTGGGCTCTTGCGGCGTTGGGAAGCCGCCGATGCGGGTCTGGACTTCAGGGCTGTGGACTCTCACGGTGGCTGACCTTGCCTCCGAGGCTTGCACAAGAGCTCCGAGCAGAGCGCGAGAGCGAAGGCGGACGTCGTCTGGTGCGCACTCGTAGGTGGTCAGAGAAATCTTTTTTTCTTGCGCCGCTGTCGGTGGGTGAGATTGAGTCTGGACTGGCTGGGCGTGACGGCGTTGTGTGACGCGTGACGGCTATCTGGGATCAGCCGGTGCCGTGATGGTGCAACGTTCCTGAGCCGAGCAGTTGGATCCACGCGAATCCAAAGTCCGACGAGTGCAGCCGTGCCTTAATTGAGAGCGTCTGTGCCAGGCACCCCCATATTAGAAAGTCTCGTTCCTTCTTTTTTCTCTCGCTCTCTGCCGCTCCATGGACGACTCAAAAGCTGCTCCTCCTGGGCTCGACAGATCCGTCGCAGAAACAGACTCGGACTCCCCTCGCAGCCAGCACAACGTCGACGCTGCAGAGACATCTTCCCTCTCCCCCGGCGATAATCCCAACATGGCCCTCGTCGCCCCCAACAACCCCACCATCCTCGCCGCGGGCCCTGGCCCTGGTGCGGGCGTGAACAAACGCTACAGACCCGCGCCTGCAAAGACCTTCCAGTGCAGAGGCTATGGCGACTGTCGCATGGTCTTCAGCCGAAGTGAACATCTCGCCAGGCACATTAGGTAGGCTCGTCTCCCCCTCCCTTCCCCGTCGATCTCACCTTATCCCGTTCAGGAAACACACCGGCGAACGCCCCTTTACTTGCCACTGCTCAAAACAGTTCTCCCGCCTCGACAACCTCCGCCAGCACGCACAGACCGTCCATGCCGACAAGCAGGACCAGAACGAACGCATGATGCGCGACCTCACCTCCCTCCACGCCTCCATGGCCGCCGCGAACAAGGTCGGCCAGTCGGGCAGGAACAAGCGTGGCCAGGCCGCCCTCAACGCCGCCGCCGTCATCGCCGCATCCTCATCGGCTGCCGACGGCGCCATCCACACCCTCGACGCCGTCAAGGAAGAGGACATGGCACACTCAATCCACTACCGCCCAGGTACGAGCACGGGCTACGAAGGTACCGACACCCTCATGTACAACGACTGGAGTGCCGACGCGGGTGGAGGTGGGACCCATCCGCATCCGCGGCCTGCTAACAACCATTCCTTTCGTGACTCCAGCCAGTCCTTTCGTGCCCCCCCAACATCTTCTTCCTCGTTCTTCGGCCAACACAGCTCCCAGTCCTTTCTCTCCCTCCCCGCCAGTTCCTCCCCATTCAACTTCAGTGTCCCCTCAACACGGGATGGCAGGCCTGGATCTAGCAGCAGCAGCCGTCCAACAACTGCAGGTGCAACAAATCCAGAATCATCATCCGCATCACATGCTCGAACGCTCCCGCCACTCGCAGCAGTCGTCTCCGCATCCATCCCCACCACACAACCACCATCAGCAGTACAATCACAACACGTACTTCCCCTACCAGGCGCATTCGCCAGACGACCTCACACCACAGGTCGCCCAGGAACAGCTCCAGCATCCTTCTTTGTCCCATCAAAACCTGCTTACGCTGGAGGACCTGGACTGGTCCATCAATCAGAGCTTTCCCTTCCACCATATGGACGTAGCGCAGAACTGGCAGCAGCAGCAGCAGCGGCAGCAGCAGCCACCCCTTACCACCACCACGCCTCATACGAGGGCGAGCCTCCATCACCTACCGCAGCTGCCTACGACTCACCGTTTTCCTTCAACCCACCTCCGCCAGTCCCCGAATCAACACCAGCCATCCCACGTAAACGCCCCTTCTCCGGACTCGACCTTGATGACGCGTCCCCATCCATCCGTCGAGACCTCCTTCCCCCAGGATCATCTTCAGGACTTGGCGACTACGAGTACGGCTCAGAATCCCGCCCTCAGTCTCGACGCCTCTCCGTCCTGGAACTCTGCAATGACACCGATGTCGATGCAGGAGTACGACCATTTCTATCGGGCCCAGCAGCACCAGGCAATCCCGGATCAGCTTCGAGACCAACTACCTCTTCCGGACTCTGCACATCCGCATCTGCTCTCGCACTCTTCGATCGATCTCCACCCACACCAAGCCCAGCTCTACTCCCTGGACCTCAGGCGGCAACAGCTGCTCCAGCTTCATCAGCAGCGCCAGCAGCAGCAGCCCAGACGTCCTTCGCTGGAGGGCGACTATCTCCAAGCGTTAGGCGGGAGCCAACTGCATCACCCTCACCCGCATACCCAACAGCAGCAGCAGGCACAGGCGCAGGAGGCGTTCTACGAGCCATACCCGGTCCGGACGCAGCTGCATCCCCATCCGCTCGCGGTTCATTATCGTCGAGGCGAGGAGACCCGCAGTCTCAGCACCAGCTCCAACAACAGCACCTCCAGTACGGGTCACCCCAACAACAGCAACAGCAACAGCAACGGGAGCAGCAGCAGCAACGGGAACGGGAACCACGATCCCCCGTCGCTAATGCATATCCCCCCGCTGTTGGAATGAAGGTCTAGCATACTACTGGCTTCCCCGTGAAATACTTGTGTGTTCTACTTTTAATTAATTACGTTTTCGTTTTTTTTTTTTTATCTTGGGGTCGGACATACATGTGATATCGGGTATGGATACTACTAGTCAACCCCCGCAAATCGCGTTTGCTTTTGTTATCCTTTTCCCTTTTTTTCTTTCTTGTTTTGTTCTACATAATTGCTTTCCCTTTTGTCCCCCGGTGACGTGATCGGCCCGTCCGTCATTTGAACCAAAACTTTTATGTACTTAGTGGCTTGTACTGTCTCTCTTTTTTTCTTCTTTTACTTATTAAAAGCTGATCGTATACCGTATACCATATCACATCCCTACGATATCGTATGTTTTTGGGGGATCGACGCAAAACGGACTGAAGTACTTTGCGACTTCAGATTTTGCTATGTATTTGGTTTTGCAAATTGGACATAGATCTTGGACTTGGATATAAATGTAAAAAATAAAGTGAGGGATATCGTGCGCATCGTGATCCATAGTAGTACATTCGAGCTGAAGTGGCCCGGGCTGAGGCTTCAGAAACCGGGGACTGGGTAAATTGACCGACGACGACGACGATATCAAATAACTCAAGGTACAAACCTGGCACCCGTAGTACGGTACATACTTATATGACGGCGAAGCCAAGGTAAGTAATAATAAAGGGAGAAGCAAACATGTATACCATGGTAGCACATATCCGCGAAGGAGATTGCACTGCGGGTACTCACGGGCATGCATTTGGCTGATTGGCAGTACAGGGGTACATATTGTGAGGGTGGCGGTGGCGATGGCGATCGACGAAGATGGCACGATCAGCTGCGGTACCGTCGAGTCGAGAAAAACGCGGCTGACTGCAGAGGGTCAGTGCGTGCGTGCAGCACCAGAGATCAAGAATCAAGAGCTTACATGTGTCGTCTAGGCCACCCACATACTAATCCCTCAGAGCGTCGCAACTCTTACTTGTCAATACTGTAATGCCGTTAAGTTGAGCGCTCAGTTGTTGGTTGTGTTTTTCGGCTAGAAATGACATGGGCTATCCTTGTGCCCCTTACTACGGCATCACCGCATCAGTTGACCGCTCTGGCATATAAAGACGTTAACCAACCTGATTGTATCACCGCAACAACACGTATTGCCACCAATTCATTTAGAGGAGGTATGGATATAATTGATGGTCATGGTCGAGATTGACATGCACTTGTGCAGCATGCGCCTGATCAACGTAAAGGCCTTTCTTGAAAGGGAGGAATTGATCAAAGAGGGAAAGCGAGTTGACCGTCGAGCCCAAGTGCTCGAGTTCGCTGATGACGAAGTAACAAAGTATGCGATCTTATCCCATCGGTGGACTGAGCAAGAAGTGGATCATAACGAGATAGCCGGGCTCGCGAAGATGGACGAGGAGGAGAGAACCGAAATTCGCCAGCGTGATGGCTATCGAAAGATCCTCCAGAGCTGCGAGCAGGCGAAGAAGGACGGGTACAAGTGGTTGTGGGTCGACACTTGCTGTATCGACAAGCAAAGCAGCGCAGAGCTATCGGAGGCCATCAATTCCATGTACCGGTGGTACGAAAACTCAAGGATATGCTACGCGTACCTCTACGACGTCGACTATTCATCCTTTCCCATTTTGAAGGACCATAGAAGGCATCCCAAGTCGAACGGCTGGCCAGAATGGTTCTCGCGTGGGTGGACACTGCAGGAGATGATAGCGCCGAGGGACGTCCAGTTCTTCAACAAGGATTGGCATCCCATCGGTGACAAGAGGGTGCATGCGCGTACTTTATCAAGAATCACTGGAGTTCCACAGCACATACTGACGGAAGGACTGTCGTCAAACCGTCCGTGTGTTGCCCAAATCATGTCATGGGCTGCCAATCGGATGACAACTCGAGTGGAAGACAGGGCTTATTCTCTGATGGGTCTGTTGGACGTGAATATGCCGATGTTGTATGGGGAAGGGAAGAAGGCATTTCATCGCCTTCAGCTGGAGATCATCCGCATGTCGAATGACCAAAGCATCTTTGCGTGGGGTTGCCACAAAACATATGTGCGGACTGGCAGTATCCTTGCAGACGATCCGAGCTTCTTCTGGGATTGTGGTCTGATGGAACTGATGGATCAAGACAAATTCATTCAATGTCTTAAAGAACGCGGTGTCCCAAGAAAAGAGCTCCCTTCGATTGAGGACGATCGATTCAGCACATTCCCCATCACGAATCGTGGCATCCACATTTGGCTGTTCCTCCGTCCCGATGTTGGCTCTAACTCAGTCTTCCAAGCCCTGCTGCCATGCCAATTTCGTCCGTCGGGTCCACCGACACCAGTGGCCATCGATGTGGCTTTGTGGGACTCCAATTACTATCGATATGGGAGGTCTTTGCGTCATGAATGGGGACGTCTACAATTATGTCAAGTCTATCTCAGATATCAAGACACGTTGCTGCATTGCAACTCCACATTCGAGATCGATGACAGTGCGATCACCGAGGGTCATTTCCCCCCCTCATCCAGTACACAGTGGCCAGTGGGATTAATCACAGGGAACACAGTCACTCTGAGCATCACAGATCCTCTTTGCATCAAACATTATTCTTGCGTTGGTCGATATCGATTCACAGTGGGGTTTGGACAATGCTTTGGCAAGAACTGGATCCATGCCGACGTTTGCGAGGGATCTGAAACAATGGCTTGGAACATCTATGACTTAATGCTGAAGAGAGCATCAGTGCATACACAGGCCATGGATTTTGGAGCTGCAAGCCGTCAACTCTGTATTTCGCAAACCCGTCTCTATCCATCGACATGGATCCTGCAGACGTCTTGTGTCATGTGGGAGAGCCCAAGGATATATGGAGTTAAGCTTGAGGTATTTTGGGATCGCGATCTTGGTAATGTATCGGGTGCACGATGGACAGGCTTCGACGTTGATGTGAGTATATTTTTTTTTGTGCACGCAGCATTACCATTTCATTTGCCACTGTTTATACAGGGAACAGACGATCCCGACCGTGACTGGCGGGGTCTCATGATGCCTTATTGTCCGAGTAAGCAGGGTAGCTATGAGCTACTCGTGGATGGAGTCTCTATGAAGTTCTCATATTCCGTACTTAATGACATGAAGGTGAGCACACGGACTTTTCATACACTGTTTGAGTCTTACGAGACTAGCTGGGGGACTATGGTCACTTTACGGACTCCGAGTCCTTCTGCCGCGAAGGAAACCTCTTTACTGACCTCAAGTCACGTTCCTTAAAGACGAACATCACCCCAAGGCAGCACAAAATATCTGGAAAGTATGGGTACCAGACAACAAACGACGTTGTGACGGTGGATAACGCCCGCCGTGACCTTGGTTCCATCAAATTATACAAACCACTTGGCCTTTCGCTTCCGAGTAACGACGACTTCAAATCATTGTTGGTTTCATTCTCTACTCGACTCGCCAACAGATATCTCGTCACACGGGTCGTAGAATGTCCCCCTAACCCTCACCAGCATGATTCAGGCACCAGATGTTACAGCTTTGCGAAGCCATTTGTTTGGCACCGAAATGAAGGCGCTGGCTCTGTGCTGAGTAGCGTGGCAAGACGAAACGCAGGGTGACCAAGCGAGAATTAATGATGTGGATGACGTGGAGTTTTTTTTTTTTTTCATCCATTGTTCTATGGGTAGTGGATTTGGCGGTTCGTCCATGTGTTCTTGCACAACATTGTATCTACCGAGGGTATGCACACTACACACAGCACTAAACCACTCCGTTTGTCGCCCACTTTATATTCACATCCACGAACGCACCTCCGACTGAGGCATAGAGATGACCTACTAACAGAATGATGTCGTATTCTCTACCCGGAACAAAATACGCTCACTCACTTACTTAGAAGACTCCACCCGCATAGCGGAGTTCCAGTGTGCACACAATGTGCTGGGAATGTGCGAGCGCAGAGCCACTTATTGTAGGGTTCGTTGTACCCGAACCGGTGCTGCCTGCAGACGACGGTGAGCACCCGGTCGTTTAGTTCCGAGTGTCGAGGGCCAGCCTCGCAGAGCACTGTATGCCGGCTGTACAGTATCTGTGTGTGCGACCTGTACAAAGAGTCGCTAGTGGCCCATGGATAATCGGGCTGCGTTGACGAGGGGACGAGTGGCGTCGTGCATATACGCACTACATTCACGTGGACGGACCGTGGCTGCAGAGTGTCTGGGCGGGAACGGTGTGGCATGGTACTGTGTCAATCTGCAATTCGAAGGGACAGAGCGTGCCATCCTGGGGGAGAGCATGTGAGAAGGGTGGCTAGTGAAGCTGAGAGGACCTCAGATCTCGTTTATTCGTTCCAGCGCTCACGTAGTACGTGGTATCACAGAGACCGCACGAGGAAGGTGATAGAACGAAGCACTGCTGGAGAATGCCTGAGTTAATGGCATGCGCAGACGAGGCATGTGTTCCATTGTTACGGTCTCTGCAAGCTAGCTGTCCTTGCAACGTCGTCAGATCACTTACCTTACACTATCATTACTGACAACTTGGGTCCTGCCTTCCGAAGTTCTAAAACGGGTACCGGGGCCGAAGCGGAAGATACACAGGATCTAGCGGGTCCTGCGAAGGCCGCTAGTCAATAGGGAGATTCAAAGTTGACCGCAGTCGCAGTCGCAGTCGCAGTCGCAGTTGCAGTCACACCAAATTAGGACATACAGTAGACTACATCAAAATGCATTAGGTATGCATGCATAAAATAGGTAGTGCATCAGATTTCCCTGGAACCGAGTTGGGACCCACTCAAAATTGCTCATCTGTGCATAATGCAAAGTGCAAGCTATTGTGGCGAAAATTATGCATTATGAGCATTGAGCACTACCAATTGAATGGCCTGGGCTGAGCAAGGTGAGGTGCATTCAAATCAACTAAAATATGCCCTACCACTACCTGCCATATTACAGACATATTCAAAGTTAACACACATCTGACCAAGGTCAATTACTACATCTAAAATATATAAGGAGCAATTGCTGGCGGATGTGTCTGCATCAAGTCATACAAGTGGAACTAAGTGGATACGATTGATGGCTGGTGGCACTTTGTCATCATCATTGGGTGGGTAGCACCAATGTGGCAGTGATGGTCAATGTTGGTGTTGGTGTCGTCACGGTCATAGTCTCAATGTTATTCTCATTACAGGCAGTGGTATGGCGTCATTGTGGTCGTGGTGATCTATCAGCTTGGTTGTTGTTTGTGGTAGTCCAACATTGGTTGCCATCGTGGTTGTGACAGTCAACATTGGTGGTGGCATTGTCATCATCGACGCCGATGACGGTCATCACTGTTGTTATTGCTAGTTGTGGTTGTCGTGGTTGTCAACACTGGCGTTGGCGGCACTTGTTCTCGTCATTGTCCTTGTTGCAACAATAGCACAGTGCCGTGTCTTTGTCAACACTAGTCACAACGTGTCACACGGATGTCACATAGGTGTGACAAAAGCCTTGTGCATAAACGACCTGATGCATAAACTTCTGGCGGTCCCATTGAGATGCATTATGAGGTAGTCTACTGTACCATGTATTAAGCATTTACCAGTGTTTCTACTATATCAGGACATAAACGTATTAGATAATCCACTCTGCAGATGCATCAACAGTGCATCTACAGCATCCACACCACGAAACCATGCCCTCCCCCT
>Ga0307516_10002029_pt1 | contig 27595 bp, 33 predicted proteins | sample 19_EM_MG_FD_203310 | JGI IMG/M metagenome (GOLD analysis project Ga0307516, IMG submission 203310) | Populus trichocarpa ectomycorrhiza microbial communities from riparian zone in the Pacific Northwest, United States - 19_EM | ecosystem: Host-associated > Plants > Roots > Unclassified | place...
GACACAGGCAATATGCCCGCTTGGGGGAATATCAAAGGCATGACCTGCCCAACTCATCTAGGTACGTTAGTTCCCTAATCAAAGCTGCGTCTCTTCAATGTATTTCACAAAGAACACGAAATTCAAGCCCAGTACTGGTGAGCAAACATGTTTAAAGTAAGCACCCGGAACATTACACTATATTCTCTTCGATTAACGTTGGTGTACAGGCACGTTCCATTCATTGATGCTTGCCAGGTACCATTGCTTGATGTTTCCAAGAAGTTTCACATTGACCAAAGAGCATGTAATCGAGCTAAGGGATATTCTGGTTTATGCCACGGGAGGTAATACAACTCCATTCTCCCTGGACAGCATCATTCATTAGATGTAGATGCAATGACATCCGCGACTACCACGGTACCCTATAGCGTGGACGACCTGCAGAAAATGCTCACTCTATTAAATCATTTGACAGGTGGTATTTCTTCGTTGTATTGCCTCAACTTCTACTGAGATTCCTCGTAGAAAACGTCTCCAGCGATTTTCAAGGTACGGCCTGTGTACTAAGTAAGTTTCCAATATATGAAGGCCTATTGTTACTCACTATACTCGTAGGTAAGTTCATGTGCATATTTGGTGAGAATCTGGGACGATTGATGTAAGAATACATTGTACTCAAGCATAATAAATATAGCCCGACAAAGGTTCTATAACTTTCATGGTCAACCTGGCGCTCGTCTAAGTCTACACCAATCGGTCCACGGAAAAATAGGAAACAAACGGTCATGGTTGATCTCCTTCACATCCCCCCTCCTATTCTATGCTCCCGAAGTTCACCTCCAGGCCTTGGAGAAAATGTGGGTCGATGAAAAACTGAGCTACATCGTGTGGAAACGGGTTATGGACAAAATTTGCGAAGAATGGCAGGGATTTACTCTGTTTGTGAGTATCCATTCTTTGCTTTCAGTAAGTGGTTCGTGATGATCACAGGGAACTGTTTTACTTAATGCAAACGTTGCTTTTCTGGCAATTCCAACCACCCTGGACAATGGAGGGCAAGGGCCTAGTATCCATGGTCGTTCGCCTGCAGAAATCGCGAGTTTCATCTCTGTCTTTACCAGTATTGGGTGCATCATCCTCGGCCTTCTCTTGGATCGACAAAATCGAACAAAGGAGCGAGAGACCGCAGGCGAGGCCGTACGCTCAATTTCATGATAAACATATGATTGACCTTACTGAATCCCTAGGCAAGTTTCATACGCTCAAAAAGCAAACAAGCACGAGGAATGGAGAAGTTGGCCATCATGTACAGTCTTCCTTACGCTTTCTTGATGTGGGGGTTAGTTTTGAATCGTGTTTGTGGTGGCAGCGACTTCTGCTCATTTCACTCACAGGATGGTGACCTTCTTGATCGCTTTTCTATCGATGTGCATCCACCAATCGAGCACCTGGGAGTTGATATTGGTTGGAGCAGTCTCAGTTATAATAGTAGTAGAGACAGGCTAGAAGAACGTGATGACGAGGCGACGCTCAGCAGAACCCGGAAGGTCTCCTGGAGCTGGCCTGGATTTCTCTCCCCCGCAGGACGTCCACTATTGTGGGTGTACTTCCGATGTATGAGTTGAATGAGGGGATCGGTCGAAGCTAGCCGGCCTTGGATACACGATTCAGTTCGCAAACATCGTCAACAAGTCCGACTGACGTGGGTCTCCCCTCTACTGTTCCGAGTTTATTTACATAAAACCCAGATCTATGGAGGCGGCATCGCAGGAATTTAAGATTGAACCGCATGGATCCCTCTATCCTTCGCAGGTCACTTCCTCTACCGCCCCTTCCGGCTCCACCACGGCCACCTCAGCCGGTTCTTCTCCCTCGGGCCAGACCAATAGCACCACTTCCATCGACATCACATCAACGGCCGGTCTAGATCCAGGCTTGGCTTTCCTGAGTGCAGCTATCACTTGTATTGTAATAGATATAATTGTTCAAATCATACATATCCATTTGAACTGGATTTCTCAAACTTGCGTCACGATGAAAGAGAGAGAGGAGGTGAAGGCAGGGAGCAGAACTCATAGTGGGTCTCGTCAATGTATCATTGGGTTACTATAGAAACTCGAATGTTGAAACTTGTAGTTGACGCACAAGGGAACCAGAGTCGCCACAACGATATCGATAATAGTCTCCCCATCATATGTTGACATCGATATCAATATACATACCCACGTAATTGTTGAGGACTAGGACATGCAGAAACGCTGACCATCATCGCTGTAAAGGGAGTAATTGGATATGTGGATGACTAACATTTTGTCCCCGGATCGCTAAGAATGATAAAAGTACCGGAATATAACAAAACCAATAGATATCTCTCCTCCTCAAGCCCCGCACGCAATCAGCATATCAAGCAATTGCAGATCGAGTTGGTGGACTCGGTAGGCTCGAGCTTCCCGCCTGACATAGGATGATTTATTGGACCCCTGGATTGGGCACTTCAAATGGGATGGTGAGCAGACTGAGGATTCTCAGTCGAACGCTTGGACCTTGAAGGCATAGGGCTACCGAGCTCATATGCCTCTTCACTAAAGCCTGACAGGGGCTTTTGGCCCGGGGGCGGGGATTGGGGTTGTGATCTCGCATATCTGGCTGCGAAATTGCTGTGATAGATGGATCATCGTGATTACCGTCCATCATACTGCTGGTGAACAAGTCGACGTACTCGGGATGGACTGCGTTCTCTCCGTGAGAGTATTGTCCTGGCATCGCGGCGTTGGGGATGGCTATCATTCCCCGCGTTATAACTATGCCATTCGAGAGAATGACCTAAAGCCGCCTTCATCGGAATCCGAGCCCTGTTGGTCACACGTGGTCCCCTCAGGAACCGGGACCTAGTGGATATCATGAAAATGATTTCCATCCAATGCCACATTATGGCCCCCCGCCTCGACCATCGCCCTTCCTAATCCAGCGAAGCAACACCCTTGTGACTCCTCCTTAGGTTCCATCTTCGAGAGTATTCTGTGTGGCAGTGGAAGCGCCCTGAACATCATTCAAGTAAGCTGTACCTCAGGGAGATAGGCCTTGTGTGGTAACCGAGGCATGTATTTTGTCTCGAGGTCAATGACGCGTTCGATGGTTCCGTGTTCCCCGATGAATTTAAATAAGTGCGCGTGGTCGAGCTGGAGGGCGGCGCGGAGTTGCGGACGTTGGAACCGGAGACAACGGTGAGAGGATCATTCTGTTTTGCGAGGTTTTGAATGAGACTCCATATGCTATGACATCCTAAAAACGGTTGTGCCGAGTGCAATTCCGGCGTATTCCAATTTTAGCCGAACCGTTACATGGAAGACCGGGTGTCGGAACTTGTATCGTCGCTTGCTACGAAATCTGCCGAGCTACCCAAGACTATAGGGGAAGCCGAAGCCTCTGCTTCAAAAGCCCCAGAAGTAACTATACATCGAAGGCCGTATGATTTCCTTGCATTCGCTGTACATCTCGGCTTTCTTGACGTTTGGGGGTAAGTCCTGCCTATTGTTTGTGGTGGCAGAGACGTCTACTCAGTTCACTCGCAAGCATGGTCACCTTGATAGTTTATCGATGTGCTTCCACCAACCGAGCGCTGTATCGGTGATCGTCTGGTGCATTGTGACGGCCTGTGAACCGTACAGATGGCCAAACGATAGAAGTTGAGGTCCAAACCGATGCCGACATTGAAGTCAGAGAACGCGATGACGAGGCGAAAGAGTCTTAGGAAACCCGGCAAAGTTTCTTGGAGCTGCCCTGATCTTCCGCGCAACACGTCTGATTCTGATACCACTATTGTGTGTGTGATTCCGATGTATGAGTCGAACTGGGGTCATCACACCAGGCTGAGGAAATTACTGCAAGGTTATGATGTAATTTGAGGGCAACCGACGCTAATCGAAGCTCGCTCCTGAGGAATGTCAGGCAGCTACGGACCGGGGCAGGAACCTCAATCACCCGGGCCCCAAAAAGAAAAAGGTCGACTCTTAAGGCGGTGCATGGCTGTAAGTCCGCGAGGCCATCCAGCAGTAATTATTTCATACCCTATGCCCTTCACTTCCTGAATCCCTGGTACCGTCCAATGCCGAACATTTCGAGGTCTGCCAACACTCATCGACAACTTATGCACCGGATCCTACAACTTGTTCTCCGACTTGGGAAGCTCTTGCTAAACAGAACGTTCGTCCTCCAGAACCTCCTGAAGCCATTGCTCTGGATCAGGCGTCATTGTGGAATTTTGAAGGGACTATTAGATGGAAAAAGCTCGTATGGGACAAGAGATGGGGCTGGCGCTAGCCTGGGCCTACCGTATGCAAAGGAGACGCCACTTTCTGGGATACGCTCTGTAGGACGCCGGGGTTCCGAAGATATTCAGAACATACATGAGGCATGTTCGCCTCATGTTTCATACCCCAGTACTTCGAGTGCCGTTCCGGGGATGGTGGGGGTTACGGACGCGATCGCCTGTCAAGTCGATCCATCGTCCTCTCAGCTTTCTCTACAAGGCCCAGCAACGGACTCGCACGAACTCGAGCAAGATATTACGGACTCGCCTGGTCCTTTGCCCGATCCCCAAGATATCCTTTTGTCGCCAGGATGCCAGGCTCCCATCGACTCGGAAACACAGTCCTTCTCGCACCAAACTTTGCGGCCATTCATGCCTGAAAACCTGAAAAGATACGAGAGAAATGTCAAAATGTAAGGTTTTCGCATATCAATACGACCGCGAGGAATCATCCTCAATATCACAGACCACGAAAATCGCGCGAGTACAAGATTCTACCCCTTACGACCTCATTTCAAACGTAAGGTGAACACATCAGTTACACGGTTCTCACCCCCTCCTCCGACAGGTATTCTAACCCCCCTGGTTGGATACCCATATGTCACCCCGAGGGTGGTCGCTATTTCTACCACGAAATTAAAGTAAAGCAATTTGGAGAATTTCAACGATCTGGTCTCTGATTCTCATGCTAGGGCGTTTTTACCGATGCCGATTTATACGAGGACGATGTGCTGGAGCAGATCAATTCTGATATCGATGCAATAGACGACTACTTACGTGCCCAGAACAGGACTCGGAAGGGACAACCGCGCATGGACCTCGTCCTTGAACGACTCCAAAGAGAAGACGGGTCATCTTACACACTGTACTATCTAGCAGATCATTCTAAGCGATGTATCTTCTTCGTGGACGAGTTCGACACAGCCGAACTGTCCTCTTGGAGGGAAATTAAAGGCATGACATGCCCAACTCATCTGGGTACGTTGGTTCCCTGATCGAAGCTGCGTCTATTTCAATGTAATCGACAAAGAACACGAGATTCAAGCCCAGTATTGGTGAGCGAACGTGTTTAAAGTAAGCACCCGGAACATTGCATTATATATTCTCTTCGATTGCTTAACGTTGTCGCAAAGGCTGGTTCCATTTCTTGATGCTCGCCAGGTACCATTGTCTGATGTTTCCAAGAAGTTTCAGATTAACCAAAGACCATGTAAACGAGTTGAGGGATATTCTGGTTCATGCCACGGGAGGTAATCAACTCCATTCTCCCTGGACAGTGTCATACTATTCATCAGACATAGATGTCATGACGTCCACAACTAGCACGGTACCCTACAGTGTGGACGACCTGCAGAAAATGCTCAATCTACTAAATCATCTGACAGGTGGTGTTTTCTTTGTTATATCACTGTTACTTCTATTGAGATTCCTCGTAGACAACATGTCCAGTGATTTTCAAGGTACGACCTGTGTACTAAGTAAGTTCCCAATATATTAAGGCCCTATCATTACTCACTATGCCGGCTCCAGGTAGGTTCATGTACATATTCGGTGAGAATCTGGGACAATTGATGTAAGAATGTGTCGTACTCAGGCAGGATAACTAGCCCGACAGAGGTTCTATGATTTTCACGGCCAACCTTGCGCTCGTTTAAGTCGAGTCCAATCAGTCCACGGAAAAATAGAAAATGAACGGTCGTGGTTGATCACCCTCGCATCCCCCGTCCTATTCTATGCTCCGGAGGTTCACCTACGGGCGTTGGAGCAAATGTGGGTCGATGAAAAACTGAGCAACTTCGTGTGGACCCGGGTTATGGGCAAAATTGGCGAAGAGTGGAAAGGATTTACTCTTTCTGTGAGTATCTATTCCTTGTCTGTCGGCGAGTGGTTCGTGGTGATCGTTCATTTTCAGGGAACTGTTTTACTCAATGCAAACGTTGCTTTTCTGGCAATTCCAGCCACCCTGGGCAATGGAGGGCAACCAGGGCAAGGGCCTAATATTCACGGTCGTTCGGCTGCAGAAATCGCGAGTTACGCATCTGTCCTTGCCAGTATTGGGTGCATCATTCTCGGCCTTCTTCTGGACCGACAAAACAGAACAAAGGAGCGACAGACCGCATACGAGGCCGTACGCTCAATTTCATGATAGAAATATGATCGACCTTACTGAATCCCTAGGCAAGTTACATACTCTCAAAAAGCAAAAAACCACGAGGAATGGAGAAGTTGGCCATCATGTATAGTCTTCCTTATGCTTTCTTGATGTGGGGGTAAGTCCCGAATTGTACCTGTGATGGCAGAGACTTTTGCTCATTTCACTCACAGCATGGCGACCTTCTTGATCGCTTTTCTATCAATGTGCATCCACCAATGGAGTCACTGGGAGTTGATATTGGTTGGAGCAGTCTCAGTTATAATAGTAGCGGCGATCATCTGGTGCATTGTGATGGCCTGGGAATCGCGCGACCAAACGGCAGAAGCTGACGTCAAGACTGAGGTTGACGTTCCTGAGGGGCAAGGAGACAGGCTAGAAGAACGTGATGACGAAGCGAGTCTCAGCAGACCCCGGAAGGTCTGGAGGTGGCCTGCATTTCTCTTCCGCCGCAGGACGTCCGGTTCCGATACCACTGTTGGGGATGTAATTCCGATGTATGAGTTGAATACCCGCAAACGGTAGACTGCTAAGAACTTGAATTTTGTAACATTTGTATTGTATTATACACATTCTATATATTTGATCCAACCATACATCAACTAGATTGCGTCACGAGGCGAGGCAAGAAAGGGAGAGGAATGTAAAGAGCAAAACGCGGGGTGGGTCTTGTCAATGTACCACTCGGCATATCTTGAATGTTAAAACTTGAAGTTGACGCCCGAAGGAACTGGAGTCGCCACAACGATATCGATAATAGTCTCCCCATCCGATCTTGACATCGATATCAATATACATACCCATGCAATTGTTGAGGACCCGGATATGTGCAGAAACGCCGACCATGGCTGTAAAGGGAAAAGGAAGTAAATTGGATATATGATTAACATCTTGTTCCTTGGATCGGAGTTTCCGCTGAGTGATAAAAGTACAGCAATATAACGGGAGCGAGAGGTATCTCTCCTCCTCCTAAAGCCCCGCACGCAATCGGCCTTATTTATTCGAATTCTTGATCGGGCTTTTGACCAAGTTGATGGGCTTAGGCTTGGGCTTTCCGCTCGAGGTAGGATGGTTTAATTGACCCCTTGGTCGGGCACTTCAAATGGGATGGTGAGTAGACCGAAGGTACTCGATCGGAGAAGCTTGGACCAGAACACAGGGCTTTCGGGCTCATTTCCCGGAGGCGCCAGCTTCAGGGGTTGTGGTTCTGCATATTTGGGTTCGAGATTGCTGTAATAGATGGATCTCAACCGTGGATCAAACTGTGATAGTGAACAAGTCGCCTTACTCGGGATGGGCTGCGTTCTCTCCGTGCGATTGTTCTCCTGGCATCGTGATGTTGGGAATCGCTATAATCAAATCCCAGTCTTTGAACTCTACTATTCGAGAGAAAATGACCTAAAGCCGCCTCCATCGGAATCCTATTGGTCACACGTGGCCCCCTCGAATCGAGCAAACCTTTGGATTGGCAGGAACGAGGACCCAGCGATTCAAAGCGAGGCACTTGGATTATCATGAAGGTAATTTCCATCCATACTGAGATAGTCCTCGTATAGTTCGAATAACAAATTCAAGACCCACGCATATCAATGCATTCCTGTTCTGCAAGCAAGGTTTCTGCCAACCCAAGTCGGCCATTCACATGTTGGATATATGGATGTTTAGCATCTGGTTCCTTGGATCGAAGCTTCCCGCTAAGAATGATAAAAGTGTACATACAGGAGTACGTGTATAACAGGAACGTCCTTCTCCTAGAGCCCGCACACGATCGGCCGTATTTCTTGCTGGGGGTCTCCACCAGAGGAAGGATGAGTCGGTCTCCCCCCGCCGTGTGGTTTGCTGTGGCAGCGGTAGACGTGCATCTTATTACGATAGTGAGCAACTCGACTTACATCAAATGGCTCATATTTCTTTGCATCACGATGTCGAGGATGGCTATGAATCCAATTCCGCGATATGGTGCGACCGGCCGAACACTTTGCATTACAAACCTGTAGAATTTAATGAAAAAGGCAGCAACGAGGATGCAGGGACTCAAAGCGAGGTACTTGGATTATCATGAACATCCAATGCCACACTATGGTCCCAATCTCTCGCCTCGATCATCGCCCTTCCCAACCGTAGCGAAGGAACACCCTTGTGACTTCTCCTTCTTCGACAGGTTGCCTCTTCAAGAGCCTACAAGTAGGAGCGTCTTGAACACCATTCGAGCAAGCTGTACCTCCGCGACATAAGCCTTGTGTGGTAACCGAGGCAGGTACTTTGTCTCGAGACCAATGACGCGTTCGATGTGTGTTCCCTGATGAATTTGAGTGCGCGCGCAGGACCCACATTTTTGATGCACTGGGAGAAGTCGATGCCCAAGAGAAGCGTAAAGTTAATGAAGAACGAATGGTCGAGCTGGGGACAGCGCGGACGTCGGAACAGGCGACGATGGTGAGAGGGACATGACGGTTTGTTAGGTTTCGAATGAGGGGCTCCGTATACATCCCAAGCAAAAAAGAGTGGTTAGGAGGACGAGAAGACCGGACCTTACTGTATCTTCGCTTGCAACTGTGGAGATAGCCCTTCGGCTGGGCGCGGTTTCAAGAGCTTAACACATCCTGATTACGTACACATGCTCTCTCTTCCTTTGACTCGTTACGACTAATTTACATGACTAGATACGACACTGTACCATCACCTTCTGTGCCACTCGTCTACCGAAGACGAGTTTGATGACCATTCTCGTTCCCTTTCTCTCCCTCGGAGCTCTCTCGTGAGTCTGATCCGGGCCTCACGGGCTACGTTTGGGACCTCGCAGCCAACGACTCCGCCCCACACAACGAAGTCTGCCAAACCACCCCAGGACTATGGAGGAAGCCGGAGCCTCGATTCAAAAGCCCCGGAGGTATCTATAAATCGGAGACCGTATGATTTCCTTGCATTCGTTGCATCGGATTTCTTGACGTGTGGGGAAGTCCCGCATCTTGTTTGTGGTGGCAGAGACTTCTGCTCATTTCACTCCCAGCATGGTCACCTGCTTGATCGCTTTTGAATTCTATCAACATGCTTCCTCTGGTGCATTGTGATGGCCTGTAAACCGCATGGCTAAACGGTAGAAGTTGAGGTCCAGACTCAGGGAGCTACTGACCGAGAATAGGAACCTCAGTCACCCCGCCCCTGAAAGAAAAAAGGTCTACGAAAGATCGCTATGAGTCTCGGAGGATCTGCTCAAGCTACTCTTAGGCTGTGTATGGGCTATACTAGTATCACCAGGCTATGTATGTAAGTCCACGAGGCTATTCAGTTGCTGGAGTATATACGAATCCCTCGCAGTGCCGTCCAATGTAGACCCTTTCGATGTCCGGCAACTCTTATCGACAACTTATGCACCAGATTCTACAACTTGTTCTCCAGTAGTGGAAGCTCTTGCTTAACAGAAGATTCGTCAAACAATGCATCCAGAACTTTCTGAAGCTATTGCTGTGGATCAGGCGCTGTTGTCGACTTTTGAAGGGACTGTTAGATGGAAAGAGCTCTGGTGCGTCAAGAGACGTGATTGGCGCTAGCGGGCCGTATGAAACGGAGATGCCACTTTCTGGGATACGCCTTGTAGGGCATCGGGATCCCGAAGAGATTCAGAATATGTATGAGGCGTGTTCGCCTCTTGTTTCGTACTTCAGCACCTCGAGTGCCGTTCCGGGGATGGTGGGGGTGACGGACGCGATCGCCTCGATCCATCGTCCTCTCGAGTTTCTCTACAGAGCCCGCAACGGACTCGCAAGTTCCTGACGAACCCCAGCAAGATATTTCAGGCTCGCCCGGTCCTTTGCCCGATCCCCAAGATATCCTTTTGTTGCCAGAATCCCAGACTCTCTCCGAACCATAGTCCCTCTCGTCCGGCCATTCATGCCCGAAATGCTCGGAAGATATGAGAGAAATGTCGAAATGTATGGTTTTTTGCATATCAAGACGACCGCAGGGAATCATAGTGAAATATCACAGACCAAGAATATCGTCCGAGTACAAGATTCCACCATTAACGACCTCATTTCACAAGTAAGATAAGCACATCAGTTACACGAGTCTCATGCCCTTTTTGGACAGGAATTGTAACCTTCCTGGTTGGATGTCCATATGTCATCCCGAAGGTGCCCTCTATTTCTACCATGAAGCTAACGTAGAGAAACTCGTGGAATTTCAACGATTTGGTCTCTGATTCTCATCCTAGGGCGTTTTCATGAGAACGAAGTGCTGCGGCAGCTCAATTCTGATGTCGATTCAATCGACAACTACTTTCGTGCCCAGAACATGACGCGGCCATCACACGTGGACCTCGTCCTTGAACGTTTGAACGCTTCCAAGAAGAGGACGGGTCATTTTCCACATTGTAGATCATTTTGAACGACATTTGTCTTCTTTGTGGACGAGTTCGACACAGCCAATCTGTCCTCTCAGAGGGGCATTAAAGGCATGACGTGCCCAACTCACCTTGGCACGTTGGTTCTCTAATCGAAGCTGCGTCTCTTTCAATCATTCCACAAGGACCCCAAGATTCAAGCGCAGTACTTGTCACTGAACACGTTCGAAGTAACTACTCGGAACATTGGATTATATTCCCTCGAATTCACCCTGCTGCAAAGGCGGGCTCCATTCTTTGATACTTGCCAGGTACCATTGCTGGATGTTTTCAAGAAGTTTCACATTAACCAAAGACCATGTAAACGAGTTGAGGGATATTCTCGTTCATGCTATGGGAGGTAATACAACTCCATTCTACCTGGACAGCGTCATATTCTCAGACATGGATGCCTTGACATCCGTAACTTGAACTAGCACGGTACCCTACCCTGTGGACGAGCTGCAGAAAATGCTCCCTCTACTAAATTATTTGACTGGTAGTATTTCTTCGCTGTATTACGCCAACTTCTACTGAAATTCCTGATAGAAAACGTTTCCAGTGATCTTCAAGGTACGACTTGTGTACTAAGTAAGTTCCCGGTATATGAAAGGTCCTATCGTTATTCACTGTGGCCGCTCCAGGAAGGTTCATGTACATATTTGGTGTGAATCTGATGTAAGAATACATCGTACTCAAGCATCATAACTAGTCCGACAAATGTTCCATAATTTTCACGGCCAACCTGGCGCGCATTTAGTACGTCGAGACCAATCAGTCCACGGTAAAATAGAGAACAAACGGTCATGGTTGATCACCCTCGCATCCCCATCCTATGGCATGCCCCCGAGGTTTACCTACAGGCGTTGGAAGAACTGTGGGTCTATAAAAAGTGAGCAAACTGGTGTGGGACCGGTTATGGGCGATATTTATGCAAAATGGCGGAGATTCGCTCTTACCGTGAGTATCCGTTCCTTTCAGCGAATGATTAAATTTATGATCATCTCTCATTTCCAAAGAACTGTTTTGCTCAACGCAAACGTTGCTTTTCTGGCAATTCCACGAGTGGACAATGGATCGTCTAGTTTCATGGTCGTTCAGTTGCAGAAGTAGCGAGCTATTCTTCTGTCTTTTCTCGGATGCACCATCTTTGGCCTTCTCCTAGATCGACAATATATAATCAGGAAGCGAAGAGCCGGATTTGAGGCCGTACGCTCAATTTTTATCATATAAGTACCCCCAATCGACCTCCCTAGGCAACGGACATGCTCTTGAAGCATTGAACGAGCGCTAGGAGTGGAGACGTTGGGCATCGTGTATAGTCTTCCTTACGCTTTCTTGATGTGGAGGTAAGTCCGGCATCGTGTTACGGTTGTAGAGACTTCTATTTATTGCCACCAATCGAACTCCTGGGTGTTGACATTTGTTGGAATAGTATCAGTTCCAGTTCTGGCGGCGATCATTGGTGGCTTCCGGAACGGGATTGGAGTTGCTGGGGAGCGAGGATGGGGGATGGGAGGGCGTGGTGGCGAGGCGAGTTTCAGGAGGCCCCGGGAGGTCTCCTGGAGCTGGCCTGGATTTATTTTCCGCAAGGCGTCCGATTCTGCCAATACCACTTTCCATAATGTATGACTTGAATACCCGCCGCCGACAGTGATAGACCCGCTATTAATTTTGTAGCATTTGTACATGTATGATAATAGACGTTGTGCTCATGATCAAATCTACATTTGAACTGTATTTCTCAAAACACGTGATGCCTCGCAACGAAAAAGAGAGGAAGGGAGGGAGCAATGCTTGTGGTGGCTCTCGTCAATTGGCCGCCCATCATGCACCGGTATAAATATAAAACTTAAAGGTTGAACATTAGGGTGGTTCACACATGCTCAACTCCGGGTCAACTCGGCATTTAACTTTGAGCTCAACTTTGGTTAAGTTGGAAACTGTAAGTTGAGTTTCTTTTCGCGAGTTGGATGCAAATCGAGCTAAAGACCTCGATTCGCATCCAACTTTCCCCTCAACTTCACTCTCAACTCAACGTCCTGACTTTTTCTCACATGGGGGACTCGATTTCAGTGAAATTTGAATCAGAGTTGAGACCGAAGTTGAGCATCAAGTTGGAATGAGAGTTGAACCGAAGTTGGACATGTGTGAACCACCCTAATAATTGAAACTTCAAAAAGTCGACACATCGATATCAGGGAACTGGATTCGCCAGAATCAACAATCGGATTTGTTGAGCACCAAGACACCAGAGTGGTAAAGTAAAAGGCAGTAAATTGGATATGTGGATCATTAACATCTCGTTCCTTGAATCAGCGTTTCCGATAAGAGTGATAAAAGTACAGGGATATAACGGGAGCGATAGGTATCTCTCCTCCCGTACGCAATCAGCCTTATTTCTTGACAGGCTTGGGCTTTCCGCCCGAGGTAGGATGAGTTATTTTACCCCTTGGTTGGGCACTTCAAATGGAATGATCAGCAGATCGAAGATTCTCAGTCGAACGAGAAGCATGGACCTTAAAAACACAGGGCTGTCGAGTTCATCTGCCTCATCACCGGGGCCTGATAGGGGCTTTTGGCCCGGAGGCGTTAGCTTCGGGGGTTGTGGCTCTGCATATTTGGCAGGGAGATTGCTGTGGTAGATGGATCTCAACCGTGGATCATACTGCGATAGTGAACAAGTCGAGTCACTTACCCGGGCTGGACTCCGTGCGATTGTTCTCCTGCCATAGCGATATTGATGTTGGGGATGGCGATAATCCAACCCCCGTCTTAAACCTATACCATTCGAGAGAAAATGACCAAAAACCGCATTCATCGGAATCCTGTTGGTTACACGTGGTCTCCTCGAACAGACCTTTTTGGATTTTAAATATTGAAAAAGGCAGGAACGAACCAAGGGATTTAAAGCGAAGCGCTTGAGTTATCATGAAAATAATTTCCACCCAATGCCACACTATATTCTCAAATCTCCCGCCTCGATCATCGCCCTTCCTAACCCATAACGAAGGAACACCTTTGTAACTTTTCCTTCATTGACAGGTTTCCTCTTTAAGGGTCTCGTGTCTGGTACAGGCCGGAGCGCCTTGAACACCAATCGAGCAAGCTGTACCTCTGCGAGATAAGCCTTGTGTGGCAACAGAGACAGATATTTTGTCTCGAGGTCAATGACGCGTTCGATGGTTCTGTGTTCCTTGATGAATTCGAGTCTGGGCGCAGGACCGACGTTTTTAATATGCTGGGAGAAGTCGGTATCTAAGAGGAGCGCGAAGTCAATGAAGGACGGGTGGTCGGGCTGGAGGGCAGCGCGGACGTCGGGACTGGGGACGATGGTGGGGGTTACGGTTTGTGAGGTTTAGAATGAGGGGCTCCGTATACTATAACATCCCGAGCAAAAAAGAGTGGTTAGGAGGACGAGAAGACCGGGTGTTGGAACTTAATGTATATTCGCTTGCAACGAAGTCTGCCAAGCCACCCACCATAGAGGAAGCCGATGCCTCACTTCAAAAGGCCCGGAAGCATCTATACATCGGAGACTGTATGATTTCCTTTGCATTAGTTGTCACTCTCAGTTCTTGATAGTGTTTATCAACTTATGTGCTTCCACCAACCGAGCGTTGTGCGATCGTCTGGTGCATTGTGATGGCCGGTGAACCACATGGTAGAAATTGAGGTAAGAGAACGTGATGACAAGGCGTTAGGACGTAGACTCGTGACCAACCTCGTACGATGAGCAAGCGCCGAAGAGACTAATAGCATGAGGGGAATCGGTCACCGGTCTATTTAGGACCCCGGAGACCTCGGAGCTGCTTCCGCGCTGATTCCGATACCAATGGGTGTAATTCGTATGAGTAGAACACCCGCCAACGATACACCATTATAATGGATGATGTGCTCAAATCATACATTTGAACCGCATCTCTCCAACTTGCAAAGAGAAAGGAAAGAAATTTGTGGTAGTTTTCTTCAATGCATCACTCGATCTATAAAACTCGACTATTGAGGTTACATAGCGTTGGAACTTGAAGTTAACGCATCAAGAACTGGAGCCGCCGCAATGACAATAGTGTCCCTCATCTCTTAGCACATACATACCCATGTAATTTTTTGAGGACCGAGATATTTGCAGGAACACCGACCGTCATGGTGGGAAAAAGGGAGCAAATTGGATACGTGGATGATCGACATCTTGATCCTTGGATCAGAGGTATAAATACAGATGGTGGCACGATAGAACCCCCCGCGCTCATACGCGATCAGCGTCATTTGCCCTTGGGCTTGGGCGGGGGCTTGCCGCCAGAGGTAGGATGAGATGGTCTCGCCGAGCTGTGATAGATGGATGTCAACGTGTATCATATTGCGGTAGTGAGCAAGTCGACTTACTGGGGATGGACTGAGATCCCCTCGTCATGATGGATCACGGTGTTGGACCTGGGCGCCTCCTCGCCAGGGGTAGGATGAGCTAGTTTCGCCGAGCTGCGATAGGTGGATGATAATGTGCATCATACTGCGAACAAGCAGGCTTACTCGGGATGGACTGCGTGCGCTCCGTGCGAGTGTTCTCCTGTCATCACGATGCTGGGGATAGCTATAGTCGATATCCAATCTTGAATCCCCGCGTTATAACTGTGCTATTCGAGAGACAATGACCTAAGACCGCCTCCATCGGAATCCTGTTGGTGACACGTGTCTCCTCGAATTGAACAAACCTTTGGACCTTAAATAATGAAAAAGGCAAGAACGAGGACCCGGGGATTCAAAGCGAGGCACTTGGATTATCGTGAAAATAATTTCCATCCAATGCCACACTATGGTCCCAATCTCCCGCCTCGATCATCGCCCTCCCTAACCCATGGCGAAGCAACACCCTTGTGACTTCTCCTTCGTCAACAGGTTCCCTCTCTAAGAGCCTTCTGTCTGGCACAGGTGGGAGCGTCCTGAACACCATTCGAGCAAGCTGTACCTCCGCGAGATAAGCCTTGTGTGGTAACCGAGGCAGGTACTTTGTCTCAAGATCGATGACGCGTTCGATGGTTCTGTGTTCCCGGATGAATTTGAGTGCGCGCGCAGGACCCAGGTTTTTGATGCGCTGGGAGAAGTCGGTACCCAGGAGGAGCGCAAAGTCAATGAAGGAGGGATGGTCGAGCTCGAGGACAGCGCGGATGTCGGAACCGGAGACGATGGTGAGAGGAACATTACGGTTTGTGAGGTTTCGGATGAGAGGGGCTCCGTATACTATGACATCCTAGGTAAAAAGGAGTGGTTAGGAGGACGAGAAGACCGAGAAGACCGGATATCAGAACATACTGTATCTTCGCTTGCAACGAAGTCCGCCAAGCCACTCAGGACCATGGAGCAAGCCAAAGCTTCTGCTTCAAAGGCTCCGGAGGTGTCTATGCATGGGACACCCATCGCACGTATGATTTCTTTGCATTCGTTGTACATCTCGTGCGTCGGTGGATTCATTCTTCTTTGGAATGTATCAGACATCATTTCGCTGGTCCGAGTTAGGCTTATCAGAGCCTCTTCTTCGTCAGACGTAGATTCTGGTTCACTTGACGTTTCGGCAGAAGTGAACTTGTCCCAGAAATCACCTTCCTCTACCGTGAGTTGGTATTGAGCTTTTGTCATGACAATCTCCGCCTGACTATCTGGGTCCATGGGAGGAAACGAGGATATGCGATCTCTCCGAGGTGCCGCTATTGCTGCAAATGCTGAAACGCCTTTACGGTATTCAGCATACAACGAAACTAGCGCAGGTGCTAGATCTTCCTCTGGCTTGGATGCTTCGTCGAAGTAATGAGAAGATGGAAATGAGGGCGTCACGGGTGATGTGGTTGGATATACGGCTTGCGATGGGTCCTCTAGTTCAGGAATTATGACATCTACCGAGTCATGGTCTGCCATGTGATCTGCCTCTAAATGCTGAATGTCATCGTCGAGATACTCCGGAGGGCGTTCGGTTGGCGGGAACACAAAGTCGTCGTCTTCCTGCAATGGTTCTAGTGCCTCATCTGGCACAAGATTGGACGAGAACACGTCGCCGTCGTGCTCATGGAAGTCACGGTATGTCGTCCTCGGAGAAAGACGAGTTTTGGCTTGTTCCAGCTGTAGGAGAACAGAACGTTCCGGTGACCTTGTGTCCGCAAGGTTTCTTTGGCTCTCTGCACGCATTTGGCGCAAAAGGTCCGTGGCACGCTGTCTAGTCGCGTTATCAAGCTCGCGAAATCGGTGCAGTATGTGCCAAAGCTTTTGCAGGCGTCTCGAACGATTAGTTTCAAGCGCTCCACGCGCGGCGTTCTGCCGTTGCACATCCCTGCGACGCTCGGCCTAGCTTCTAAAATGAGGGTCTTGTTGAGTGGATAACTGTGGGATGACTGACCTCGCGCGCTTTGGCGACGTTTCGCTCCTTCCCGTCGAAAACGCAGATGGCAGAAACGCCGGCTGAATTCAACTCTCTAATGAGCCTGTACCAGCCCAAAATGTGGCGATGGGAATGTGGGGCCTGAGCATAATGAAAACGTTGAGTTATGAGCGTTCCGTCGCTGTTGGCTACAATGAAAAAAGGAATTCCAAGGGGTGCAAAGCGAGTCTTACATGACAACTGTTTTACCAGCTAGACTGCGAAGACGGTCTGGGTAATGTTTGATGACTTCTGGACTAGTCGATCTGTCAGTAATGATGATAAAAATGCCGTCAGAATGTCGCATTTACCATGTTTTCAGGAGGAAAGGCGTGAGGCCCAACACACCCATCAAGTTGTGGTGAAGACTAAGTTGCTGACTCAGCGACGCGAACACGTCTATTTACAGTTTCCATATTACAGCAAGGATATACAGAAACAGTCGATACGCCAAAAACAAATTTAGATTCCCAGCCCAGTGAGCGCCGCCAAAGCCGTCTTCATTTGAACAATGAAATAGTTGAGCTGTTGCCGTGTCTTCTCTGTACCAGTAATGTCCAGCCCAAGTGTTGAAGGATGACCAAGTGATAAGTCAGCAATCAAAGCGACGATGAAGAACAATTCCAACAGGATGGAGGTGAAGATGGAAGGGAGCGGCGCCTACCAACAATACTGGAGAACAGAGATTGCGGTGGGGAAGTGCGCGATAAACACATGCCTTGTTTTTTCTCAGTCTCCATCACAGAAACGATCTTCCGCTCAATGTTATGCGCCGCGAGCGAGCTTTCATGTTTTGTGCGCGCAGAAGACCAGGCGTGGCTCTCAGTCAGCGCTTCCAGGAGTATCGAGCTTAGCTCTAATTGTGTGTTGAACGGAAGTGAGTTGAGTATATGCGTCGAAATACGAATGCATCAAAACGCGGATGTTCCCAGCACCCACCTCGCTGGAATGCAAGATCTCTCTCTGTCTCGTTATGAAATGGTGTGACAATGTTAGACTGGTGGTCGAAGGAGGGGAAAGGGTCGCCGATCATTTCAGAAAGAGGTCGCGATCTTCCAAGGACTTGCTGGCCGCTTGCCACTGTGGAAGTATTGGGGCTGGATGAGATGGGTGAGGACATGGTTTCCGACAACGAGCTCGGCGCATCCGCTGTTGGGCGAGATGGTGACATTTTGTGGGGGTTGAACACAGCCACATTGTGTAACCTCGTTCGCATCAGCCACGTCTGCTTGAAGCGCGTTCAAAAACTATTCATACCCGCGCAACAAGCCCCCTCTTTCTTCCATCTCCTTCTCCCGGAACTTTTTCTTATCTGCGCATCGCTCAAACCGCTGCCGAGCATGTCTGTAATGCTCACAAAGTTCGAGTCGAAAAGCAACCGCGTGAAGGGTAACGACTTCATCTGGACCCCCGTGCCAACGTGTTAATCGTAATTACCGACGACAGGTCTTGCTTTTCACCCGACGCAACCTTTACTAGCCGCCTCCCTTCACAATGGAAGTGTCCAGCTTTGGAATTATCGCATGGGTGTCCTGGTGGACAGATTTGACGAACATGAAGGTAAATCCTACATCTATTACCTCCGATACCCCTCACTGATTTCAAGTACCAAGGTCCTGTCCGAGGCGTAGCAATTCATCCAAGCAGGGCTCTTCTCGTCACAGGAGGGGATGATTACAAAATCAAAGTCTGGGGTGCGATTAGTCCCCTTTCGAAAATTTGTTGACTGAAGATGGTGCCTAGACATACGACCTCAGAACAGACGCTGCCTCTTTACTCTTCACGGCCATCTTGACTATGTTCGCACTGTACAGTTCCACCACGAAATGCCTTGGATTGTGAGCCCTATCCTTCCCTCTTTGACAATCATCTTATATCGGCGCCCAGCTCTCTGCCTCGGATGATCAAACAATACGCATCTGGAACAGCACGTCCCGCAACTGCATCGCCGTCCTAACAGGGCATTCACACTATGTCATGTCTGCCCAATTTCACCTCAAGGACGATCTCATCGTCTCCACGTCCATGGACCAGACGGTACGCGTTTGGGACATTTCCGGCCTCCGCAAAACGTCCCCCAACTCTGGAGGAGGTCCTGGAGGCCACCAGGCCGGTGGTGGTGGCAGCAGTGGACCTGGCAACTTTGAGACCTTTGATTCCTTCTCCACCGTCAAATACGTCCTTGAAGGTCACGACCGCGGCGTCAACTATGCCATGTTCCATCCTACTCTCCCCTTGATCATCTCTTCGGCTGATGATCGTGTCATCAAAATCTGGCGGATGAGCGAGACGAGAGCATGGGAGGTCGATTCATGCCGGGGACATTTCAACAGCGTTTCCAGCGCTCTCTTCCATCCCAAGCACGAACTTATCGTCTCTTGTGGCGAGGACAAGACCGTGCGCGTGTGGGACCTGACGAAGCGAACCGCCATACAGACATTCAGGAGGGAGAACGACCGGTTCTGGATGCTTGCTGCCCACCCAAACCTCAACCTTTTTGCAGCCGGGCACGACTCGGGTCTGATCGTATTCAAGCTTGAACGCGAGCGGCCGGCGTTCTCTGTTCATCAGGACACGCTGTATTACGTGAGGGACAAGTACGTGCGTTCGTACGACTTCAACACCGGCGCAGATATCGGCCTGTTGAGCGTGCGCAAATTTGGGAGCCCGTATGTTCCTCCGCGAACGCTCAGCTTCAACCCTGCGGAGAGGGCGGTGATCTTGACGATCAGCTCGGATAATGGGTTGTACGAGTTGACGAATGTGCCGCAGCAGACCCAGGGAGATGTCAAGGACTCGAGTGTTGACGGGAAGAAGGGCAGTGGACAGAGTGTTATCTTTGTTGCAAGGAACAGGTTTGCAGTGCTGAATAAGGCAACGCAGGTGTGTGGAAGGCACTTTTCTACCTCTTTTGAACCTTCCAGATGCGATTCGATTAGATCATTGAAGTTCGGGATCTGGCTAATGCGGTTGTGAAGACGATCAAGCCTCCCGTCCAAACCAACGAAATCTTCTTTGGTGGAACAGCATGCCTTATTCTCAGTTCGACCACTTCTGTCGTCCTCTACGATATCCAGCAGCAAAAAACCATTGCGGAGGTTAACAGTCCTCCCGTAAAATATGTCGTCTGGAGCGCCGACGGTTCATTAGTGGCTTTGTTGAGCAAACACAGTGAGTCGTGCTACAACATTCGCCCTCTGATATGCCGTTGAGCTTTTTTCCTTTTGCAAGCCATCACGATCGCAAACAAAAACTTCGCCTCACACAGTCTTATCCATGAAACCATCCGCATCAAGTCTGGGGCTTGGGATGATGCGGGGGTCTTCATCTACTCCACTCTCAACCACGTCAAATATTGCCTTGCTCAAGGGTAGGTCCCACCTGATTTAAATCCCTTTCGCCTGTTGATCTTGTATTCTTAGCGACCATGGGGTCATCTGCACGCTCGACAACCCGGTTTACCTTACCAGGGTCAAAGGAAAGACTGTCTATTGCCTGGACCGGTCGGCGCGCCCTAGGACGATCACGTTTGATCCGACAGAGTACCGCTTCAAGCTTGCTTTGCTCCGTAACAACTACGAGGAAGTTTTGTACATTATCAAGACGTCTACTCTCATGGGTCAGAGCATCATTGCATACCTTCAGCAGAAGGGCTTCCCTGAGGTAGGCATCGAATCGCCTTTTCGGTCTCTGTGTATTCACTCGAGCATGAATTGCAACAGATTGCTCTTCACTTTGTGCAAGAAACGAATACCCGGTTTGAGCTGGCCATTGAATGTGGCAATTTGGAGGTGGCGATGGAAACGGCCAAACAGATTGATCGCGCAGAATGCTGGGAGAAATTGGCACAGCAGGCTTTGAAACAAGGAAATCATAAAGTACGGTCCATAGGCTCTCGCTTTGCCATTTATTTTTGATGCTTACCGGAACTTTGGACCTTTCAGATCGTCGAAAAAGCGTATCAGCAGACGAAGAAATTCGACAGGCTTTCGTTTTTATATCTCGCCACTGGAAGCACGGACAAGCTGTCAAAGATGCAGAAGATTGCTGATGCTCGTGGAGATCCGATGTCCAGATACCATAATGCCATCTATGCTGGCGACGTAGAGGGACGAATCTCTGTCCTGCGAGAAGTAGGATTACGTGAGTTTGATTTCTCCTGTTTTTTTCTCCTCCGAAGAAATTGACACGGCGCCTTGTTATTTAGATCCCCTCGCGTATCTTACTGCGAAAACGAACGGTCTCGAGGAACTTGCAGCCGAGATCCTCGAAGCAGCTGGTCTAACGGAAGCGGACATTGACGATGTGCCCTCCTTTGGGGCCTCAAAATTGAAGCCACCACCGATCGTGACATCTACAACGAACCTTAACTGGCCATCCATCTCCGGAGGCGAGAACTTCTTTGAGCGGGCCCTGGCAAGCGGAAGCTTGGAGGGAGGGGTTGAGCCTGCTTATGTCAATGGAGATGCGGCGGGTGCTGCAGCGGCGTCGTCGGCTCTGGACGCGTGGGCGAGAGAGGAGGAGGTGCATGATGATATCAATGCGGAAGAGGCTGGTTGGGAGCTTGACGCGGCTGACGGGGAGTCCCAGGGTGGCGAGGGTCATGGGGAGGATGCGGGTAGAGAAGATGAAGTGGAGCTTGGGGCTGGCGCGACGCCTGGGGTTAATGAGACTGATCTATGGGTCCGCAACTCTCCGTTGGCGGTGGACCATGTCGCAGCTGGGTCGTTTGATACGGCCATGCAGGTGAGATTTCTACAAGCATTGATGGGAGCAAAGACTGAATGATCTTTCTCAGCTTCTCAACCGCCAGTTCGGTGTTGTCAACTTTGAAAATTTGAAACCGACGTTCCTGGTGATTTATCGGTCTTCACATGTGTACCTTTCACCGATGGCCTCTTTACCTCCATTCCAATTGCATGTGCGGCGCAACCCTGAAGAGTCGTCGCCTGGTCGGGTGCTCCCTGTAGCAGCGCGCTCACTTCAATCGATCCGATCCGAGTTGGCGGAAGGATTCCGATATGTGTCTGGCAACAAGTTGGCAGAAGCACAAGCTACTTTTAGGTCAGTTCTTGCGGCACTGTTGTTAGTCGCACTTTCCTCCGACGAAGAGGCGAAGCAGGTATGTGAAGTTATATGAAAATGTTTCGTTTCGGTGCTCAAGTTTTGAGTTTAGTGGCGAGAGACGGTGACGGCGGCACGCGAATACCTGCTTGGAGTTTCGATTGAGCTTGAGCGGAGACGCGTGGCAGAGGCCGAGCCTGATAATGTGCGGCGTAACTTGGAGTTGGCGGCATACTTTACGCATTGCGAGCTGCAACCGCCGCACATGCAGATAGCTTTGCGGAGTGCCATTGGTGCTTTTGCGAAGGCTAACAATCAAGCGCATGCTGCGAGGTTTGCGAAACGGCTGTTGGAGCTGAAGCCAGATCCTAAAATTGTTGCTCAGGTGAGTCTTTTTCTTTCTTTCCTTTGGAGGCGTGTAGTAGGATGGGAGCTGAACGGAATGTCATATAGGCTCGCCAACGAATTGCAGCGGGTGATCGCAACCCACGAAACGCGGTGGATATCTCGTATGACGAGTTTACGGCGTTTGAGATTTGTGGGGCTAGCTATACCCCGATATACAAGGGATCGGCGATCGTGCGCTGCCCTTACACGGATGCGGCGTTCTTGCCAGAGTACAAGGGGAAGCTTGAACCGCTCACGCAGTTGACGGAGATTGGGACGTCTGCGTCGGGATTGCCTGCTTCGTGGTGATTTTTCTTGTTCGTTAGAATTTTTTTTTGGTTGATAGTAATAAACGAGTGTCACGTGACTTGTACGATGGCGAACCCCTACTATCAGCAGCAGCCACAGTACTTTAAACCGCAGAACATCTATGATCAGCTCAAGAACCAGGACCCACAGCGGGTCCCAGTACAGCTGCAGCATCTCCTGGGCCAACAACAGCCCACCCCGTCGCTCGTGCAGCAGCGGATACAGTCATTCCAGCAGCCAGTCCAGATCGTGAGACCACCCACTGTGTACCCCCAGCCCGGTCCGTTGGTTCCCTACCATCCAGGTCCATTGGTCCCCTATCACCCCTATCACCCGGTCTACACCCCTGCGCCTCCGCCTCCGCAACCCCCTCTCGTTCACTCCACCCCCTCGGCTCTCCAGCCGACCCATCGTCGACCTCTCCCTCCGGACCCTGCCAAGCGATCGCGATCGGAACCCCAGCCCCTGACTCCGACGAGATCCCAGTCTCCGACGCGCTCTCGACCCCTCCCTTCGACTACCCCCGCTGCACCCCGTCTCCAATCCAATGTCCAACCGCCTACCAACATCCAACATCCTCCGAGTTTACGGCCCCGCACTCCGAGTCCAACAAAGTCCAATCCTCTGCCCCAACCCCCTCCGAGTTTACGACCTCGCACTCCAAGTCCCACCAAGTCCAATCCGCTGCCCCAACCCCCTACCGCAAATGTGAACGTGAACGTACACGCGGAGCCTCCCAGACGAGGTCGTGCTAGCCCTCCCAAGTTCTCAACTGTCCCCATTTCCGCGTCTTCGCTCTCCTCCCACACTACCAACTCTCCCTCGCCAGGCTCGTCTCCATCTCCATCGCCCACCCGACAATCTGTTGCGCGGAAGCTTCCACAAACGGCATCCGCGCCGTCTGGAACCCAACCGTTCAACGCTCCTTTCGTAACTCTACCCAAATCCCAGCCTGATCCTGCGCCATCGCCACCTAAACCAAAACCGGTGTGGAAGAAGACATTGCCCGATGTGCTGCCGCCTTTGCTTCCTACTCCCCCTCCAAACCCAATTCAGCAGCCACAACCTCCACGTCAGCCACACAATTCTTCTTTCAACCAGCCTGTTCCTCCACCTCCTGTCCCCTCCCACTCAAGACCCCCGTACAAGCCAACCTTTGTACCTCGGCACCCAGTGACTCCAGATACAAACATAAAGTTGTGGAGCAAGCCCCAGCCTGCCCCAAAACCACCCCAGCCTGATGACGAAAATGAGGATGAAGAAGAGGAAGATGGTGACAACGAGTCTCAGTATACTTACGAGTACTTTTACTCGGACGAGGACGAGCCGATTCCCAAACCACTTGACCCAAGGGTGATCACCCCTAGTCCCCAAGCCAGCCCGCAATACGGAATCCGTGACCTGCCTCCACGCACAGCATCGGCCTTTCCTCATCCTGAGCCTCTACCTCGACCGCCTCCGATGGTCCGCGGGAATGGCGTTTTCCCCCCAGATTCTGACTCGCGCACTGTTCAGAACCCATCCAATAGTTCGCGTCCCACTAATGCCAAAGCTGGAACATGGGACACGGGTGACCCGCGGAAAGAAAAAAGTATGACGATGCGGTTTGCAGCTGGACGCCCGTCACACCGGGAATCTTCGCGCACGGATGTTCAATTTAGCCCAGATGTGTGGCCGGGAGAAAACAGGCCCAAGCTTTTCCAGGCGGACGGAAGTGGGGAAATGAGCAGCAGGTTCGATGCCGTCAATCTAGATGATACGTCTCCACCACGGTCTGTGTTTTCTATGAGACAGAATGGGGCGGATACACCTCCTTCTCCGCAGAGAAGGGAGTTGCCTAGACCTCAGCCGCGGGCGCTTGGCAATGCTGTTTCCAATGTCGGGCAGCAGAAGCAGAGACCACACTCGCAAATATATTCTGGTCGTGTTTCTGAACAGCAAAACGTCGTCAAGGACAGCCGTCGCCCACAGTCACAGATCTATGACCAGCCCCTACAACGTCAACAAGTATTTGCGAGGGAATCGCGAGAACACCCGCAGCAACAGGATGGTTATGTGAACCGGCACCCTCAGCAGAGCCCAATTAGACAATCGGAAAGTCCACCGGGACAACAGCACTACAGTCCTTCCTCAAGCCCAACTCGACAGCGGTCTCAACCCACAAGACAGCAACCTCTGTATCAACATCACGATCAACAAACTCGACGAAACCAACAGCAATCGCGGACTGCTCACATACGATCCCCCTCGCCGGCAATACCCCCGATATCTATCTCTATTATCGAGTCCCCAGCTCCCATAGGTGGTCGCGCAAAGCTCGCCGACATTGAGAAAATGGAGAGCGAGGGTTCGGCCTCTCCGACCTGTTCTCCTTCCATGCCTATCATCACGATCTTGGACGACGATGAGCCGCCTCGACGCAGTTCAGGCTCTGCTCCGCAAATCCATATCGATGGACTGCCCTCGATTAGCGTTCAAGGAACCTCGGAGAACTATGGAGGAAGAGGCAGCATTCCTCAGATCAATGTGAGCGGTATCGATCGTGGAGGGGGCGGGCGACGGGAACAGCAGCAGCAAGGGCGTGGCCCGCAGATCAATGTGTTTGAGGTTCCAGGGGTCAGTGCGTCTGGACCTTATGACGTTCCAAATGGTGGGGACGTGCGCCGCCCGGGTCATTCCCAGTCGCGTGTGGTGAATGGCACCGGGAGTAGCGGGATACATCATCCTCCGGCGCGTCGTGGTGGGTTGGTGTGTGGCGGGTGCGGCGGCCCAATTGTCGGGCGGATAGTGAATGCTATGGGACAGAGATGGCATCCTGGGTGCTTCAGGTGCACGGTGTGCGATGAGCTGCTGGAACACGTGAGTTCGTATGAGTCGGGTGGCAAGGCCTATTGTCACTTGGATTATCATGAGGTTTGTCGGGGTTTTCTCTCACTTAATTCTTCCTTGAGAGCTGACTTGCTGTTGTGTCTCCAGAACTTTGCACCGAAATGCTATCATTGCAAGACCTCCATCGTCGAAGAGCGATTCATCAGTCTGGATGATCCTGCGCTTGGAAAGAGGACGTATCATGAGCAGCACTTCTTTTGTGCGGAGTGTGGAGACCCTTTTTTGACCCCTACCATTGGCGAACCTGGGCGCACCGGTGAGTTCTCGTCGTGTTCCCTCAACCAATTCGACTGGCTGACGCTCCACTTCTTAGGGGAACTGAGCGTGACGTGCGACGGCGAGTACGCGGCGTCTGACGATGTCGGTTTCACCGTCTACCGCGGCCACCCGTACTGCGAGGCTTGTCATGTGAGGTTGAGGATGCCGAAATGCAAGAAGTGCAAGCGGAGTATCAGAGATGGGGATAAAGCGGTGGAGGCGTTGGGCGGGAAGTGGTGCTGGAAATGCTTTGTGTGTAAAGTGGGTCCTTTTTCGTTGTTGCTTTTCTTTCATGTGTTTTTTTTTTGGAAGACTTGATGTTGACCAATGTTCTTTTTCTTCTCCCCTTTCTGCTCACCAGGGATGCGAGAGGCCGTTTGAAGAGCCTTCCTTTTTCCAGAGAGGGGACAATCCGTATTGCGAAGATTGCTTCAGTATTATATTGCGGAATGAAATCTAGGTCCTCGAGGAAAATTGTTTTTCCTATTCTATCTTGTAGTACATATACCGCTACATACCTCGAACTCTTTCACTTCGCTTGCTATCCTAGTCAGTTGGCTATTAGGCCTTTCTGTCTGTAACTTATAATATGTAATATAGATAGAAGAAGCACCCGGACTTCACCTGCTGGGAGGGGAGGGTTTACCTCCCTATACCTTCATGAGGATATCGGCTACAGTGATCTGGCGTTCCTTGACACACCAAAATAAAATCATTGTATATTTCCACAACGGCATGCGATCGTGAAAATCCGAGTTGACAGTCCTCAAGAGTAAGGTTCAAGGTATCTACGTACACGAGCTCAGGTATATCCGTGGGGGTTGGGTATACTATCGGCACGATTTACTACGAAGGGCCCGTTAGTCACACATTTCGGTCCTTGACACAGTGTGACGATCTGATGCTCCAGTGATGGATGCGCTTATCAATCAACGATCAGCTTTCCTCGACGTCGCTGTCCTCGTCCTCCTCCTCATCTTCCACATTATCCAGCTCTGCCACCGTTGATTTCAGGGGTCTTTTGGGTTCAGAGCACGATCTGCCGAGGCTAGGATGAAATTGACAAGCGCGTGCTCTTCTCCCGGAGTGAGTTTTTGTTTTGATGCGTTAAACGCGCTCATTGATTGACCACCATTGGCAAGATGGTGGAGCGTTCGTGTGTTGACACCATGCTTCCCTGCAATGGGCCGAACACCGCGTTTTTTACCTTCTTTTTGCAGCTCCCGTTGGTATTCCTCGACAGCGGCCTGGTAACGCGCGTTTTCGGCGCGTCGCGATGCTTTTCGTTTGACAGCTTCTGAGACAGCGTGGCCAGTCATGAGAAGATTTGCGTATGAAAAAGGAAATGATGTAAGATCATCAAAGATACCATCAATTTCTCCCCCCACGCTGTCACGCTTTTTCGATACCTTTCTTCCGCCTCGTTTTTTGTTCATGAAACTTGCTCTTGGGTCCCCG
>Ga0307516_10002030_pt1 | contig 27591 bp, 23 predicted proteins | sample 19_EM_MG_FD_203310 | JGI IMG/M metagenome (GOLD analysis project Ga0307516, IMG submission 203310) | Populus trichocarpa ectomycorrhiza microbial communities from riparian zone in the Pacific Northwest, United States - 19_EM | ecosystem: Host-associated > Plants > Roots > Unclassified | place...
GAACTATGCGTCGTTCGGTGCTGTGCCCGGCGTAGCGAAGGATTCGCAATCGGTGTCTGACTACGTCGACTACCTGCGCGGAGACAGGTCGAAGGAGATCGGCAACGCCACCGACAAGAAGCAGGGCAGGTACCGCGCTCGTGCATCTCGGCTCGGGGACATCATCAACGCCAAGCCGCTCGCGGTCGGAGCGCCGAGCTTCCCGTACTTCGAGGTCTACAACCCCGGCTACGGCGCATTCAAGTCCACTCGTGCGAAGCGCAAGACGGTCGTGTACGCAGGCACCAACGACGGTATGTTGCATGCATTCGACGGCAGCATGGACGCAAAGGAATCAGGCAGCGAATTGTTTGCCTACATTCCGAGCTTCGTCTACGGAAGCACCAGCACTGCCAGCACCACGGGCCTCGCCTCGCTGGGCAACCCGAAATTCACGCATCATTACTTTGTCGACGCGACGCCGGGCCAGTTCGATCTCGACCTGAACAAGACCAGTGGCGCGAACGGCAAGGGGCCTGACTGGCGCACTTTGCTGATCGGCGGCCTCGGCAAGGGCGGCAAGGGCTACTACGCGATCGACGTCACCGACCCGACCCAGTGGACCACTGAGACCGAAGTCGCCGGCAAGGTGATGTGGGAGTTCACGGACTCGCGCATGGGGTACAGCTATGGCGCAGCTAGCGTGGTGAAGACCAAGAAGTACGGCTGGGTCGTGGTGTTCACGTCCGGCTACAACAACAGCGATGGCAAGGGCTACTTCTTCTTCGTCAACCCGCGCACCGGCGAGTTGCTCGAAGCGGTGGCCACGACAACGGGCTCGACCTCGGCGCCTGTCAACCTGGCGCACCACACGGTGTTCGTGCCGCACTACACCGACATGACCGGTGACGCTGTCTATGCCGGTGACCTGCAGGGCAATCTGTGGCGGTTGGACCTGACCGGCACCACAGGCAGCTACAGCGCTCCCACGCAGATTGCCACGTTGACCAACGCCGGAGGAGAGGCCCAGCCCATGACGACCCGTCCCCTGGTCGAGGTCGACCCCAATTCATCGAAGCGCTACGTGATGGTCGGCACTGGTCAGTTGATGGGCGAAAGCGACATCACCAGCAAGTCGGCGCAGGCGTTCTACGCCATCGTCGATGGCACGGATGCGTTTGGTGGTTTCTACACGAGCGGCACCGCCAACAGCACGCTGCCCAGCGGCGCGTCGTTCCCGGTCACGCGCAATGCGCTCCAGGCCAACACCGATCTGCTCACCGGCATTGGCAGCAAACCCACCTCGGTGATGGGCTGGTATTTCGACCTACCCGTGAGCGACAACATCGCGCAGCGTGTCAACGTCGACGCCACGGCCAACCGGGGTACCGTCGCGTTCATCGGCAACCTCCCCGTGGGGTCGGCCTGCGAGTTCTCGGGCACCGGCACGCTGTACGCAGTCAACTTCGCCACCGGGCAAACCGTGCTGCAGAGAGTAGACGATGCGACAACACCCGGCAACGGCGCACCCGCGACCGTCAGCCTCATCGCATCGTCCAAGCCCGTCAAGGGCACCCTCACCGAGGTAAGCATCATGCGGGTCAACGGCAAGCTGCGCCTGTATGCCGGGGGCAGCACCGGTGACGTCGTCCACGCACCCGCCAACCTGAACACCGCCGCCGGCGTCAAGCAGCTGAACTGGCGCGAGGTGCCGCTCTCCGACTGAGCGGTGTCGAGATGAGGCATCTCCCCGCTCTGCGAGGCTGCGCTGCGGTGCTGCCAGCTGTGCTGCTGGCCCATGCAGTTCTGGGCGGGCTGGTGATGGGCGGCACGCGGCGCAGCAGTGATGTGCCGTACCGGCCCGTGATGGTTGCGCGGATCGTTGCTCCCGAACTAGCCGTGACGACGACGAGCCTGCACGCCGCCCCGCTGGCGCAGGATCTGGCAAGTCGGCCCGTGCATGCCGAGCCGGCTACACCCGCGCCCCAGACCGGTGTGGCCGCCTTCGCCGGGTTCAAGCCGTCGAGGGATCTGGATCGCGCAGCCGTGCCCCGCTCAGCGCCCGACGTCTCGATGCTCGAGGGTCTGCACTTCTCGGGCCTGCCCATGCGCGTGCGCCTGTATGTCGACGGTACCGGCAAGGTCGTCGACGTGGTGGTGCTGCAGGCCGTCGATGACGACGAAGTGCTGGACCGTGTGCGCCACATGTTCCTGTCAACGGCCTTCATTGCCGGCCGTCTTCGCGGCGAGGACGTCGCGTCCTACAAGGACCTTGAACTGGTGCTGACGTCGCCTGGATAACCCGGCGATAGCCCGGTCGGACTGCGTGGTCAGCGCTGACGCTGGCGCGTCCGTATTCCTGCGCACCACTGCTTCGCAGTGGATGTACAGCCCGGGCTTGGGCTACGCTCGCGGTATTGCTCGTCCGCCCGGCCGGGCCTGTTTTCTCCGCGCCCGCCAGCATGACCGACAAACTCCCCGATCGCAGCGTCAGCCAAATTGTGCTGATCGTCGACGACGTGCCCGACAACCTGTCGCTGCTGCATGACGCGCTCGACGAGTCGGGCTACACCGTGCTGGTGGCCACCGACGGCGAAAGCGCCTTGCAGCGCGCCCTGCAGGCCGTACCCGACATCGTGCTGCTCGATGCGGTGATGCCGGGCATGGATGGTTTCGAGGTCGCGCGCCGCCTGAAGGCGCAGCCGGATACCGCACACATCCCCGTCATCTTCATGACCGGCCTCACCGAGACGGAGCATGTGGTGGCGGCGTTTGCGGCGGGTGGTGTCGATTACGTCACCAAGCCCATCCGGCCGCAGGAGGTGCTGGCCCGCATGTTGGTGCACCTGCAGGGCGCCCGCCAGGCGCGCCAGGCACGCAATGCGCTGGATGCCTTCGGCCACGCCACCATGGCCGTGCACGTCACGCACGACACCAGTGCCAACCTGCGCGCCGGCCGCGCCGTGTGGCAGACGCCGCTGGCGCGCCAGCTGATGCACACCTACTTTGCCGTGGCGCCCGGCCAGGTGCCCGAGGTCTTGCTCGAATGGCTGCGCGAACAGTCCGACCTGGGTTCTCAAGGGCTCGAGCTGAAGCCACTCACGATCACCCGCGAATCGAAGCAGCTGGTGTTCTCTCTGCAGGAGCGCACCAGCGACGACGACTGGCTGATGGTGATGCGCGAGGTGTCGGACGCCGCCGTCGTCGACGCGGTGCTGCAGGCCTTCAAGCTCACGATGCGCGAAGCCGAGGTGCTGTACTGGGTCGTCAAGGGCAAGACCAACCGCGACATTGGTGACATCCTCGGCAGCAGCCCGGCCACCGTGAAGAAACACCTGGAGCACGTGTTCGAGAAGCTGGGCGTGGAAACGCGCAACGCAGCGGCGTCGCTCGCGATGAAGAAGGTGCGCCTGCTGGCGGGGTAGCGCTTGCCGATGAGCCGAGTTCTCTTCGTGTGCGGCAAGAACCGCTGGCGCAGCCCGACGGCCGAGCAGGTGTTCAGCGAACACCCGGGCATCGAGTGTTCATCGGCCGGGCTGAGCCACGATGCCGAGACGCCGCTGTCCGTTGAGCTCATCGAGTGGGCGGAACTGATCTTCGTGATGGAGAAGCTGCACAAGACGAAGTTGTCGGCGCAGTTCCAGGCTCGCTTGGGCGGCAAGCGAGTCGTCTGCCTGAACATCCCGGACAACTACCGATTCATGGACGCAGCGCTCGTCAAGCTGCTGCGAGTGAAGGTCACGCCCTTTCTGCCGTAGCCACGTCGCCGCGGCAGGCACTCAGGCGCCGCGGTGCGCGTGCGGTGAATGCGTGCGCAAGCGGCTGAAGCCGAAGCCGACCACCAGCACGCCAAGCGCCCCCAGCCCGATGACGACGCGCGAGCCGGCGATGCCGATCAGCATGCCCGCGGCCCAGACGCCAGCCGTCTGGCCCATGTAGAACAGCGACGCGAAAGACGCCACCGCCGCGCCACGGCGCTCGGGTGCCATCTGCGTCGCGTTGGTCTGCAGGGTGTTGTGCAGCATGTAGAAGCCCAGGCCGGCGATGAAGCAGCCGGGGATCGACCACCACCAGGTCGGGCCGAAAGCCACCAGCGCGAGCGACAACGCCATCAGCACGCCGCCCCAGAGCGCCATGCCGGCTTCGCCGAGGCGCTTGACCATCCACTTCGACGCACCGGCGAAGAGCAGGCCGCCCATGCCGAACAGCATCACCAGCAGGCCGGCGGATGCCAGCGAGATGGCGAACTGGGCATGCAGGTGGGCGGCGATGAACGCGAAGCACCCATAGAGAAACCCGCCTTCGAGAAACACCGTGAGCAGCACCACGCGGGCCCAGGGCTTGGCCAGCACCGCGCCGAACTCGGCCACCGTGCGCTGGACCACGTGCCCCGCCACGCGCGAGGTGAGCTTGGCCTGCGCCGGCAAGCGCTTGTCGAGCGACAGCAGCGCGATGCCGATGCCCAGGAAGATGGCCGCGATGCCGATGAACGGCCAGTGCCGGCCGAGGTGATCGGCCGCCAGGCCCCCGACCAGCACGCCGGTCGACAGGCCCATGATCTGGCCCACGAGAAAGCGTGCAATCACCGGCTGGCGGATGGCGTAGGGCACCACGTCGCCGATCCATGCCATCGACAGCGGGATGACCGCGGCCGCCGTTGCGCCCGACAGCAGGCGCGCAACGATCAGCGACTCGAAGTTGGGCGCCAGCCCGCAGGCCAGCGAGGTGAGGGCGGAGGCCATGCAGGCCCAGGCCACGACGACGTACTTGCCGTAGCGATCGCCCAGCGGCCCGAACAGCAACTGCGAGAAACCGTAGGCAATCGAGAAGGCCGTCACCACTGACGAGGCACCGCCCAGCGACACGCCGAACTCCATGGCCAGGCGGGGCAGCAGTGGGTCGGTAATCCGCAACGACACGCCGCTGGCAAAAGCCGCCAACGCCAGCAGCAGGATGGCCTGCGCGGGCACAGGCAAGGCGTCGGGCGGGGCGGCGGAAGTGAGGGATGGGGCAGGCGAACTCATGTGCCGCGCCAGCATAGCCGTGCCCATTTGCCGGTGCCGATGCAGGGTTGAACCCATGGAGTTCGCGGGCGCAACGAATGAAACTTGACGAGGTAGCCACGAAGCGCGAATGAAACGCAGCGCCGCGACCATCCGTTTCGGAGCATCGGCCCGCAAACGCGTCGGCAGAGTCGCTCCGACCTTCAGGAGGAATGCGACATGAACATCGAACTGGGCCACCGCGTGAAGACCTTCGGCCTGGCCGTGGCCGTGCTGTTGGCGACCGTGGCCGCAGGCGGCAATTGGCTGGACCACAGCGTGCCGCTCGACGGCGTTGCCACCTCCACCGAGCCGCTGTCGCCAACTGAAGGGGAGTCGCAGTTCGTGCAGTCGGGCGGCTTGGTGCCTGACGCTTGCGGGGACGCTGACTCTGCGGAAGGCGATGGGAATCCGTCGGGCAACACGCGTATCGCCACGGCGTCCTGAATCGCGGCACCGTCGCCACCCATCCTGGGACTGGTCACCGACCAGGCTCTGCGGCATGCTGTCGGTCGATGTATGCCCAGATGCGACGGTCCATGACAGATGAAGTCCAGAAAATCCGAGAACGACTGCAAGATCTTCATGACCAGCACACCACGGGATTCGTGGACGACGCTCAGTACGCAGAGAGCCTGCTGATTCTGGAGAGAAAGCTCGTTGAAGCCGTGATGAAACAGGGCGCCGATGAGGCGCCCGGCCTGAAGCACGTGGCTGCCGAGTTGCCGCCGACGGAGAAAGAAGTTCCGCGGCCACAGCGAGCGCGCGCGAAGTGGCTGTCCTGGCTGGCTGCGGCCGCCTCGGTTCATGTGTTGGCAGTCGCCGTCTACTGGTGGTCAGCCTCGCGCGATGCGTTGGTTCGGCCCGCCGCTGCTGAGATCCCGGTGCCGCAGCCCCCCATTCCACAAGCGAGCGCCGAGACCAGTTCGCCTGCAGCCCAGTCGGCCGCCGAGATTGAGATGGCCACGCCCACTGTCACGCCGGGCGATACCGCCATCACCGGCACGGTGACGCTCTCTCCCTCGCTGGCTCAGCGTGCCAACGCCACCGACACCGTGTTCGTCTATGCGCACGCGCTGAATGGGCCGGCCGTGCCGCTGGCAGTGATCCGCAAACAGGTGAAAGACCTGCCGATCGATTTCAGGCTCGACGACAGCATGAGCATATGGTCCACGGCCAAACTGTCATCGGTCTCGCAGGTGATCGTGACCGCCCGCGTCAGCAAGAGCGGAGATGGCAAGGCGACGAAGGGCGACTTGCAAGGCGTGTCGCCCGCCATCTCGGCAGGAACATCTGGCCTGCAGATCGAGATCGGCAGCGTCGTCGACAAATAGGCCGCAGCCTCGCTGCCGATTTTCAGATCGGCGAGAACACGAAATCGCCGGCTTCGTGGCCGGCAAAGCCGATCGGTGCGTACTGCGGCTTCTGCTCGATCTTGAGCCGTCTGGCGAGGTGGGCAAAACGCGCGCTCACCGACTGGTACAGCTCCTGCGCAGCCACCGGTGAGTTCACGTGCGACAGCACGTCCAGCAGGCTGCGTGCGAACAGCGAGTGCTCGATGCTGCCGCCGTCGACCACCGGCTCAAGCCCGCCCGAGGTCATCGCGACGCGAGCGCGTTGCTTGCTCAGCTGCTTGAGCGGGCTGCTGCGTTGTTCGAGCGTCAGCGCCTGGTCCACCGCAGGGACCAGCGAGCGCGTCAAGGTGCCCGAATAGCACGAGTCGGCGATCACCAGCACATGCCTTGCTGTCATGGCCGACAACTGGTCGGTGACATCGATCACCGACACCCACTGCGCGAGATCCTTTTCATCGCCATCGACAGGAATCCAATAGCCGCGGGCGGTGACGGAGTCCATCTGTCCGTGGCCGGCGTAGTACACCACCACCTGGTCTTGCGGCCCGACTTGCTGGCGCAGCTTGTTCAATGCAGACAGCAGCTGCTGCCGCGTGGCGTCTTGCAGCAGCGTCACCTGGAAGCCGAAGCGCTGTTTCAGCACGTCGGTGACGGCCTGTGCATCGGCGCGTGGCGTGTCGAGCTTGGGCCAGTGCTGGTATTGCTGGTTGGCCACGACGAGCGCGAAGCGCTTGCCAGGCAGAAGCGGCGCCTGAGCGCCAGCCAGCACGCTGGTGGAGGCGCTCACCGCGGATGCTGCTGACGAGGTGGCCAGCGGCGCGGAGCGTTGCACCAGCGTCAACTCGCTTTGCGCCTGGGCGCCGGTGTCGTCTTCGGCTTGCACCAGCACAATGGTGCGAGCATCCGTCACCGTGACGGGAATGTTCAGCAGGCCTTGTGCGTCCGGTGTCTGCGCCTGACCGTTCACTCGCACGGACTTCAAGCCCGCGCTGCCCGCCACCCGCACGATCACGTCGAGAGGGCCGGCCGCGCTCTCCAGCACCACCGGGCCACCGGCCGCGCGGGGAACCGGCGAGGCACCGACGGGCGAGACGAAGTCCACGCGCAGCTTGTCGGAGCGTTGGAGCGACAGGCCGGTGACCAAGCCACCCGTGGCCTGGTTCACCAGCTGGGAGACCCGGTTCAAGGTGTCCATGGAGCCGACGGCCTTGTTGCCCGCGAGCATCACCGACTTCTCCAAGAAGCCGGCCAGGTTGATGAGCGAGCGCGCGTCGCCCTGCGCTGCGGCCTTCTCGTACCAGGACTTGGCCATTGCCTTGTCGCCGCGCTGCTCGAAAAGCTCACCCACGGTCGTCTGCGCTTCCGGGATGCCCTCGGCGGCCATGGGCAGCCACATCTTGATGGCGGCCGTCTGGTCTTGTGGCTCGACGTACTCGCCACCGCCGGCCTTGCACTGAGCGGGCGTGTTGCGCACCGCCTTGCGCGGCATCACGCTGGTGCTGAACGCGCCGAGCCGGCGCACCTGGCCCGGCAGCAGGCAATGGACCAAGCCGGAAGGCGCGGCATCCAAAGCCGCGTCGGGCTTGTCAGCCGCAATCGATGCAACGCTCCACATCAGGCAGAACACGCCCACACCGCTAGCCAGAGAGCTGGCGATCACACGCTGGAGTGCCATGACGGATCAGCCCGCTCTGAACTGGACGCGCCGGTTCGCAGAGCTGTAAGGATCAGCCTTGTTCAGCAACTTGTGCGGGCCTTTGCCTTCCACCGTCAAGAGCGTGACCGGCAGCTTCTTGCTGCTCACCAGATAGGCGCGAACTGACGCGGCGCGGCGGTACGACAGGCTTTCGTTGTAGTGCACGCTGCCTTTCGCATCGGTGTGGCCCTCGACCACCACCTTGATCGTGCCCTCGGTCAGCCGGATGCCTTCGGCGATGACGTCGAGTTGCTCCTTCGCCTTCGGGCTCAGCACGGCGGAGTCGAACTCGAAGTGAACCGGCACCGACACGGCGCTCGCCTCGTTGACCGTCTTGGTCGGAGTCTGCTCCAGCAGTGCGAACGGCGACCGGCCGTTCTGTGTGGGAAGGCCGCGCAGCTTGGTGTTTTCGCTTGCGCCGCGCGAAAGGATGTCGGCGATGTCTTGAGCGGACGGTGCCTGGCCCTCTTCATAGACCATCACGGTCTGCGCCTGTGCGGCGACTGCACCGAAGGCGAATGTCAGCGCGGCGGCGACGTGAAGAGCTGCGCGCGAGGCAACGCGCGGCGAGACGAAATTCTGAATAGACATGTTGTTCTTCCCTGAACGTGAGCCAAAAATTTTCCCATGGCGATGCAGCCAAACTGCCCCCGCAGAAGAGGGATGAATGCCTTCGTTGTTGCAACAAACAGAAACGGTCGTTGTGGTGATGACAAGACCACCCGCAATGGGGGTTTCGAGTGCGTTTGTGCATCCGCAGAATCCGCGGCTTTGCTCTTCATCACCCAAGGCTGCATCGCCTTCTTTGCCACACAACATGAAAAAAGAAACCGCCCATCACCCGCTCTCCGCACTGGCCTTGATTCCCTGTCTCTTCTCTGTGGCGACCTCGGCGTCTGCAGAAGTTCGCTGCGCTCCGACTGTCAGCCCAACGCACGTGCGACCGGGAGGCGCGATCACCCTGCAAGGCAACTGCCGCGACTTCAGTGCAGAGAACCCCGACGGCATCCCGCTGACGCAAGGTGCCGAGGCGTGGCAGATCGCTCTCGCGAGCGGCAATGCCAGCGTGGGGCAACGTTCGCTGCCCGATGGCACCCTCACCGTGACGGCACCCACCATCCCGGGTGAGCAGCGTTATGTCGTCACCAGCATCGAAGGCTACGGCGGGCCGATCGACCTGGGTGGCGAAGGCGGTTTTCCAGCAGTCACCGTCACGGTCGATGAGACTGCCGCACCAAGCGCCCCCTCGCTCGATCAACTCAGCACCGCGCTCACCGGCTTGCAGACCCAGCGCGTGCGCAGCCGCCTTAACGAGACACAAGCCCATCTGCGGACGCTGCGCGCCAGTGCTGCAATGCCGCTGTTCGACGTGCAAGGCGTGCCCCTGCCCGAGGGGAAGAAGGAAGCGGCGAGCCCGCAACGCCTCGGCGTTTATGTGGGCGGCTTCGGCGACTACCTGCGCCAGAACGCTTCGGCCACTCGGTCCGAACTCAAGGCCCGAACCGTGTCGCTGTCGCTTGGTGCCGACTACCGCCTCGACGACGCCTGGGTGATGGGCGCGAACATCGGAGTCTCCGACTCGCATGCCACGTTCTCGGGTTCATCGAGCGACCAGAAGAGCAAAGGCAAACAGGCCACGGCGTATGTGAGCTGGAGCCTGTCGCCCACGGTGTACGTGACGGCAACGCTCAGCTACGAGGTTAGCAAGTTCGACACCGTTCGAGATTCTGGCAGCGGGCTGATTTCGATTGCATCACCCCGAGGCCATGGTCTCGGCGTCAGCCTGTCGGGCGGGCAAGATTTCGCGTTCGGCCCGTGGTCGATCGGACCCTATGTGCGCGTAGACAGTGTCACCTCGGACATCGACGCTTTCGAGGAGCACGGCAGCGAGGCAGCGGTGTCCGTGGGCGCACAACGCATGCGCTCGAACACCTTCAACATCGGTGCGCAGACGCAGCTCAGCGTGCCGGTCTCCTGGGGCGTCGTGCTTCCCTACCTGCGGCTGGAAGCCTCTCGCCGCAGCGACAGCACGCAGCAAGCGCCAACCGCCACGCTGCTCAGCGACAACACCGCCTTGCTGGTGCCGAGCGACGCCGACACCCGCGGCAGCTACGGCACCGTGGCGCTCGGCGTCTCCGGCGTCAACCAAGGCGGCATCAGCTGGTTCGCCGACTTGGAGAACGGCATCGCGCAAAAGGGCTACCGCACGCAGCGCTTCGGGCTCGGCCTGCGCTTCGAGCTGTAATTCAAGCGAGACGGGAGCCGGCCATGGCGCACTTTCTTCTGGCGTGGGAACTGGGGGCCAACCTGGGCCACGCCACGCGCTTGCGTTCGGTGGCGCAGGCGCTGAAAGCGCGCGGCCATCGGCTGAGCTTCGTGCTGCGCGACGTGGTGCGCGTGCAGCGATTTCTGGGGCCGGCGTGGGGGCCGGTTTATCAGGCGCCTCTGCTGCTCGATGGTTCTGTCGCGCCGGCGTCGACGCTGGCCGACATTCTTCTCTCGTGCGGGTACGAATCGGCCGACACCTTGAGCGGCCTTGCCGGAGCGTGGAAGTCACTGATCGAATTGAGCGGGTGCGATGCGGTGCTGGCCGATCACTCGCCCACAGCCTTGCTGGCGGCAAGGCTGAGCGGTGTGCCGGCACTTCACCTGGGCCACGGGTTTTCGGTTCCGCCGCGCGAGTCGCCCTTGCCGGTGTTTCGCGATTGGGTGCCGGTGGCGGATTCGCATGCCGTTGACTCCGATTCGCGCGCGCTGGCCAGCGTGAACGGCGTGTTGGCGGCCCATTCGTTGCCGCGGCTGCAGCAGCTGTGCGATCTGTTCTACCCCGAGCAGACGATGTTGTGTGCCTGGCCCGAACTGGACCATTACCAGGACGCAGGGCGTTCACCGACCGACTACCTCGGTCCCGACTGTGAGTTCGTCCCCGGGGCGGACCCGGCCTGGCCCGACGCTCCAGGGCCGCGCGTCTTCGCCTACCTGCGCGCGTCGTACCCGGAATACGCCGAGGTGCTGCGCGCGCTCGACGCGATGCGTTGCTCGACCGTCTGCTACTTCCCCGATCGATCGGCGTCGAATGTCGTGTTGCCCGAGTCTGCGCACATTCACTACAGCGACCAGCCTGTGGACCTGAAACAGGCGCTGTCGACATGCGCGCTGGTGGTGTGCCACGCGGGCCAGGCGACGGTGGCGCAGGCCATGGTCTCGGGGGTGCCGTGCCTGATGCTGCCCACGCAGACGGAGCAATTTCTGCTGGCCCGGCAGTTCGAGCGGTCTGGAGCTGGCATCAACGCGGCGTCACTGGCCCGGCCCGTCGACTACGCCACCTTGATCGGCAAGTTGACCCGCCCGGAGTCCGCGCACGCCGCTGCGGCACGGGCGCTGGCACAGCAGTACCGCGACTTCAATCCAGCGGGTTTGACGGCGCAAATCGCCTCAGCAGCCGAGTCACTGCTTCTCGCCTCGGCTGTTGACCGAGCCCAAGCCTGAAGTCGAGCGCTTGACGTCAGGCTGCCCCCAGTAGTCGACGGTGCCCACACCCGAGATGCTGACGCGCAGGCTGTCTGTGACCCACAGAATGGCGTTGCCCACACCGCTGATCGACACCACGGCGTTTTCGACCCGCAGCTGATCGGCCAGCAGTTTGCCCTTGCCGGAGATGTTCAGCTTGAGCTCGTCGACCTTTCCAACGAGCTGACCGTCACCGGCGCCGGAGATGTCGAACCTCAGTTGGTCGACGTGCAGGTCATCGAAACGTGCCACGCCCGAACCCGAGATGCTGATCGCCAGCTGTTCACTCCTGATGGGCCCCGGCGCATAGAGATCGCCGGTGCCAGACAAGCTCAATCGGCTCACTTCACGCATCTGGACGTCGATTTGCAGCCGGCCGGAGTTCCAGAACTTCCAGCTGCCTGCCGAGCTGATGCGCAGTCGCTTGTTGGCGAGAGACACCTCGACGCTGTCCTGCACATTGCTGTCGCCCGAGATGAAGATCTGGTCTCGCGAACCCTGCGTGAGTTTGATCAGGGCCGAGCCGTCCACTTCCAGCCGGTCGAAGGCACCGGGCGCATACAGCCTGCCCTCGGGAGTGGGGGGCTGAGCCGGCCGTTGGGGTTGCGGCGGCGCGGGTGGTGGCGGTGGTGCGGGCGTTTGCGCGAGCGCGCCTGCCGTTGTCAACGCCAGTGCGAGCCATGTCAGATATCGATTCAAGGTTTTCATATCGATTGGTCCCGCAGCTTCTTGGAAATTTCGCGCGTGGCCGTCATGCGGGCGCCATCGCGCATCTGCACGACGAGCTGGGAGTTCTCGTCGGGCGTCATCGAGTCGACGAAATCGAGGTTGACGATGCAGCTGCGGTGCAGCCGCAAGAAGCGGGAGGGGTCGAGGCGCTGCTCGAAGCTGTTGATCGGCAGGCGCACGAGAAAGCTCCGCCCCCTGCTCACCAGCGCGGTGTATTTGTTGTCGGAGCGCAGGTACTCGATGGTCTCGACGTTGAGCGGAAAGATCTTGCCCTGGTCACGCACCAGCACGCGCGTCAGCGGCTCGCCGCCGGGCGCTTGCAAGGCGTCGACCGTGGCACCCAGCGAGGGTGGGCCTGACTGCACGGCATGCTCCACCGCCTCGGCGAAGCGCTCGCGCGAGAAGGGCTTCAGCAGGTAGTCGACGGCATGCAGTTCGAACGCAGTGATGGCGTGCTCGTCGTAGGCCGTGGTGAAGATCACCGCAGGCTGTGCGTCGTCTTCGGCCAGCGCCTTCAGCACCTGCAGGCCGGTGAGGCCGGGCATGTGGATGTCCATCAACACCAGGTCGGGCCGCAGCGCGCGGATCTGCGCAAGCGCACTTTCTCCGTCGGCACAGGTGGCGACCAGCGAGAGCTGCGGCATCTGCGTCACCCACTCGGCCAGCGCTTCGGCGGCCAAGGGTTCGTCTTCGGCGATCAGGACAGTGGTCTTCATGGTCATTGCGGAATCCACAGGTCGACGCGAAAGCCCGCGCCCGGGGCGGTGCGCACGTTCATGCGCGCGCGGCCGTCGTAGTCGATGGCGAAGCGGCGCCGCAAGGCGGCCAGGCCGATGCCGCGACGTGCGTTGCCGGCACGTTCGTCGAGCTGGGCCGGGTCGCAGCCGGGGCCGTCGTCTTCGACGCTGAGTTCCAGGCCGTGGTTCATCGCGTTGTGGCCGCTGCGGATGCTGATGATGCCGCCCTTCAGGCGCGGCGCCACGCCATGCAGCACGCTGTTCTCGACCAGCGGCTGCAGCGTCAGTGGCGGGATCTCGTCTTGCAGCGTGGCGGGGTCGAGCTGCCAGTCGATGTGTAGGCGCGAGCCGAGGCGCAGGCTTTCGAGTGCGAGGTAATCGCGCACGAACTCGACCTCGTCAGCCAACGCCACGCGGTCCGCGGCGCTGCGCTTGCTGTCCAGCACGTAGCGCAGCATGCCCGAGAAGCGCATCAGCGCAGCCTCGGCGGCTTGCGCATCCTTGCGCGTCAGTGCGATGAGCGAGTTCAAGGTGTTGAAGAGGAAGTGCGGGTTCAGCTTGCCGCTGATGGCCGCCAGCTCGGCGCGTGCCAGTGCCGATTCGGCCTGCGCCGCAGCGAGCGCAGCTGACCGCGCGCGGCGCGTCTGCAGCAGCGCCGTGAAGCCGGTGGCGATGGCGGCGTAGACGACTACGCCCCAGATCGCACGCCACAGCAGCGTCTGCATCAGCACCGCAGAAGCGTGGTCACTGCCGAACAACAGCCATGCACTCGTGAACTCGCAGGCCTGCCACAGCACGCCGAACGCCAGCGCCGCCACGGTGTGGAGCACGGCGACGCCAGCCGGCGAAAACTCGCCACGCTGCAGCATCCGCACCCACGGGTAGACGGCGATGCCCAGCAGCATCGGCGGCCACAGGCTCAGCGTCGCCTGGTAGACCGCCTCCCACAGCTGCCACAGCCCACGCTGGAACTCGGCGCCGGCCAGCACGTAGAGCAGCCACGACAGCAGGCAGGCGCCAGCGTAGGCGAGCCACAGAGGGCGGTCGCTGGCGGAATCGTGTGGGGGCAGGGCGCCTGGCGTGGACATGGCGGCATCTTAGGGAGTGGATGCGAGGGCTGGAGGGCGAGGTGACCAATTGCCAGATCGGGTGACCGATTTGCGGTTTTCGGCGCCGGTGTCGTGACGTGCTGGGCCGAATGGGGGGAAAACGCGAGTCGGCTGGTCAAGCCCGTCATTCATCGACCGATATCCGAGGAGTCGCCTTCCACGCTTGATCTGGAAGCACTCACCGACGGGCGGGACAGCAATGCATCAGACCAGACTCCTCACCGCGGCCTTCGGCCTCGCCCTGCTCGGTGCCTGTGGCAGCGACAGCGGCGGCAGCTCGAACACAGCCGCAGGTGGAAGCTCCGGCGCGCCGGTGTTCGCCTTGGTGTCTGGCGTCGTGGTCGACAAGGCCGGTGTGCCGATGCCTGGCGTAACGGTGAGCGTGTTCCACCACAACACCAACACCACCGTCACGGCGACCACCGATGCCAACGGCGCGTACTCCGTGGCCGGGCTGGACACCGTTAACAACGCCGACTACGCGGTCTACGCGCAGAAGGCCGGCCTGGCGTTTCAACCGGTTGTCAGCGACCCGGCAGGTGCCGTGACCAAGTTCGACTTCAACGGGCTCTATCGAACCGTCATCCGATTCCCGTCCTTGCCGTCGCACGATGTGGCGGGCGTGAACTTCACTGCCTATCGCGCGGGCGACAGGGTGGCCAGCCTGCCTCGAACGGGGCAGACCACCAGTTACGCGAGCGGAGACGACTCGTCTGCGCAGGCTGGCGTGGCGTGGCCGGGCGCGCGCTTCACCGACAACGCCGACGGCACGGTGGCCGATCACCTCACCGGCCTGGTCTGGTTGAAGGATGCAGGGTGCATGAGCCCGATGGCTTGGGCCGCGGCGCTGACCGCTGCCAACCAGCTGGCCAGCGGCGCCTGCGGGTTGACGGACGGGTCGACGGCAGGCCAGTGGCGCATGCCCAACGCCAACGAGCTGGAGAGCCTGGTCGACGTGTCGCGCAGCAGCCCGGCGGTGCCGGCATCGCGCCCCTTCATCCACATCGACCTTGCAGCGGCCTACTGGACCTCGACCACCTACATGGCCTTGACCGCCAACGCCATGGCGATCCGTTTCACCGACGGGCGCTGGATCAATGGGGCGGACTCCGGCGATGGCAGCTTCGGGAACGCCAAGGGCACCGTGGCCAATTCGCTGTGGGCCGTGAAGTCGGGCACGGCGGGCACGGCGGGCACGGTGCAGCCTTTGGCAACCGGGGTGTATGCCGGGGTGGGTGGCGGATCGTTCGGTGCGCGCGACGATGCGAGCCTCCAACTGGGCGCGCCGCTCACCGCGTCACGCTTCATCGACAACGGTGATGGCACCGTGGCGGACACCGTCACAGGCCTCACCTGGCTGAAGCAAGCCGATTGCATTCACCAGCCTTGGGCGGGTGCGCTGGTGGCGGTGAACGGCCTGGCGAGCGGCCAATGCGGCCTGGCGGACGGCTCGACGGCCGGCCAGTGGCGCATGCCGAACCGCAGCGAGATGCTGAGCTTGTCAGACCGCGCGCCCACGTTTCCGCAGGCTTCGTACTTCGATGGCCAGTACCACGGCACGAGCGCTGTGACGGGCCCGGTGATCTTCGGCAACTTCATCGTGTCCGACTACTACTGGACGTCCACCACGAATGCGGCCGATCCGTCGCAGGCCTGGACGATCTACAGCTGCGACTTCGGCGTCTACAACGTCAGCAAGACCGAAGTGCGGTACTCGCTGGCCGTGCGATAGCGGCCACAGCCGCCATCCGCATCACTGAGTCGCGACCGGCATCTGGCCTACGCCGAACAACTCGGCCAGGGCCTGCCGGTACTGCGGCTGGCCCACGTCGTTGGTGTTGTGATGAGAGCCACCCTCGACGAGCATGAAGCGCTTGGGCTCGCGTGCGCGCTCGAACAGCGCGTGCCCGAGGGCGGGCTGGATCAAGGTGTCGTCGCTGCCATGCACCACCAGCACCGGTGAGCCCACGTCGGCGATGCGCGAGGCGGCGTCGAAGCGCTGGGTGATCAAGGCCGACAGCGGCAACCAGCCCCAGCGGAAGGTGGAGACCACGTCGGGGATGGACGTGAAGGTGCCTTCGACGATCAGCCCGGCTTCATCCGTCACTTCGGTGGCCAGCTCGACGGCGATGGCGCCGCCCAGCGAGTGGCCGAAGATGAAGCGCCGCGCCTTCGGGCGTTTTCGGGCCAGCCAGGCCCAGGCCGCGCGCGCGTCTTCGGCGGCCATGATTTCCGAGGGCAGCACGGCGCTGCTGCGGCCGAAGCCGCGGTAGTCGATGCCCAGCACCGAGAAACCCAGTTCGTGCATGCGCCGCATGCGCGTGGCGCTGCTGCGCACGTCCCAGCGCGCGCCGTGCAGGTAGAGCAGCACGGGTGCGGTGTCATCGGTTTGTGGCAGCCACAGGCCATGGAGCTTGACGGGGTCGCCCTGGTGGCCGTCGGCGTGCGACTGAAAGCTGATCCACGCGTCGTCCATGCCCTCAGCAGCGGCCATGCCGCCACCCCAGCTGCGGTCACTGGGCTGGAAGATCCACTGGCGCTGCTTTTCGTCGAGCGTGGTGCAGCCCAGTTGGAAGCCGAGAAACGCGAGGAGGACCAAGGTGAGCACGCCCAGTCGGCGAGCCGAGAAACGGGGCGGCTGCGAAGTCATGGCCGCTATGGTTGCACGCCGGCAATAGGCGACCGCCGCGCTCGGCTTGGCGAAGACGCCGTGACGCTCGAAAAAGTCTCGGTTCAGGTGCCCTTCATCTTGACGAAGAGCTGCACGCGCTTGAAGCGCAGCTTGCCCGGCGCGTACTTCTGCAGCCAGCTGTCGTCTTCGGTGAGCTCCAGGCTGCCGTCTTTCGGTGGCGGCACACCGGCCTTGCGCGCTTGGGCGGTGGCCTCGACCACCGACCGGAAGTAGTAGTGGTTGAACAAACGATTGAACTCGGTGAAGTAGATGTCGGCCACGCGCCGGCTGCTGCGGATCAGCAGCATGTTCTCGTCGTTGTCGTTGGTCGAGGCTTCGCTGAAGTTGGCCGAGCCGGTCGCGACGATGGGGTCGGCACCGAGCGGGTCCATCAGCATGAACTTCGAGTGGATGAAGCTCACGTGCGTGTTGAGCTGCAGGCCGCTGGCGCTCGTCTCCTTCGCCCAGCGGTGCAGCGGCTCGCGCAGAAAGGAGCCCCAGGCCTGGTACACGTTGTTCGACGCGTTGATGCGAATGAAGGGCAGCTTGCTCTTCTTGTCGGGCTTGTCCTGCTTCTCGAGCAGCAGGAAGGACAGGTGGCTCTGCGGTGTGTTGTCCTTCAGCTGCTCCTTGAACAGCTTGTTGATGCCGAAGGCCAGCGTGACGCACGACAGGTCTTGCGCACCGTCGAGCATCGCGGCGTACATCTCCAGCACCTCGGCCCCGGATCGCGGGCTGAAGACGGGCGTGATGCCCGGCGGAATGTTGTGCCAGTCGACCGGTGCGGTGAGCAGGGCCTCGACGTCGACCTTGAACTGCTTGTTCTTCTTCAGCACGTCGCTGCGCGCATCGGCCTTGAGGCCTCCGGGGTCGCCGCTCAGCACGGTCCAGTAGTCGCGAAACTGCGCTGCCAGGGCGGGGTTGCGCACCCAGTGGCCGACGTTGGTCTGGCCGTGGATGCCGCCCATTGAGAGGTTGGTCGAGCCCGTCCACACAGCGGCCGGCCGCGCAGTGGCGCCTTTCAGCAGCACCATGAACTTGTTGTGCTGGATGTCGTTGGCGCGGGCCTCGCGCAGCAGCACCACATTCTTCAGCGGGATCTTCGCGGCCTTGATCATCCGCAGGTTTTCTTCGCGCGGAAAGCTTTCGTGGAAGCCGTCTTTGTCGGTGAACTCGTTGACCTTGCCGTCGACGATGAGTCTGAGCAGCACGCCGCGGTCGAGCGCGGCCTTCAGCGCTTCGAGCACCGGCAGGTAGCGAAACTCATAGAAGCAACCGAGCAGCGTGTCGCCGGCCTTGGCCTGCTGGATGAACTTGAGCATGGCTTCGTCGAGCTCGCGGCTCAGCCATTGCAAGGCTTCCAGTTGCTGGGCCGGCGAGAGCGTGGGGTCGTCCGGCCGCTTGTTGGCGAACCGGCGCGCATAGGCCTGGCTGCTTGCCACGCCGCGGTTGAAGAAGATGTCGTGTTCTTCGCTCGCCTTGAATTGCGGCTCCATGCGCACGGTGATCCTGATCGCCTTGGCCTTGCGGTCGAGCTTCTTCGGTGCGCCCTTGAGCGGGTGAAAGTGGTAGTGGTACGTGCGGCCGGGCTTGCCGGTGAAGTCGTCCCACACGAAGCTCTGCACCGGGTGGTCGAAGGTGCTGACCTCGGTGTTTTCATCCGGATTCGGGATCACCGAAGGGAAGACCTTGAAGCCGCGCAGGTAGTAGCGCTCGTTCTCCAGCGGGTCTTCGCGTTCCACCGCGAAACCGAGCAGGCCCTGGGTGTTTGCCTTGGCCGAATCGATGGCGAAGGAAACGGTGTTCACGCCGGAGACCGCCAGAACCTGATAGCCGCCGACGACGGCTGACTTGAAGCGCATGTCTGCCTCCCTTTGTCTTGTGTGCGGATTCTTGAGCTGCAACTGAGCGCTCACAACCCCTAGGGTCGAACTCGTGCGAGTCGCGGGATGGGCTGGGCAGCATTGGAGGCGTAGCCGACTACGCCTTCTGTCGTATTTGCCGATCGGGGGCCGGTCCGTAACCTGCGCTTGTCCGCCTCAGAGGGGGCGACAGCCCTCATAACACCCCAGGAGCGTTTGTTCATGAAAAACACCCGTCGCCATTTCGCGAAATCGCTCAGCGCCGTGGCGCTTGGCGTCGCCGCCATTGGCCTGCCGCAATTCGCGCAGGCTGCTGACACCATCAAGGTCGGCATCCTGCATTCGCTGTCGGGCACCATGGCCATCTCCGAAACCGTGTTGAAGGACACGGCGCTGATGACCATTGCCGAAATCAACGCCAAGGGCGGCGTGCTCGGCAAGCAGCTCGAGCCCGTTGTCGTCGACCCAGCCTCCAACTGGCCGCTGTTTGCCGAGAAGGCGAAGCAGCTGATCTCGCAAGACAAGGTGGCCGTGATGTTCGGCTGCTGGACCAGCGTGTCGCGCAAGAGCGTGCTGCCGGTCGTCGAAGAACTCAACGGCCTGCTGTTCTATCCCGTCCAGTACGAAGGCGAAGAGCTCAGCAAGAACGTGTTCTACACCGGTGCGGCGCCCAACCAGCAAGCCATTCCTGCTGTCGAATACCTGATGAGCAAGGCCGGTGGCGGCGCCAAGCGCTTCGTGCTGCTGGGTACCGACTACGTGTACCCGCGTACCACCAACAAGATCCTGCGCGCCTTCCTGAAGAGCAAGGGCGTGGCCGACAAGGACATCGACGAGAAGTACACCCCGTTCGGCCACAGCGACTATCAAACCATCGTGGCCGATGTGAAGAAGTTCTCCGCCGGTGGCAAGACCGCGGTGATCTCCACGATCAACGGCGACTCGAACGTGCCCTTCTACAAGGAACTGGGCAACCAGGGCCTGAAGGCGACCGACGTGCCGGTGGTGGCCTTCTCGGTGGGTGAAGAAGAGCTGCGCGGCGTGGACACCAAGCCGCTGGTAGGTCACCTGGCCGCATGGAACTACTTCATGTCGATCAAGAACCCGACGAACGACGCGTTCAAGAAGCAGTGGGCCGAGTACGCCAAGGCGAAGAACCTGCCGGGCGCCGACAAGCCTCTGACCAATGACCCGATGGAAGCCACCTACATCGGCATCCACATGTGGGCGCAAGCCGTCAAGAAGGCCGGCAGCATCGACACCGACAAGGTCATCGCAGCCATGGCTGGCCAGACCTTCCCGGCACCGGGCGGCTTCATCTCGACGATGGACGCCAAGAACCACCACCTGCACAAGCCGGTGTTCATCGGCGAAGTGAAGGCCGACGGTCAGTTCAACGTGGTGTGGAAGACCCCCGCCCCGGTGAAGGCCAAGCCCTGGAGCCCGTACATCGAAGGCAACGACAAGAAGAAGGACGAGCCCGAAAAGAAGTAAGGCCCCCCAGTCGCTGGCGCTCCTGCCCCCGAGGGGCGCCACTCCTAGGCCCGGGAGACCCGTGCCTGGAGCGTTGCTTGATAGGCGGCTCGCTCCGCTACCGCTGACGGTCGCGCGAGCGAGCCTTTCATGATGATGGGTTAGCAGATGTCTGCTCGAGGGCTGAAAACTGTTTGGCTGAGCCTTTGGCTCTTGTGTCTTCTCTGTACGTCGTTAGTCGGCCACGCCTTGACGCGCGAGCAGGCGTTGGCTCTGGTGAAGGGCGAGAACGACGAGCGCATCACTGCGCTGACGGCCTCGCTGACGCGTGGCGATGAAGGCCTGGCCAAGTACCTGCAGTCGGTGCTCGACGACGAGGTGAAGTTCACGGCCGATGCGGCTTTCGTCGTGCGTGACGGCAAGGCGCATGACGCTGCCACCGGCGCCGAAGTCTCGCTGCCTGCGGGTGCCGAAGAGGTCATCAACAGCAACCAAATTCGCCGTGAGATCGAGGGCACCTTGGCGGCCCTCAAACTGTTTTCTGCCGACCTGGCCGAGCGCCGGGCGGCCATCAAGGCCTTGAAGGAAGAGGCCGACGAAACGCGCTTGCCGCTGATCGAAAAGGCGCTGGCCGCCGAGGCCGATGAATCGCTGAAGACCCAGCTCAAGCAGGTGCGTGCCGCAGTGCTGGTGTCGGCTAGCGACGTGGCCAAGCGGCTCGACGCTGCCAAGGCGTTGGCCGAGAGCCTGACGCCGGCCACCAAGACTCTGCTGATTGATCGCTTGAAGCCGGCCGCCGAGGGCGGCGAGTCCGACGTGGCGGTGCGCAGCCAGCTCGAGATCGCGCTCAAAGCCATCGACGCGCGCCTGGCCTGGGGCGAGCGCCTGGGTGTGATGTTCACTGGCGCGAGCCTGGGCAGCATCCTCCTGCTGGTGGCGCTGGGGCTGGCCATCACCTATGGCTTGATGGGCGTCATCAACATGGCGCACGGTGAGCTGATGATGATCGGCGCCTACGCCACCTACGTGGTGCAGAACCTGTTCAAGGCCTACATGCCGGGCATGTTCGACTGGTACATCCTGCTCGCGATACCGGCGTCGTTCTTCGCCGCGGCGCTGGTCGGTGCGGCGCTGGAGCGCAGCGTGATTCGCTGGCTCTATGGCCGGCCGCTCGAGACCTTGCTAGCCACTTGGGGCATCAGCTTGGTGCTGATGCAGGCGGTGCGCTCACTCTTCGGCGCGCAGAACGTGCAGGTGGAGAACCCGGCGTGGCTGTCGGGCGGGGTCAACGTACTGAGCAATCTGACGTTGCCCTACAACCGCATCGCGATCGTCGCGTTCGCAGCCTTGGTGCTCGCCGGCGTGTCGCTGCTGATCGCGCGCACACGGCTCGGCTTGTTCGTGCGCGGGGTCACGCAGAACCGCAAGATGGCGGCCTGCGTGGGTGTCAACACCGCACGCATCGACACTTATGCGTTTGCGCTCGGCTCCGGCATCGCCGGTCTGGCGGGCTGTGCGCTGTCGCAGGTCGGCAACGTGGGGCCGGACCTCGGGCAGGGCTACATCGTCGACTCGTTCATGGTGGTGGTGTTGGGCGGCGTGGGGCAACTGGCCGGTACCGTGTACGCGGCGCTGGGCCTAGGCGTGTTGAACAAGCTGCTCGAAGGCTGGCAGGGCGCGGTGCTCGCCAAGATCATGGTGCTGGTGTTCATCGTGGTGTTCATCCAGAAGCGGCCGCAGGGCATCTTTGCGATGAAGGGCCGGAGCGCCGAAGCATGAAGAACGAATCGATCCCGATGCCACTGGTGGCGCCTGTTACCCATCTGCTGTCGCCCAAGGCCTGGATGGGCGTGATGGCGGCGCTGGCCGCCGTGCTCGTGCTCGCACCGCTGCTGAACCTGGTGGTCCCTGCAGGCAATGTGTTCCACCTGAGCGACTACGCGATCAGCCTCATCGGCAAGATCATGTGCTACGCCATCTGCGCGCTCGCGATGGACTTGATCTGGGGCTACACCGGCATCCTCTCGCTCGGCCACGGCGTGTTCTTCGCGCTCGGCGGCTACGCGATGGGTATGTACCTCATGCGCCAGATCGGGCGCGACGGCAACTACCAGTCGGACCTGCCCGACTTCATGGTGTTCCTCGACTGGAAGACGCTGCCCTGGCATTGGGCGGCAAGCGACAGCTTCATCGCCACGCTGTTCCTCATCGTGCTGGTGCCTGGCTTGCTCGCGTTCGTCTTCGGCTTCTTTGCCTTCCGCTCGCGCATCAAGGGCGTTTACTTCTCGATCATCACGCAGGCGCTCACCTACGCGGCAATGCTGCTGTTCTTTCGCAATGAGACGGGCTTCGGCGGCAACAACGGCTTCACCGACTTCAAGCGCATTCTCGGAACACCTATCGCCACACCGTCGATGCGCATGCTGCTTTTCGTGTTGACGGGTCTGGCGTTGATCGGCAGCTTTCTATTGGCGCGCTGGTTGGTGTCGAGCAAGTTCGGCCGCGTGCTTCAGGCCATTCGCGATGCCGAGAGCCGGGTGATGTTCACCGGCTACGACCCGCTGAAATACAAGCTGTCGATCTGGGTGATCTCGGCGGTGATGTGCGGGATTGCCGGTGCGCTGTACGTGCCGCAGGTGGGCATCATCAACCCGGGCGAGATGTCGCCGGGTGCCAGCATCGAGATCGCGATCTGGGCGGCGGTGGGCGGGCGCGGCACACTGATCGGGCCAATCGTCGGCGCCTTCTTCGTCAACGGCGCGAAGAGCTGGTTCACCCAGGCCTTCCCGGAATTCTGGCTCTACTTTCTCGGCGCCTTGTTCATTGCGGTGACGCTCTTCCTGCCACAGGGAATCATCGGCCTCGTGCGCAAGCTGAGCGGGAAGACGAACGAGGTGAAGGCATGACCCCCGAACTGATGCAGGCCGGCGTGCGCGTTCGCCGCGCACTGGAAGAGCGCCAGCACAGCACCGGCTACAGCCGTGTGGTGCAGCAGGGCGAGTTGAACGTGGCGCACGGCGCCATCCTGTACCTGGACGACATCACCGTCAGCTTCGATGGTTTCAAGGCGCTGAACGCGTTGAGCCTGAGCATCAGCGCGGGTGAGCTGCGCTGCATCATCGGCCCGAACGGGGCTGGCAAGACGACGATGATGGACGTGATCACTGGCAAGACGCGGCCCGACCTGGGCAAGGCCTTCTTCGGCTCGACCATCGACCTGCTGCGCATGCGCGAGAACGAGATCGCGTCCATCGGCATCGGCCGCAAGTTCCAGAAGCCCACGGTGTTCGAGCAGCTGACGGTGTTCGAGAACCTCGAGCTTGCGCTCAAGGCCGACCGCGGCGTGCAGGCGTCGATGTTCTTCCGCCTGAGCGGCGAGCAGCTCGACCGCATTGGCGCGATGCTCACGCTGATTCACCTGAAGGACAGTGCGCAACGCGTGGCGGGCCTGCTCTCGCACGGGCAGAAGCAGTGGCTGGAGATCGGCATGCTGTTGATGCAGGACCCGAAGCTGCTGCTGCTCGACGAGCCGGTGGCCGGCATGACCGACGAAGAGACCGAGCGCACGGCGGAGCTGTTCCTCTCGCTCGAAGGCAACCACTCGCTGGTGGTGGTGGAGCACGACATGATGTTCATCCACGAACTTACGCATGGCAACCCGGCGAAGAAGGTGACCGTGCTGCATGAAGGCAGCGTGCTGGCCGAGGGTTCTCTCGCGGATGTTCAGGCCAATGAGAAGGTCGTCGAAGTCTATTTGGGACGCTGAAGCATGTTGAAAGTAGAAGGCGTCAACCAGTACTACGGTGGCTCGCACATCCTGCGCGGCCTGTCGTTCGAGGCCAAGTTGGGTGAAGTGACCGTCGTGCTCGGCCGCAACGGCGTGGGCAAGACGACGCTGCTCAAGAGCCTGATGGGCGTGGTTCCGGTGAAGACTGGCAGCATCCACCTCGATGGTTCGCCGATCACCAACGACACGCCGTACGAGCGCGTGCGCAAGGGCGTGGGCTATGTGCCGCAAGGTCGCGAGATCTTCGGCCGCCTGACGGTGGAAGAGAACCTGCGCATGGGCTTGGCCTACAAGAGCGGCAGCACGCCGATCCCGGCCGAGTTGTTCGACCTCTTCCCTGTGTTGAAGCAAATGATCAACCGCCGCGGCGGTGACCTCTCGGGTGGCCAGCAGCAGCAGCTGGCGATTGCCCGCGCACTGGCCGCGGGGCCGAAGCTGTTGATCCTCGACGAGCCGACCGAAGGCATCCAGCCCAGCATCATCAAGGACATCGGCCGTGTGATCCGCATGCTGGCCGATCGCGGCACCATGGCCATCGTGCTGGTCGAGCAGTTCTACGATTTCGCCGAAGAGCTGGCCGACCAGTACCTGGTGATGGAGCGCGGCGAGATCGTGCAGCGCGGCCTCGGCGACAACATGGAAACCGAAGGCGTGCGCGCCCGCATGTCGATCTAGGCACAAGGCGGAACGGCCCGCCGAAGCGAGCCGTTCGCTGCCAGATCGTTGTCTCAGCGTTTCAAAGCGTGTTGCTGATCTCCTGGGTCGCAGCAGCGTCGTTCGCCTTCACTGCGAGCACCTTCACATCGTTCGCTGTGATCGAAGCGGGCAGCACCGTCAACAGCCAGTCAGCGTTGTTGGTGACAGTGACCGGCGCCAGGAAGACCGGCGTCTTCGAGCCGGTAGCCGTGATGGTCAGGTTGTAGGCACCCGAGCCGACTGTGAAGTCGACCGAGTTGGCGCCCGAGGCCGGGTTGGCGGTCTTGTAGGCGACACCGGCGAAGTTGGGCTGCACGGTGTTGATGTCGACGCCCGCCTGGGTCAAGTAGACGTCGACCGTACCGGCGTTGACCGAGGCGTGCAGCACCCGCACGCGGGCGTTGTTGGCGGTCAGTTCCTTGTCGTACGGGTCGGAGATGAACAGCACTTCGGCGCCGGTGATGTTGGCATCAGGCACGGCGACCAGCGTGTACTTCCCGCCGCGACCGGCGTCGAATGGGACCGTACCCACCGTTACGTTCCCGGTGGAGGTAGCGACGCGCCATGTGGCTGTGCCGGTAGACACGTCGTAGTACTGCGAGGCGCCCTTGTAAGAGACGCTGGTGGCGTCCGCTTGCGCCACGTCATTGCGGTAGAGCGTGAGAGCCGGGCTTGCGGTGGCCGCGTGGACGAAGCGGACCTTCGGGTCGGCAATGTTCAGGCGGTCGTCGAGGCTGTCGTCCCCTCCGCCGCAAGCGGCAACGAGTAAGACGGGTGCGGCAGCGAGCAGGAGCTTGTAGATGGATTTCATGATGAGCGCCTCAGTAGGTTTGTTGGAATGCCTCGCTAAAACGGCATTGGGATGACGTCTGCAAGTGCGTGCAAATTTATGTGTGCGCGACCAGAAACCGTGTCAGACGCCCCGGGCTTGTCAGGTGGGCGATGACTGAGTTGCCTGTCGGACAAAGCCTCAACTTGGTGCGGCAGTGCAGCAGATTGCCCTGTGCGGCAGGTCGCTTGCTATCGCGGGCCACAATGCCAGCTTCTTCGCTTGTGCACGCACATCCATGATCACCGTCCACCACCTCAACAACTCGCGCTCGCAGCGCGTGCTGTGGCTGCTCGAAGAGCTGGGCCTCGACTACGAGATCAAGCACTACCAGCGTGACCCGGCGACCATGCTGGCGCCCGAATCGATGCGGCAGGTGCATCCCTTGGGCAAGTCCCCAGTGATCACCGAAGGTGACATCACCGTGGCGGAATCGGGTGCCATCATCGAGTACCTGATCGAGCGCCATGGCAACGGCCGGCTGGTGCCTGTGGTGGGCTCGCCAGAGCGCCTGCGCTACCGCTACTGGCTGCACTTTGCCGAGGGTTCGGCCATGCCACCGCTGCTGCTCAAGCTGGTGTTCATGACGATCATGCAGGCCAAGATGCCGTTCTTTGCAAAGCCGATCGCCCGCGGCATTTCGGGGCGCGTATTGAACACGCTCGTCGACCCCAACTTGAAGCGCCAGCTCGATTTCATGGAAGCCGAGTTGGGCAAGGGCAAGTGGTTCGCAGGCGACGAGTTCACAGCGGCCGACATCCAGATGAGCTTTCCTCTGGAGGCGGCTGCACAGCGGGCTGGCCTCGATGCGTCTCGCCCGCGACTGATGGCATTCCTGAAAAAGATCCATGCGCGCCCGGCGTACGCCCGCGCGCTGGAACGCGGTGGTCCGTACAGCTTCGCCAACGACTGATTGCGGCACCCCCATTGGAGGGGGAACCCCCGCCATTGGGGCGGATGGCCGGTAACAGTTCGTACGACCCCGCACCGACAGAGGGCCGGCTGACAAAATTCCCGGGCAATCAAGCCCAGGGATAAGAAAAATGCTCGACCGACTCAGCGACGCGGCCCAAGGCGCTGTCAACAGCTTGACCGGCGCGGCGCAAGCGCAACTCGCTTCGCTGCTTGCCGGCTGGACCAACGCTCAGCGCCTTTTTACGCTGGAAGGCGAGGGGCCGATCGGCGAGTTGATGGTGGAGCGCTTCAGCGCCGTCGACGCCATCAGCGAGCCCTTTCAGCTGAGCTTGAGCACGCTCAGCCTCAATGCATACATCCGGGCGCAGGCCTTGCTGGGTCAGCGCGTGACGTTGAACACCGCGCTGTCCGACGGAAGCCGCAGCAAGCGGAGCGGTCTCGTCTTTCACGCGGCGCAAGGCCCTGCTGACGGCGGCATGGTTCGCTACCAGCTCACCGTCCAACCCTGGGTGGCCATGCTGGCGCATGGCAGCCACAGCCGCGTCTGGCAAGACAAGAGCATCACGCAGATCATTGACGACGTGCTGGGTGCCGATTCGTACCGCAGCCATGCCGCCTGGCAATGGGGCGAGGTGGCAGAAGACGGCAGCACCGAGGACCTGCAGGCCTTTCTGGCACAGGGGCCCAACGCCGGTGTGCGCTCGTATTGCGTGCAATACCGCGAGACCGATCTCGCCTTCGTGCAACGCCTGCTGGCCCAGGAAGGCCTGGGCTGGCGTGTCGAAGAGTCCGACAAGGCGCCAAGCGGACACCAGCTGGTGTTCTTTGCCGACAGCACGCGCTGGCCACAGAACATCACATCGAAGGCCAAGCTCGGCGGGGCCGGCATCCGCTTCCATCGCGGCGCTGCAATCGAGCAGCAAGATGCGATTCAAAGCTTCGGCGGCTTGCGTCAGCTCAACCCTGTCAGCACCGCCATCCTGCAGTGGGACTACCAAGGCAAACGAGCCGTGGCCAGCGAAGCCCCCACCGCCTTTGATTTCGGCAGCAAGAACATCCAAGACATGGCCTCGTGGCTGCAGCATTACGAGCTGCATGGCGTGAGTGCAGACACCGGCGAATGCACCAGCAGCCAAGTGCAGCACCGCGCCACTTGCCACCAAGAGGCCTTCGAAGCGCGCAACAAGACCTGGATCGCCCG